>JAEIGA010013706.1_pt1 | contig 12338 bp, 8 predicted proteins | sample 9270691 | NCBI WGS metagenome assembly JAEIGA01 (sample SAMN17057246, study PRJNA624740) | gut metagenome | biome: biome; isolation source: fecal sample | host: Bos grunniens | place: China: Xizang | collected 2019
CCGCATATGCCTCAAGACGTTCGTTGATGATGTCCAATGTATCAGGCTCGGCTGCAATAACGGCCTTTGCCTCACGTGCAATCGCATTTCTCTTGTTACCGCCGTCGATTGTCACGAGCTGCCAGTCAAGATCAAGGCAGCGGTAAAGGAATCGTCCGAGAAGCTGCACGGAGTTTGCACGGCCCTTGTTGATGTCATCACCACTATGTCCGCCCATCGCGTCCTTTACGAACACTTCCTCAAACTCGAAGCCTTCCTGGACGTCTGCTGTGGTATAATGGAACTCCGCTGTGGTATCAAGTCCACCTGCACATCCTACGAAGATCTCTCCCTCATCCTCGGAATCAAGGTTGAGAAGCACCTTTCCTGTGAAGAAACCTGGCTGGAGGGCCATTGCTCCGTCAAGTCCTGTCTCCTCTGCTGTTGTGAAGAGGCATTCGATCTTACCGCAAGGGATGTCTGTCACGAGCATTGCCATCTGTGCTGCAACACCGATTCCGCAGTCTGCACCGAGAGTTGTGTCCGGAGCGATCATCCAGCCGTCCTTGATGATATACTTGATCGGATCCTTTGCAAAGTCATGTTCAACACCTTCGTTCTTCTCGCACACCATGTCTGTATGGCTCTGGAGAACGATTACAGGAACATTTTCAAATCCTGGTGCTGCTTCCTTGACGATGAGCACGTTACCGGCCTCATCTGTCTTGCATTCGAGATTGTTTTCAGCTGCAAACTGCTGAAGGTAAGCGATGATGTGCTCTTCATGACCCGACTCTCTTGGAATCTTGGTTATCTCCTTGAAATAGGAAAGTACTTTTTCTGAATTCATATGTTTTGTGTTTGATTTTCCAACAATCTGACAAATATAAGAGAATAAAGAGACAAAAAAAAGATAGAAGCGCGCTGCTTCTATCTTTTTTATCTCTTGACCGGTACGAGAAGTTTCTCGATATCGGTTACATATTGCTTGAATGTCTTGTCTGTTGACATGAGGTCTGTCACTGTCGTGCATGCGTGGAGTACTGTCGCGTGGTCCTTACCACCGATCTCAGCTCCGATTGTCGAAAGCGAGCAGTTGGTGATGAGAAGTCTTGACATATACATCGCGATCTGTCTTGCCTGCACAATCTGACGCTTGCGTGTCTTTGACAGGAGTTCGTCTCGTGTGATCTTGAAGTATTCGCATACGACTCTCTGAACCTTGTCGATCGAAACGTCGTTCTGCTCCTCTCCAACGATCTTTTCTGTGATGGACTCAGCCAGTTTCACTGTGATCTCCTTGTGTGCAAGTGTTGCGTTTGCGAGAAGCGAGATGAGTGCGCCTTCAAGCTCTCTGAAGTTTGACTTGATCCTCTGAGCAAGGAATTCGAGAACTTCCTCCTTAAGACGGATGCCTTCTCTGTCAGCCCTTGCTCTAAGCATCTCAAGCCTTGTGGCATAGTCCGGCTTCTGAAGTTCGACTGAAAGGCCCCACTTGAGTCGTGAAAGAAGTCTTGCTTCAAAATGCTCAAGGTCAGCTGGAGCACGGTCTGATGTGAAGATCAGCTGCTTTCCCGACTGATGGAGGTGGTTGAATATCGCAAAGAACGCATTCTGAGTTCCCGGTCCGTTCAGATCCTGGATGTCGTCCATAATCAGCACATCCATCTTCTGGTAGAATGCTATGAAGTCAGTAAACTTGTTCTTTACACTCACCGCATCCATGAACTGTGTCTTGAAACGGCTTGCAGGCACGTAGAGAACAACCTGTTCCGGATATTTCTTCTTGATCGCAATACCGATCGCCTGCGCAAGGTGGGTCTTTCCAAGTCCCGGACCTCCAAAAAGGAAGAGAGGGTTGAAAGGTGTCTTGCCTGGAGCGGCAGATATTGTCTCACCTGCTGTGAAACCCATCCTGTTGCACTCACCCACAACGAGGTTTTCGAAGCAGTATACAGGATTGAGCTGCGGATTTACCTGAACTCTCTGCATACCTGGGAAGACGAATGCTCCCGGTGAGCTGCTGCCGGCGCTGTATGTCTCGACTGAGATTGTCTTGTTACCTGGGGTGTTGCCGTGAGCTGCCGGATAATTGAGAGACTGTGCCCTCTGTACCGGTGTTGTCACATACCTCAGTTTGGCCCCTACGCCCAACTCCTTCTTCAACGCTGCCTTGAGAAGATCAAGGTACGCATCTTCGATATACTCACGGAAGAACTCTGACGGAACCTCGATCAAAAGAGTCGCATCTTCCAGTGACACAGGCTTGATCGGCCTGAACCAGACTGCGAACTGCTTAGGATCGATGTTTTCCCTGATGAAGTTCAGGCAATTCGTCCATACAGATATGTGTCTTTCGTTAGTCATTTATCAGATCGGGTAAGTTTTAAGGGTTCCTTTAGATTTCGGGTACAAAGATGAGGAAAAAAAAGTTATAAAAAATATTTTTTACTCTTGTTTTTTAATTTTATTTGACAGGACCAGATAAAATTTTCAGCACTTTAATATTTTGATAAAGTGCTGAAAATCAGTTAAATATAATTTACAAAAACCTGTAAATTATTGTATTTGACAAGGTTAGCAGTTTTGAATCTTTCTAAATTCACAAATTGTTAATAACCCTGTTTGTAACGCTTTAAAATACGGAAATCTTAAGGTATTTTTTAGGATTTTCCTGAATTTTTCTGACTAAAATGTCGACATCATTTAATAGTTCATCAACCGAATCATATACTGAACCGTCAACGAGAAGTTTTCCGATCGAGCCTTCAGGGTCGTTGATGTTCTCGAGAAGATCCTGGAACGATGTGACCAATCCTTCGATGTCGGATTCATTAAGAGTTCCGACAAAATCCGAAGCTTCACCCACAAGGGTATCCGCCTGATCTACCATAGAACCGAGCTTGACCGAAAGTGACTCAAGATTTCTGACAAAGGCCGCAATCTCTTCAGATTTGCCCCCTATCGTTCCGGCAATGACATTTACACTCTTCATGGTGTTCTCAAGATGCGCCATGGTGTTGGCAATGGATGCCCTGTTTGACTCCGACAGCATCGCATTTATGCCTGCAACAGTGACCGAAAGGCTGTCCAGAGTATTGCCTACCTTGGCCATAAGAGGCTCCAGCGATGCAGCAAGACCGTCAAGAAGACCGGCTTCCATAGCAGGTGCAAGCGCTCCTCCATTCTCAACCGGTTCGTCAGAATGTCCGAGGTCGATCCTGACGCCTTTGCCGCCCATGATGTCCACCGCGTAGATGGTCATCTTTGAGTCGACAGGGATTCTGAATTCCTTTGCTACGGAGCATACGACCTTGAAGGATTCGGTTTCCTGCTGATATTCAACTTCTATGACCTTACCGGCCTTATACCCCTTGATGAATACAGGAGCAGATTCCACAAGACCTTCCACATTGCCATAATGCGATACGATCTCGATCTCCTTGTTGAAAATATCCTTACCACGAAGATAATTTATGACAAAGAATGAAGCGACCATTACGGTCACGACGAAAACGCCAATCTTAAATTCCTTTGAATATTTCATGACACTACTTTATATATATAATGAATGCACTTGGAAACTTTTCCTTTACCTTGAGGAGTTCCTTCTGGGCCTCCTCTCTTGTTGCGAATCTTCCTACTATATATTTATATGTATTCGATCCTGCCGGCTTATATGCTTCCGCCTTGATTCCCTTGAGGGAAGGATCGCCTGCTGGAAGATTCTTTGCGACGCTCATGATCTGCACTGTATAGAATTCTTTCAGCTGGACCTCTTCGACACTTTGAGCGGGAGCTGTGGTAATTACAGGTGCAGGTTCAGTTACCTCGATGTTCAAAGACCTGTCGTACTGGGTCTTATATGACTTGAAAGCCTGGAAAAGCCTTTCCGCAATGGCTTCCTGGCCATCTTTTGAAGACAGATACCTGAACTCTGCAGCATTGCTGATGAATGCGAGCTCCAGAAGGACTGCCGGCATGTTGGCTTCCACAAGCACCTGAAATATATCCTGGTCGATCGCAATCTTTCGCGGCACAAGCGGTGAGACCATGAGCTTGTCCACGACCTCAGCTGCGAAGAGCAGGCTGCTCTCATAATGAGCCTTCCATTGAAGCGTATAGCCGATATATGCCTCTGGAGTACTGGGGTCAAAATGGGTGTAACGGGTCTCATATCCCTCCTCCATCACGATTACCTCATTTTCCCTCTGCGCTACGGACATGTTTCTTTCGAAATAGTCTGTGGTATTGCTCTTTTTCTCGGATTTCTGGCCGAGGATATGGACTGAACTTCCTCTTGCGGACTTGTTGGAACTGCTGTTGCAGTGGATAGATATGAAGAGGTCGGCATTGTTGTTCCTTGCAACCATTGCCCTGTCATGAAGTCCGATGAACTTGTCGGTCGAACGTGTATAGATAACTTTTACATCCGGATAGGCCTTGGTGATCTTTTCCCCGAAGAGTTTCGATATGGAAAGGACTATGTTCTTTTCGGCGGTTGCAGCGGTCTGGCCGGGAGCGCCGGGATCCTTACCACCATGTCCAGGGTCAATGACGACAGTCGAAAGTCCTATGCTCTTCTTCTGGTTCTGTGCATCTGAAACCGCTGGACAGAACAGAAGTATAGCCATTGCGAGAAGGACGATATGATGAAATTTAGGCGCTGTGGTCGTACTCATTTTTGTATTAATTGAAAATATGTTCTAAATTTGCGATTTGCAAAAATAGCAAAAAACTTACAAACAAGGAAAGATTGGACTAACAGTCAATGTCAACATATAATATAGGTAAGATAAGAAAGTGGTTGGAAAAATGGGGACTTGCAGTATTTATGCTGCTGGTTCTCAGCTCTTTTGCACTTTCCGCACAGGAGGACAAGCGCTCGCGACAGTTCCGCAGGGACAGACTCGAGGCCTCTGTTGCGCCGGATTCCCTATCCAGACCTGTATTGTCAGATTCCCTTGTCGCCTCAAGGGATTCCATCCACAAAGCCGATTCCATAAAGTCCGCAGACTCGCTGAGCATGCTCAGAAAGAGCTCTCTCGAGGCTCCTGCGTTCACTGTTGCCAAGGACTCCATCATTGAGGACTTCAGCGACGGAAAGAAGATGATCTACTACTATGGAGATGTAAGCGTGGAATACGGCAACATGAAGCTCACTGCAGACTACATGGAGTATGACCTCTCCACAGCCACCCTTTTCGCACGCGGAACCAAGGACACGACTGGAGTCATCAAAGGCATGCCTGTGATGGAACAGGCCGGCAAGACATATACTATGGAGGAGGTCCGTTATAACTTCGAGACCCAGAAGGCAAGGATCACCAACATGGTGACACAGGAACAGGACGGCATCCTCCATGGCAAGAACATCAAGATGATGCCTGACCGCTCCATCAACATGACTCATGGAAAATATACTGTCTGCGACTGCGAAGAACCACATTACTATCTGCATCTTACAGCTGCGAAAGTGATGACCAGACCTAGCCAGAAGACAGTCTTCGGTCCTGCCTATCCGGTCATTGCGGATGTGCCGCTTCCGATCGGACTTCCGTTCGGATTCATTCCTAAGCGTCCTGACAGAGCAACAGGTATCCTCTTCCCTACCTTTGGAGAAGAGACCAAGCGAGGATTCTATATGAGGGATGCCGGTCTGTATTTCGTCATCGGAGACTATTTCGACATTGCCATTACAGCCGACGTGTACACTTTGGGTTCATGGGCAGTGGACCTTAACTCGCGATATAAGGTCAACTACAAATGTAATGGTAGCTTCTCCCTCACCTACTCGAATGACCAGTTGGGTGAGAAAGGAAGTACAGACTTCCAGCAGATGAGAAACTTCGGTGTTAAATGGTCTCATTCACAGGACCCTAAAGCAAGACCAGGAACTAGCTTCACAGCATCCGTGAACTTCTCCAGCCCTTCAAACAACCGATTCAACTCGACATCGGTGACAGAGGCTCTCCAGAACCAGATATCATCTTCCATCTCATATTCGAGAAACTGGAACGGTAAGGTGAACCTCTCACTCAACGCCCTCCATAGCCAGAACTCAAGGGACAGTTCGTACTCCTTCACGCTTCCTAACGTAACATTGTCTGTGAGCCGCTTCTATCCGTTCAAGAGAAAGAACAGAGTCGGCAAGGAGAAGTTCTACGAGAAGTTCTCCCTCGGATACAACACCTCTCTCCAGAACAAGATCGGATTCAAGGCGTCAGAGTTCAATAAGCCGGGCTTCTGGGACAAGTTCCAGAACGGTATGACACACTCATTCCAAATTGGTCTGCCGAACTTCTCTCTCCTGAAGTACATCAATGTGACTCCGAGCGTCTCTTATGGAATGAACTGGTTCTTCCGAGAAACCACAAAGGAATATAATCCTGACACCGGTAGAGTGGAAGACATAAAGGGCAAGTCGTTCGGCACATTCGGTGCGACCCACAACTACTCGGGAAGCATCTCGATGAGTACACGACTGTACGGTATGTTCAATTTCGGAAAGCACAGGAAACTCCAGGCCATCCGACATGTGGTGACCCCTTCGGTTTCCGCTTCGTTCAGTCCTGAAAAGGGAACATATTTCAACGGTTGGAGAACACTGTCATACATTGACAAGAACGGAAAGGTACAGAGTCAGGACTATAACATATATGCCGGAAACATAGGTTCTTACCCATCAAAAGGAAAGACGGCCAGTCTTAATCTGTCTTTGGGTAACAACTTCGAGGCAAAGGTCAGGGACATCAGGGATACCACAGGTACAGGATCAAAGAAGATCAAGCTGATTGACAACCTGAACTTCAGTACCGGATATAACTTCCTTGCCGAGCAGTTCAAGATGAGCAATGTCAGAATGCAGATGAGTACTTCCATCTTCGGTAAACTCGGCATCAACGGCAGCATGGACTTCGACCCATATGCAATGGAGGTTCAGAACAAGAAGGTAGTCAGAGTGAACAAATTTGCAATCACACAGGGTCAGGGTCTTCTTCGTCTTAACTCAACCTCAGTATCACTCTCCTACTCACTCTCAGGTGAAGGAAAGATCAATGGTAACGACGGTAACACACAGGCAGGAGGTAATCCGGCTGACCATTATACAAGAATCTATTACCACCCTATCACAGGTGAATACATTCCTGGCGGATATCTTTATTATATGAATCCTAATGTGCCTTGGTCGGTGAACTTCAACTACTCGTTCAGCTACAGGCCTACTTACCAGTATGCAAACGAGCAGATGACCAAAGTCAGAAACTATACGCAGACTCTCGGTGTCAACGGAAACATCAAGCTTACCCCTCGCCTCTCAATGCAGATGAGCACAAACTTCGACCTGATGGCGCTGCAGATGAGTGCGACACAGATCAGTGCGACTTACGATTTGCATTGCTTCAACATCAACTTCTCATGGGTCCCTACAGGACAATGGCAGAACTGGAGCTTCAGAATCCAGGCAAATGCGGCGGCACTTGCAGACCTCCTGAGATTCAAGAAGAGCAGCAGTTACATGGATAACGCGTTCTAAAAAATCACATAAAAATGCAAGACTCCGACGGAGTTTTGCATTTTTTTCGTATATTTGTGAATCAAAGTGAATTTTCACGTTCGTACGATTCTTTTTGCAAGCAATTTGCAATATCCTGAATTATAATAATCATTCATAAATACTATGCGTAATAAGAACGATCTTATGGAAATGGATGTAGAACAGCTCCGTTCCATTGCATCTGCTCTTGAAATCAAAGGCATCAAGAAAATGGAAAAAGAGGAATTAGTCTATGCCATTCTTGATCATGAGGCTCTGATCAAAGCCAAGAATGCTCCAGAAAAGCCAGAAAGAAAGAAGCGCGGCCGTCCTAAGAAGGAAAAGGCAGCTGAAAAGCCGGCTGAGAATCAGGAGGCAGTTCCGGCACCAAAACCAGAGCCTGTAGAAGAAGCGCCGGTTATGGCTGAACCCGTCAAGGAAACACCTGCCGAGGAGAAGCCTGCGACACAGACCAAGAAGCGCAACAAGAAGCCAAAGAAACAGACTGAACCTACTGAGGTGCAGGAAACTCCAGCCGTTGAAGAGAAGGCAGAAATGCCAGAGGAAACAAAAGAGGTAAAGGAGGAAAAGGAGGTAAAGGAGCAGAAACAGCCAAAGCAGAAACGCGCCAGAATCCAGAAGGGCGAAAAGAAGCAGACTGAGGCTCAGAAAGTATCTGTGACAGAGGAAATTCCTGTCGAGGCAGAACCTGTAAAGGAACAGAAGCCGGCACAGGAAAAGCCAGAAGCAGAACAGCATCATAAAGAGAAGAAGGAAAACAAGGAGAACAAGGAAGGCAAGGAACGCAAGCATCAGCCGATCGTCGAGTTTGAAGGGGTTGTAGAGGCTACAGGCGTACTTGAGATTCTTCCTGAAGGCTACGGATTCCTCCGTTCGTCAGATTATAACTATCTCAACTCTCCGGACGACATTTATGTCTCACAGTACCAGATCAAGCAGCACGCGCTCAAGACAGGTGACACCGTGACAGGTGAGATCAGACCTCCAAAGGCAGGAGACAAGTACTTCCCTCTCGTGAAGATAAAATACATCAACGGACGTACTCCAGAGTTCATCAGAGACCGAATCCCATTCGACTTCCTCACTCCACTCTTCCCTGATGAAAAATTCAATCTCCTTGGAAACGGTCACAACGACATTTCATGCCGTATCGTTGACATGTTCACGCCTATCGGAAAAGGACAGCGAGGCCTTATCGTAGCGCAGCCTAAGACAGGTAAGACCATGCTCCTGAAATCAATAGCAAATGCCATTGCGGACAACCATCCGGAGGTTTACATGATCGTGCTCCTTATCGATGAGCGTCCTGAGGAGGTTACCGATATGGCACGAAGCGTTAAGGCCGAGGTAGTTGCTTCAACTTTCGACGAGCCGGCTGAAAGACACGTAAAGGTTGCCAACATGGTACTTGAGAAGGCAAAGAGAATGGTAGAGTGCGGCCACGATGTGGTTATCCTTCTTGATTCGATCACACGACTTGCACGAGCATATAATACCGTTCAGCCTGCATCAGGAAAGGTACTCTCCGGAGGTGTTGATGCAAATGCACTCCACAAGCCAAAGAGATTCTTCGGTGCAGCCCGTAACATTGAGAACGGCGGATCGCTTACAATCCTTGCAACAGCCCTCACAGAGACTGGTTCAAAGATGGATGAGGTGATCTTCGAGGAATTCAAGGGAACAGGTAACATGGAGCTTCAGCTCGACCGCAGGCTCGCCAACAAGCGAATTTTCCCTGCTGTGGACGTTACACTTTCAAGTACCCGCCGCGACGATCTTCTCTACTCCCCTGGCATTGCAAACCGCATATGGGTCATGCGTAAGTTCCTTGCAGACATGAACTGTATCGAGGCAATGGAGATTCTTCAGAACAGGATGAACAAGAGAAAGACCAACGAAGAACTGCTGCAGTACTTGCAGGATGATGACATGTAAAAAGTGACACCGACCACCTGAAAATCCTTCCCACTTCGTGGGCCCCTTCCCTTTTCGGGAGCCAATGTTTTCAGGTGGTCGGTGTCACTTTTATACTAAAACACCTTACTACTTTTTATGATGCTTAAGGTCAGCCTTGGCTTTCTCGATCTGGGCTTCAAATTTCGCCTTGAGTTGTTCTTTTGTCAAGCCTTTGGTCTCAAGCTCGTGCTGCTCCTGCTTCAGGTCGTACTTAACCTGATTGTTTAAGAGTTGGATATTATCGTATAATTCCGCCCTTTCTATTGCGTTGCGATAATGACGCAAAGCCATCATCTGATTCGGGAAAGTATATACCCTCTCGACTTCCACGCACACATCTCCGTTGAATGTATATTCCTTTATATCTATGATTCCATCATAAATGTGGGTATATACTACCGTACTGTCGATAAGGTCGACTCTCTGCACGTCCGGGCTATGATCCTTAATCGCCTGATCCATGAACTTGCGCTCATGACCCATCTGACCGTTCATAGCCTGTCTTTCAGCCCTGTAACCGGCATTTTCCTTACATCCCGCCATGGCCGCCAATGCAACCGCCATAGACACTACTAACATAACTTTTCTCATAACACTAACAATTTTAAAATTATTGTGTTACGGGAAAGTCAATATCTGTGCCTAATCTTCAACTCCAAGTTTCTTCGGGAGGTAGTCAAAAAAGAAATCAAGCAATACCAGAGCAAGGATTGTGGAAATGAAGATCGCCAAAAGTTCCTTAAATGTAAATACAGGCACCCTTCCCAGCAAGGCTGTTATAATTGATGCAATTGCCGTATATAGCAGCAGTCGCTTCAAATACTTGCCCTTCTTTTTTGTCTTCGGGTTCTCTTCCGGCTGAGAAAAATCGTACTCTCCCCTAAGCTGTGCTATACCTGTCGGGATAACACACAGCATTCCTAAATTGATTATAAGGAAAGGCTCAAGACCTTCCTCGGGCACTGTGATAGCGCAAAATAAACTTATCGCATAGCTAATCACAGCAATTATCCAAAATACGATCCACCAAAATTTCCTTTTCATATTTGCATAATGTGATATTCTATGTAAAAATACTTAAAATTATATATTTTTGCCAAAGAAAATACTTAAAATTAATATAGCCATGATTTAATATCATACATAATTAATAATAGTGACCTGTGACACATTTCATATGAAAATGTCACAGGTCTTTATATAGTGGCTGATTAATGAAGAAATATCGCTAATTTAAATAATAATATTAAATTTGTTGATGATTAAAACTAATAGCACATGATCTATTTAACAACAGAAGAAAAAGTCGCTCTAATCGCGGCCGGTAAGTGGATGGTTAAAGCTGACGACATATTATGTGGTTCTGAAAAGAGAGTCCATATGGATGAAATAGAAAGATTTATCCCCGAGGATGAATACAAATTAGCTCTGACTGCGGCTACGGTGATGCCATACGACCACATGTTGTCTATTTTTGCAGAAATGTCCGTTACAGACTGCATGTACGTACTCGGATTCCTGGCACATCTCGCTGCAATCGACGGAGATATTTCCCGTGAGGAAGTAAGACTATGGCAGGCAATATGCAGGGCTTGCAATATGAGAACAGACTGTGCCAGCGATTATATAGAATATTGGAGGACACATTAACAAATAAGATAAAAAAACTGCTCGTGAGGTTCACGAGCAGTTTTTTATTGAGATCCCCGATCATGTCGGGGATGATTATTAATACTGATCCCAGCTCTTGATCTGGATGTCGTCGATCGACATTGCGCAGAACGCACGGATGAAGGCTGTTGCCAGACGCGCATTTGTGATCAGCGGAATGTTGTAGTCAACGGCTGCACGGCGAACGTAGTATCCGTTTGTGAGCTCCTTGTGAGAGAAGTTCTTAGGGATGTTGATCACCAGGTCGAGCTCCTTGTTTGCGAGCATCTCCATCGCCTGCTTGTACTTACCCGCAAGCTCTGGGTCCTGTGCCTCGTTAGGCCAGATAACGCGCTCTGTAGGGACGCCGTTCTCCGAGAGATACTTCGCTGAACCCTCAGTTCCGTAGAGCTTATATCCTCTTTCGTGAAGAAGCTTACATGCATTGAGGAGGTCTGCCTTCTGGAGCGGGTTACCTGAAGAGATGAGGATGTTCTTCTTAGGGATCTCATATCCTACTGAGAGCATCGAGTTAAGGAGCGCCTCGTTGAAGTCGTCACCGAGACATCCTACCTCACCTGTCGAGTGCATATCGACACCGAGAACAGGGTCTGCCTGCTGGAGACGTGAGAATGAGAACTGTGATGACTTGATACCGACATAGTCAAGGTCGAACGCAGACTTGCGAGGAGCGGCCGGCTTGAGGCCGAGCATCGCCTTGGTTGCAAGCTCGATCATGTTGATCTTGAGGACCTTCGATACGAATGGGAAGCTTCGTGAAGCACGGAGGTTACACTCGATTACCTTGATATAGTTGTCCTTTGCGAGGAACTGCATGTTGAACGGTCCTGTGATCTCGAGAGCTGCAGCGACCTTCTTCGCGATCTTCTTGATGCGGCGAACAGTCTCGACATAAAGTTTCTGTGGAGGGAACTGGATTGTAGCGTCACCAGAGTGTACACCTGCGAACTCCACATGCTCTGAGATTGCATAAGCGATAACCTCACCACCATCGGCTACAGCGTCGAACTCAATCTCCTTGCAGCGCTGCATGAACTCAGACATCACAACAGGGTGTTTCTCAGACACTTCCGCTGCAAGACCGAGGAAGTTGCGAAGCTCCTCGTGGTTGTAGCATACGTTCATCGCCGCACCTGAAAGCACGTATGAAGGACGAACGAGTACTGGGAAGCCG
>JAEIGA010013707.1_pt1 | contig 12338 bp, 9 predicted proteins | sample 9270691 | NCBI WGS metagenome assembly JAEIGA01 (sample SAMN17057246, study PRJNA624740) | gut metagenome | biome: biome; isolation source: fecal sample | host: Bos grunniens | place: China: Xizang | collected 2019
AGTGTGATGCCGATATCGCTGAGGTGGAGCAGATGGTCGATGATGAAGTTGATGGACTGGTCGGGGAGACTAGGATAGCCCACGGCAGGTCGTATGCCTTGAAACTTTTCGTCATGAAGCTCACTCATCGTAAGATGTTCCTCTCTGGCATAGCCCCAATAGTGCTTGCGTACCTCCTCGTGCATCTTCTCGGCTGTGGCTTCGGCAAGTCGGTCGGCTAGTGTTGAGTGTTGGAGGCTAAGTGTCGATGATTGATATCCTTCAGGCAGAGAGACTGTGGAGGCAAATATCCCTATAGTGTTGGAGGTGTCTTCTTTTCTCTCTCGGCCTATAAGGTAAGGAGCGTCTCCCCCTCTTATGAAATCGCTCAAGCAGAGCGTATATCCCGAAGCGCTTTCGTGTTGCTGGCGGAGGAGGGGAATGCGTGTCTTGTTGTCGATAATGATGTCGTCTCCCTCGCTATGCGCATCGGCAAGAAGGAAGAGAGCATGACACATGGACTCATCTGCCCATGTGCGCAGTAGTGCCATGGCCTCGTCGTAGAGCCTCATAGCCTCTTGTGCCTTGGGTTGTTCGGCGATAGGAAATGATGCTATCCATGAGGCACGACACGAGGGGCAGTCGTGTATGTTGACCACCGTAGAGAAGCGTGGCTCCATGTCCCATGCGTGAAAGTAGTAGAGCCAGTTGATGTAGGGCGCTACTTCGCGGACGGTGTAGGTCAGACACCTTCTCATGGTGCTATTGGTTCATAGACAATCAGTTAAACTCCATTCTCTCGCCCATCACGCTCTCGTCAAACGTGCCGTCGGCATATACGGCATGTCCGTTGATCCATGTATGGGTGATGTCCCAGTGGAAGGTGTGTCCCTCGAAGGGGCTCCAGGCACACTTGCTCTGGATATCCTCGGTGTCGACGGTATGTGCTGCATTGGGAGAGATGAGCACGAGGTCGGCATGATAACCTTCGCGGATAAATCCGCGTTCCTTGACGTTGTATAGTGTGGCAGGGTTGTGCGCCATCTTCTCTACCACCTCGGTAAGGGTGAAGATGCCCTCATCGGTGAGCTCGAGCATGGCAGGAAGCACATATTGTATGGTAGGGATGCCCGATGCGGCCTTGAGCGAACCGCCTATCTTGTCGGTGAGGAGGTGGGGAGCATGGTCGGTACCTACGACGTCGATGAGTCCGCTACGCAGTGCTTGGCGTAGAGCATCGCGGTCTGCGACTGTCTTGACGGCAGGGTTGCACTTGATGCGGGTGCCTAGCGTAGCGTAGTCGGCATCGGTGTAGTAGAGGTGGGGTAAGCAGACCTCGGCAGTTACTTGTTTGTTAGCAACAGGTCCGTGCTGGAGCAAGTCCAGTTCGCGGGCGGTGCTGATGTGCATGATGTGTATCTTGGCTCCGGTCTTCTGTGCGAGTGCTACGGCTTTGGCGGTAGAGCGATAGCAAGCCTCTTCGCTGCGGATGAGCGGATGGTATGATACGTCGGGGTCATCGCTTGCGGTCTCCTCTTTGTATTTAGCAGTGTTGGCAGATATGATGCTCTGGTCTTCGCAGTGTAGGGCTATCAGTGTGGGCGACTCTCTGAAAATCTGTTCGATACGCTCGTCTTGGTCTACCAGCATTCCTCCAGTGCTGCTCCCCATGAAGAGCTTTACGCCACACACGGTGTGGGGATCTACTTGGCGCACTTCGTCGAGGTTATTGGTCGTGGCACCTAAGTAGAAGGAGTGGTTGACGAGACATTTCGTCTTAGCGTCGGCAAACTTTGCCTCTAAAGCCTCTATCGTGGTGGTTTGTGGATTGCAATTGGGCATGTCCATCACCGAGGTTATTCCTCCTCGTGCAGCGGCTCGGCTCTCGGTGTGCATGTCTGCCTTATGGGTTAATCCCGGGTCGCGGAAATGTACGTGGTCGTCGATGCATCCGGGGATGAGGTATTGTCCCTTGGCATCGATGATGTGGTCTGCGGTGAGCCCTGTGACATCTGTGCCGCGTATGATGGCTGCTATGCGCTGATCTTTGATGAGTACACTACCTATGAACTGTTGGCCTTCGTTGACGATGGTGGCTTGGTGTATGAGGGTGGTCATGGGAGGGATTGTTGAATTGGGGATTATGAATTATGGATTCTAATTCGTATTTATTATTGGGGACACTTCTTGCTTATGCCTCCTTGGTCTGCACTACCTTACGGAATGAAGCGGGGATGGGGGCTTCGAATCGAAGCAATTGGCCTGTGATGGGGTGGGTGATAGCTAGGCGGTGGTTGTGTAGCATGAGTCGGCCTATGGGGTTGGTGCGTCCACCATACTTGCGGTCGCCAGCTACGGGGTATCCTATTTCGGCCAGTTGTACGCGTATCTGATTCTTGCGGCCAGTGAAGATCTGTAGATCGAGCAGTGCGTGATAGTCACCCTGCTGCACCACATGGTATCGTGTCACGGCTAAGCGCCCTTCTTCGGGCTTGCGGGCTACGTATACCTTCATGTTGGTGTTGTTCTCTACGAGGTAGTGGCGCAGTTCTTGACGCTCCTCTTCGGGGCATCCCTCTACGACTGCTGTGTAGGAGCGTTCTCGTACGTAGTTGTCCCAGTTGTAGCGTAGCTCACGCTGAGTGTCAGGGTCTTTGGCAAAAATGAGGATACCTGAGGTGTATTGGTCCAGGCGATGGCAGATGTAGGCCATGGCGCGTGCATCTTTCTGTTTCAGGTAGTCGGTGAGAAGGCTTTGGGCTGTCTTCTTGTTTGTGTCGCGGCCCATGGAGAGCAGTCCTGCTGCTTTCTCCACCACGACGAGGTGTTTGTCCTCGTAGATGATATGAAGCTGTCCGCTGCGAAGTACGGCAAAGGGACGGGTGAAGTTGACCGAAACCTTGTCGCGTGGAGTGAGCGGAGTGTCAAACTGGGTCAAGGGTTGTCCGTTTACTGCTACGTGGTGATGGGCGAGCATCGACTTGATGTCGCTCTTGCTCTTTGGGGCAAGTATGGTGTAGAGGAAGTTGAGCAATGTGGTCTCCTCCGCAGGTGAGTAGTGGAATATCTGGTTGGGGCCCTTCTTACCGTGTCGCTTGTTGTTCTTCATATTATATATATAAGGTGTTATTTGTTGTCTTTATTTAGTGATGTCTATGAGGTAGGAAATCTTACCAGTGATTGTAGTATTGGCTGATCGTCCGAAGGGATCTGCCTTGGAGTTGCCAAACATATCGGAGAGTCCGAAGAAATAGCGCCCTTCGATGATGAAGTTGCCCACAGAGGTCTTCAGCTCCATGCCGAGGCCTCCTGCTATACCATATTCGAGGGTGTTTTCTATGTCTTTGCCATACTGCTCGTTGATATAGTTTGGTCTGCTATTGGGATTCCATGGATATTCGGAGGTGAATCCATAGTGCTCCTTGTCACTGAGAAAGAGACCTAGCTGAGGACCTGCATTGACGAAAAACTGTAAGCCGCGCTCCTCCTTTCCCCATCCAAGGTGGGCAAAGAAAGGAATCTCGATATAGTTGGTCGTGCGGTGGTAGCTGTTGTTGCTGCCATCCTCGATGAGCTCGTTCCATCCGCGTTGGGCAAAGTTGACCTCCACTTGTGCTGCACAGATGAGCGAGAAGTACTTCTCAGATGTGTAGCGCAATGTGAAACCTCCGGTAAGGCCTGGCTGTAGCTCCTGCTTGATCGTGGGGCTGAAGTCGACACGGCTTAAGTTGTAGCCTCCATTGAGGCCTATGGCGAGGTTGTCTCGCAACTCGCCTACCTGAGCATGCGATGCCATGCTCAGTATCAAGGCTACGAGAGGTAAGAGTAGGCGTTTCATCGGTCAAAGTCAATGGTTTGCAACTGGTAGTCGCGTGAGAAATGCACGAAGAATACCTTGCGGTTGATGAATCCGCCCCAGTGGTTGACGCGCTCAAACTTAAAGCCTGTCTGTAGCGGGGTGTAGTCCATCTCGTGGATGCGGTTGTCCATGTCGGTGCCGTAGAGGTGCATAGCCTTGAGGAAGTAGTAGGCTATATCGAAGCCCAGGATGGCGTACTTCGGGTAGCGGTTGGCAATCTCCTTGCTATAGGTGCGGCGATACTTCTGGTGGAATGCCTTGGGGGCGGGCAGTAGGTTGTTGGTGTAGAATGAGGTGTAGAAGTAGGTGTCGATCTCATAGAACGATGCCAAGTGGTTGTTGGTGTACACCTGATACTGAGGATAGCCAAAGAGGCTGATGTCATACTTCGCAGAGGCTGTATCGCGTACCACGAGCTGGAAGATGGGCATCATGTTGTTGAGGCTTCCACTCTTCTCCGAGGTCATCATAAGGATGTTGTGTCTCTCCGTGTCGAGGTGAGCCAGTATGGTGTCCTTGTTGGTGGCGGTGTCAGCCATCAATACGGTGTGAGGGATGTCTCTGTAGGTCAGTTCGCGCTTGAGTCCGTCAATCAAGTCGTCGTCTTCCTCCTCGGGATCATCGAAGAAGATTACCTTGGGACAAGGGAACTTGGTGAAGAAGCGCTCATAAACCTCAGAGTAGAAGTAGCTCTGTGGGGTGTTGACTTGATAGATATAGGGGTTGGTAAATACGGCATCTACCTGACGGGCAAAGGGGACGATTAAGCGTATGCCTGTGGTGTCGGCAAAGGCGGATGCCTCGTTGATGTGGCTATCGTGCACGGGGCCGATGATGAGATTCATCTCCCGCATCTCGGGCTTGGCAAGGATAGGGCGTATGGAGGTGTTCTTGTCGCCAGAGTCGTAGACGTGGAGGTCTATGGATACCCCCTGCTTCTTGAGGCTATCGAGAGCTAGCAACACACCTTCGTAGAACTCCACCATCTTCATCTGGTCGCTCGAGATGCTATCGTCGAGCATGAGAGGCAATATGATAGCGGCTTTGATCTGCTCTATGTCTTCGGGGATAGTGCGCAACTCGGCAAAGAGGTCTTCGTCGGTGGGGACAACGATGGGGGCTGTCTCCTCCTTTTTCTTGTTCTGTTGTTGCTCCTCAAGCGCTGCTTGTCGTTTTTCTTGCTCGGCCTTGGTGTAGGGAATGCATAGGATCTCTCCCACCTTGAGCTTGCGCTTGCGCAGCTCAGGATTGGCCTCCACTAGTTCCAGTTCTGTGATGCCATAGGTGCGGCTGATGCGGTAGATGTTCTCTCTACGCTTCACCAGGTGCTCGGTACGGCAATTCGAGATCTCTTCTAGGTCGGCAGGCTCCTCTGTTGTGCTCGCGTTCTGTGTGGCTATGGGGTCAGGCTCTGTAGCGATGGGTTGTGTGGGCTGTTGTGGTTCCTTCTTTGCAGGGATGACAACCACTTGGCCTACCTTGAAGTTCTCAGCGCTCAGACCAGGGTTGGCATTGCATATCTCGCGTGCTGTGAGTCCATAGATGACGGTCAGTCGATAGAGTGTCTCGCCGACCTTGATCGTGTGAAAACGCTCTCCGGAAGACTGTTCTTGATGGGTGTCGGCATGGGTGCTTTCCTGCTTTGTTTGAGGTATGCGTAGTTGCTCACCGACCTTGATTACCGTTTCGCTCCCTGGGTTGAGGCGGATGATGTCTGCCTCAGTCACTCCATACATGCGGGATATAGAGTATAAGCCTTGTCCCTTGGTTACTGTGTGGAGGAAGTAGCTCTCGCTCTGTGCCATGGCCCACTGTGTAGACAAGGCAAGGATTAGTATCGTCAGGATGTGTCTGAATAGTCTGTTCATAATATTCCTAGTATAAGTAATACAAGCCACAAAATTAGTGCAAAAAAATGGTTAAGCGAAGATAATACGGATATTTGTGCATAAAAAAAGCGTGCGAAGCTATTGCTGCGCACGCTTTATATGATATTGGCGAGAGATTTAGTCGATCAGTCCACGATTGCGGAGCAGAGCCTCGGGGTTGGGCTCAGCGCCACGGAAACGCTTGTAGAGGGTCATGGGCTCTTCGCTACCGCCCATCTCGAGGATGTTCTCACGGAAGCTGCGGCCAGTGGCCTCGTCGAAGATGCCATTCTCGCGGAATGCCTCGAAGCCATCGGCATCGAGCACCTCGGCCCAGAGGTAGCTGTAGTAGCCTACGGCATAACCACCACTGAAGATGTGGTTGAAGTAGGGACCACGATAGCGGAAGGCAATCTGAGGTAGGAGTCCAATCTTGTCGGCAACGCTCTTCTCGAAGGCGTTGGCGTCAAAGTCGGTGTAGTCCTTGAGCATGTGGAACTCCATGTCGAGCAATGCGGCACCTACGAGCTCCATGGTCTCGAAGCCCGAGTTGAATGATGATGCGGCCTGCATCTTGGCGATGAGTTCGTCGGTGATGGGCTCGCCAGTCTCGTAGTGGAGAGCATACATCTTGAGCACCTCAGGCTCGATGGCCCAGTGCTCCATAATCTGTGAGGGCAGCTCCACGAAGTCGCGTGCTACGCTGGTACCGCTCACGGTGGGATAGTGGGTCTGTGTCAAGAAACCGTGGAGGGCGTGACCCAATTCGTGGAAGAGGGTACGGGTCTCGTCGATAGTCAGGAGTGAAGGGGTGTCAGCGGTAGGAGCGGTGAAGTTGCCCACGTTGACGATGATGGGGCGCTGGTTCTCGCCGTCAATGTTAGACGCATCCACGATGTTGTTCATCCATGCACCGGCACGCTTTGTGGCACGGGGGAAGTAGTCGGTGTAGAAGAGGGCCAGGTGTGAACCATCGGCATCGAGCACCTCGAAGGTCTCCACCTCGGGGTGATACACATCCAATCCCTCAACGGGCTGGAACTTCATGCCGAAGAGCTTCTCCGATACCATGAAGGCACCCTTGCGTACGTTGTCAAGTGAGAAGTAGGGACGCAGCTCACTCTCGCTGAGGGCATACTTCGCCTCGCGCAGCTTCTCGGTGTAGTACCACCAGTCCCATGCCTCGAGCTTCTCTCCCTTGCCCTCGGCATCCATCATCTTCTGCAGCTCGGCAGCCTCGGCCTTGGCCTTGGGCACTGCGGCATTCCAGATGGTCATGAGGAGGTTGTAGGCAGCCTCGGGGGTCTGGGCCATCTTGTCCTCGAGCTGGAACTCGGCGAAGGTTTCATAGCCAAAGATTTGTGCCTTCTGCTGGCGTAGCTTGAGGATACGTGCGATGACCTCCTTGTTGTCGTTCTCGTTGTTGTTGTCGCCACGGTTGATGTAGCCGAGGTACATCTTGCGGCGCAGTTCACGATTGTCTGCATACTGCAGGAAGGGAATCCAGCTGGGCTTGTGTAGGGTGAAGAGCCAACCCTCCTTGCCTGCGGCCTGAGCGGCTTCGCGAGCGGCGTTGATAGAGCTCTGGGGAAGACCTGCAAGATCCTTCTCATCGGTGATGACGAGTTCGAAGGCGTTGGTCTCAGCCAAGCCATTCTCGCCAAACTCGATGCTAGCCAGTGAGAGCTGCTTCTCAATCTCCATCAGCTGGGCCTTCTTCTCGGCATCGAGCAGAGCACCTCCCTTGACAAACATGCGGTAGTACTTGTCGAGCACCATCTCCTGCTCACGGCTGAGGCCGAGCTCCGCCTTGGTATCGTAGAGCGCTTTGATGCGGGCAAAGAGAGCCTCGTTCATCGTCATGTAGGCGCTGTGCTCGGTGAAGAGGGGTGAGAGTTTCTTTTCGGTTTCGCGCATCACGTCGTCAGCATCGGTCTCGTTCAGGTTGAAGAAGATTCCCGTAGCCTTGGCCAACTTCTTGCCGCTGCGCTCGAGCGCTGCGATGGTGTTGTCGAAGGTGGGAGCCTCGGGATTGGCTACGATAGCGTCAATCTCGGCACGTTGCTCCTCGAAGCCTGCCATGAAGGCGGCCTCATAGTCGGTCGACTTGTACTTTGAAAACTCGGGGGCACCAAACGGCAGAGCCGATTCAGCCAGCACGGGATTGTCGTGCTTGGCGCCACAGGCTGTCAGGGCAGCAATGGCCATAGCGATAAGTGTTTTTTTCATTGTTCTATATTATATATAATAGGTGTACTTGTATGGGGCGTGTGTGTCGTCATCTCCTCAGCGAGCCATCGTGAGCCTCACTGCAGACTCGCATGGACCTGCTCCCTCGATGGGTGGGTTCTTTTTGACTACGCATACACTGACACGCAGAAGCATTTCGAATTCCTCAAGCAGGGCGGTAGCAATGCGTCCACAGACGTGTTCGAGCAGCATCGACGGAACGTTCATTTCGCGCTTCACCACGTCGTAGACGGCCGCATAGTTTACCGTGTCGTCCAAGTCATCTGTGCTGATGGCCTTGCTGATATCGGCTTCTATCGTGAGGTCCACGACAAAGTTGTTTCCCCTCTGTCTCTCCTCGGGAAGCACACCATGGTAGGCATAGAAGGCTAGCCCTCTCAGCTCAATACAGCTCTGTTCGATGTTCATAGTCATCTCGCTCTCGTTGTTTGTATATATGGCGTGTCTCGTTTTGGTCAGGAGTTCTCCTTCTCATATTCTTGTGGAATGCGGTATGCTGTGTATAGCTCCACAAGGCATCCTACGAGCAGGCACACGATCCATTCGTTGTGCTTACACGTGAACATGAGTACTCCAGTGAGCATCAGTGCGATGGCACCCAAGAGCTGTTGACGACGTAGGCGGCGCAGCACAAGGTTGCGGCCTGTGTAACGGTCGAGCATCTGCATGGCTCCAAACATGAATGCTCCGATGGTATACATGTAGGGAACCCATGCCCATCGGGTGATATATAGGGCTGCGCCCGCCACTAGGAGTATGCCTCCTAGGATATAGATGGTCTGTTGTAGCTTTTTCATTCTTTTATGATATAAACGTCTTCGTCTGGGAGGTGCATGCCGTATCTTTCTCGTGCTATGCGTTCTAGATTGTTGCTGTCGTTGGCCAGCACCTGTAGGCCCCTCTCGCTTTGATTTAGTATGTCGGTGTAGTGTTCGATCTCTTTTTTTAGTTCGCGTATCTGGCGCCGGTGCTCCATGCGCTTTATCATGTTGTGTGGGTCAATCACGCATACGAGCAACACGAATCCGATGATTGTCACCGCATACTTATGTTGCTTAACCCAGAGCCATGTCTCTTTTATTTTACTCATGTTGTTTGCGTCAGTCTGTAATCCTCCACAAAGGTAAAGGTTTTCGTTGACATTATCCAACAATCTGTTTTTATTTTGTTCTCTTTTCCAGGGAATAATCTCTTGATGCATTCACGTCATGGTGTTGACACACTCTTTTTTTGTTCGTTTTTTGTGTTTTGTGGTCAAATAAATGGCATAGATGTTCGTCTAGTCGAAACTTTTCACTACTTTTGGAGAGAATATTGAGTTGATATCGTGTTTTAGATGAAAAAATACCCTGTTATGCGAAGATTCTTCGGCTCCATATTGTTGTTTCTCGTCGGTGTGAGCATGCTCAGCGCCCAGTCGGTAGGCCTTGTGTTGAGTGGTGGAGGCGCCAAAGGTATCACTCACATCGGAATCATTCAGGCCCTCGAAGAGAATGGTATCCCCATTGACTACATTGCAGGCACCTCCATAGGCGCCATTGTCGGTGGGCTCTATGCCATGGGGTACACTCCTCAAGAGATGCTCGATTTGTTGGCATCCAGGGAGTTTCAGCAATGCTACTCAGGAGAGGTCGACAAGGACAATACCTATTATATAAAGCAGAATGACCCCACTCCCGAGCTCTATTCGCTCAAGGCCACGTTGGGCGACTCGGTGACAGCTGTGCAGGCCTTGCCGCTCAGTCTCATCGATCCCATACATATGAACATAAAGATTATGGAGTTGTGTGTGCAGGCTACGGCAGCGTGTGATGAGGATTTTGATCGTCTCTTCATCCCCTTCCGTTGTGTGGCTGCCGATGTGTACAACAAGCATGAGATTGTCTTTCGTCGAGGAGATTTGGGTAATTCGGTACGCGCTTCGATGACCTTCCCACTGGTGTTTCGTCCTATCGAGGTCGATGGAGTGCTGGCCTATGATGGAGGCATCTATAACAATTTCCCGGCCGATGTGATGAAGCGTGACTTTGCCCCCGACTATATTATAGGTAGTGTGGTCTCGGCCAATCGCGAGCAACCCTCGGCAGATAATCTGGCAGCGCAGGTCGAGGCACTCATCATGCAGACGAGCAACTATGCCTTGCCCGACTCCAATGGTATTCTCCTCGACTTTGACCTCAATGGTCAAGTCGGTCTACTCGATTTTGATAAGGCCCAATACCTCTTTGACCTTGGTTACAGCACTACGCTTCAGCTCATCGACTCTATTAAGCGTAGTGTGCCCCGCACGGTGCCGCTCGAGCAGGTCAATGAGCGTCGCAGAGCTTACAAGCAGACGCTCCCCGATGTAGTCTTCCGCGACATCACCATCAGTGGGGCCAACAACCGCCAGCGACAGTACATCCTCAGTGAGGTGCGTCCTGTGGGGCATCGCTACATACGCTTCAAGGACTTTAAGAAAGCCTATTTCCGCCTTATGTCCGAGAATGCCATCAAGGAGATCTTCCCTACGGCCACGTATGACCCGCGCAGCAAGACCTTCAGCCTTCACCTCGACGTGTCGATGGAGGACAACTTCAATCTGGCCTTTGGCGGAGGACTCTCCACGAACAACATCAATCAGATCTACTACGGACTCAACTACAATCACATCGGTCGCCACTCTACCGAGGTGCTCTTCGATGGGCAGTTTGGACGCATGTATAACAATGTGCAACTCATGGGGCGCGTCAACCTCTCTACTGATATCCCCATGTCCATACGAGCAATAGGGTCCTACTCGACGCTCAATCACTACAAGCAGAGCTTCCTCTTCTCTGACAACGCAATGCCAGCCCTCAACCGTCAAGCCGAGACCTTTGGTAAGGTGAAGCTCGCTCTTCCCTTCATGACCAAGCATAAGGTGGAGCTTGGCTTGGGTTACGGAAAGATTGTCGACCACTACATCCAAAACAATACCATAGACCTAGCCAACCTGAAGTACAATACCAATACCTACCATCTGCTCGGAGGATCGGTACTCTTCAAGCGCAATTCGCTCAATACTCCTCAATATGCCACCAAGGGAGTAGCTCAGCAGATCTTGGCCCAGATCTTTACAGGTACCAATACCTATCATCCCGTCGTGGAGCAGCCTGGAGTGTCCACCGAGGAGGCTGTGTCTTGGTTGCAGATAGGCATCAAGGATCAGCACTACCTCGCGTTGAGTCCACACTTTACCTTGGGTACCTATGCTGAGGGATACTACTCGTCGCGCAATCTCGCCTACGACTACACGGCCACGATGCTCGAGGCAGGTGTCTTCGCCCCCACGCCCAGCATGCTCTTTGCCTACAATCCCACGTTTCGTGCCAATCAGTATGTGGCGGCAGGTATCAAACCAGTCTATATGTTCTCGTCTTACCTGCAGCTTCGCTTCGAGGCCTATGCCTTCGTTCCCATCTATCCCATCGTCTCCAATGCCGAGGGCCGCGCCTATTATGGGCGTCCCTTCTCCACGATGGCCCATGTCGAGGAACTCTCACTCGTGGGGCGCTTCTCCACCTTCGTCGTTAGCGCCTATCTCAACCACAACAGTTCGGCACCGCGAAGCCTCGGTGCAGGCATCTCATTGGGATGGTATATGATGAGTGGTCGCTTCATTGAGCAATAAGTGTGGGGTGGGGGTGCTCTCCTTTAGTGTACACCGAATGGTGAAAAATAGGGTAAAATCGATGGATTCTCATGGTTGGAAAGCCAAAAAATGGGTGAAAAACGAGAAAAATGCATTTTTTTTGAAAAAAAACGCAGAAACATTTTGAGGAATCAAAAAAACGCTATACCTTTGCATCGCAATTGAGAAACAACACGGCTCCATAGCTCAACTGAATAGAGCATTTGACTACGGATCAAAAGGTTATAGGTTTGAATCCTATTGGAGTCACTCAAAGCAGAAGACCGCTACAAGCGGTCTTTTTTTATCCCTATATAGTTGCCCCATTCATAGATATCTGCATCAGGGGATTCACACATCCTTCGTTTCGCGTATCCCTGTACATAGGGCGTCTAAAGAGATCTTTTCATACACCAACCCTACCATTTCATACAGCCGAGCAGGAAATGCTTGGCTGTATGGGGATTTTTAATGAACTTTGCACCTGAAGAAGCGAAGATGGGCTGCACTCACTGAACAAATACCGATAAATCGGCTTTGAGCTTGTTTACACTATCTTTGCGTGTGAAACTTTGAATATGTTATTAAAGAACTACTATGGCAAATTGGCTCTTCTACATCATTGCACTCGTCTTTTACGCGTGTTGTGGATTTATTGAATTATTGGCAAAGTGGTTAGGGTGGACCTACACGGAGGCTTGCGTGTACTTCAATCTGTATTTGCAGTATG
>JAEIGA010013708.1_pt1 | contig 12337 bp, 4 predicted proteins | sample 9270691 | NCBI WGS metagenome assembly JAEIGA01 (sample SAMN17057246, study PRJNA624740) | gut metagenome | biome: biome; isolation source: fecal sample | host: Bos grunniens | place: China: Xizang | collected 2019
CTCAGCTGTAAATACGCTATATAGAATGTTCATATAATAATCATCCAAAAATGTTTTTGCGTTTTCTATACTAGCCTGAAACGGTTCAATGATTTGTTGCCATGTTTCTTGTCCAATAACATATCCATCTTTTATATATTTAGTGGTTATTGTAATCTTAATACATTTATTAGGTAACACTTGTAAAAGTGTCTCTTTTTCATCTGTAAACATTTTATTTCCCCTTTCTATTTCTTCCATCTGTAGATCACACTAAACGTTATATCAACTACTCCATTCACTAAATGTGTACTTCTCAAATATTGCCAATTTCCCTCATAACGATAGTCAAATGTCATACGAATAAAAGCTCCTCCACTCTCTACATAACCACGAACCGCGCCAGTGTAAGAATTCAAACTAGTTGATCCACCAGCAAAAAAACCAATCGAAATAGCTGGATAACTCCAAACGTTTACCTCAGGCAGTCCGGCGATACATACCTCCGCGTTTCCGTTTGGTGACCCATCATGTTGCGATTGTAAACGACCTTGTACATATATTAAATCTCCTAAATATGTCGCTTTACCTTCTGTGTGTACTGGTGTCCAATTAGCGCCTATTTGAGCATTTGAATAATAATAAGGTGAAAAAGAAATAGTTTTTGTTACTGCTATACCCATATTATCGAAACCTAGTAATCCGTTATCAGTGGTTGTAATGCGATGATCATTAAGGTATATACTACCCATAACATCCAGCTCACCTTGTTGATGGTATTTACCAACTCCAACTCCATTAGGTTCTATATCAAGAACACATTTTGACGTTCCAACAAATCCTATTACTTCCGTAAGACTTAAAGTATCATAAAAACGAACCCTGATATCGTAAGATTTAGAGGACTCGAATATTATACCCCCATTAAAAATTGTTTTTTGTCCACTATAACTGTCCACGCTGGTTTCAGAATATAAATTCCATGTTCCAGAACCACTTACCTTGTAATCAACTCTAACCTGGTTGGAGTTTTTATTCTCATTATTGGGGTTACTATATGAATAATTTATCGATATTGTCGCATAGTTACCGATATCCATTTTAACACCATTCGCGTTACATCTCGATGTAACTAGTGAAACTATAGGTTCTTCATACAAATATACTGTTATTGATTTTGTTTGTGTTGTTGTTCTGTTTCTTGAATCGGTTACTTTTAATGTATAAGTGAATGTCCCCGACCTAGTAAAAATTGTCGATGTTCCATAACTAGAATTAACATTTAATCCTTCGCCGTTAATAGAATATGACTTGATAGTGGAACCGTAAGAACCAGCTGCATTTTGAATGTTGAAACTAACTCTTGAAAATTTCGTTATTAAAGTTTGGTGAAAAACGCCATCTGGTGTATAATTATAGGTGAATGTTGGATACATATCTCCATTAACCCATAAGGTGAATGTTTTGGATGTAGAACCCACTAACGCGTTACCACTATATGTATAACATGTAATCGTACCAACCCCGCTTGTAGCGTTAGGTATTTGACGACCTAAAGCTCTATCGGGCGTCCATTTTGCGCTTGTCGACGCCCCAGTCGCAATAGTTCCACTAGCTGAACCAAAACTATATGATAAAGTATGCGTAAAAGTACTTGAATATCTTGAGATTGTAATTGTTCCAGCTGTCCCCATTGTGAATGAACCGAGTGAGATCGAACTAATGCGATTAATTGTAGGGAGTGTAACCGACGCTGAAATAGCAGCACTTTTAAAACAGTAGTTATTTAGATTAGCATTAGCTCCTTGTGTATATCCCGATTCAACTGAGAAGTTTAAAGTTATTGTTTTTGTACCATTATCATTATGATAGTATTTTGTCACTTTTTCGTTAGCATAATAATTAACCCCTGGTTTAACCGAATTTCCCGCGTTATCTGTAACACCGAGTTTGATGTATGAATTTTGATAATTGGTGTTATTTTCTTTAAAATAAAACGTAGCAGATGTCGAGGTTCCACTATCACAACGAATCCAAGCTATAGTTTTAACATTCGTGTAGTTTTCAGCGGCATTTGATTGTTCTATATATACGTCTATACCGTAAATATAATTACTCAAAGTATTACCAAATATATTTTTACCTTTTGAGGTGTGTGTTACTAAAAAAGTATAAGCCATTGTTTATTTTTCCCTCCTTTTCGTATAGTTATGCTTTGTGAAATACGAAACCATTATTAGAAGATTTACGTCCGACAATATCTCCTATTTGTAACGATGTTGTTATTTCGGCTTCCGATATGAATAATTTATTATTAGACATATATGCTACGACATTACCGTTCTCATAAAAAGACAATTTATTTTCGGACAATATAACCTTAAATGCCCCTACTTGTCCATTAATCGTTGTGAATAATTCCAATCCATCTACTCCGAATCGCATATATTTTTTTCTTTCTCCTATTTCATCGTTAACGAGTGTTAATACCGAAGTGATCGATTCGTTTGTTTGTACTATTTCACTTTCCATACGTTCATATTCAGATTTAATAAATTGCGAAATAACATATAGTAAACTGTTATATGCATCATAATATTCGCCTAATGCCGTTTGTAAATATACTCTACCTTCAGTATAATGTTCTTGTAAAACTATTTTAAAATTATTCGAAAAATTATTATAAGCTCTCTCAAAAGTTTCAAAAAAAGGACCGAAATACGAATATTGATTATAGCTCGAAACCTCATTAAGAAGGGCCTCGTATTGTGCAGTTATTTCTTTATGTATCAATACTAAATCCGAACGTTCCGAATCTGATATGAAATCATCACTTAATATTTGTTGAATGATAGTCTGAACTTCTTGATTATTACCTACTATATTCTCTAATGTATTATCGAGAGTATCGTTGAAATTTTTGATCGCGTCTTCCGGAGCCGCAATATAAGAACTAGCTACCGTACCTCGTTCCAACTGAATATTTTTAATTGTAGCATAACACCCTAACGTACCGACACACAGAATATCAATTTTAAATTCATTACTCAACATTACATCGGTGTCTATTTCAATTTTATATACAGCAGCATATGTATCCGTATCCACATGAGATATTGCGAATTCATCCATGTCAATGTTATGTTCGCCTATAATTACCCTAGAGAATGGGTTATTCACGTTACCATTATACCATATTTGTAGCGTGAATATTTCGATATCACCTTTGTTTACAACACCAACATAAGGTGTTTCTTGTGATAATTCCCAAGTATATATGTTATTTTCGGTTATATCAAGACTTGAAATTTCGATATCCACATCTGAATTTAAAATATAATTTCTAACACCGATTTTTATCTTACCCACTTCTTCTTTGGCTACAATCGAAGAAATTTCATTAACTTTCTGTTCAATTACACTATTCATAACGCTTGTCGTTGTATAGTTATTAGATAGGTTATTATTTAAATCATTAACGGTAGTTTTTGTAGCGTATGTATCCGCTACTGTAGTCTTAAACCCATTCAAAGACTGGTCGAGTTCTGTATACTTCGACGATAGCGTATCAGATGTTTCAATAATATTACCTTCTAAATCACTAACTTGTTTCTTTATAGTGGTATCTTCTTTAACAAGAGAGTTTATACTTTCTTTATTTATTTCTATTTCCGTTGTATTTGAATTTACTTGTTCGATAACAGACGATAAGTCGCCGTCGATAGTGATGTCTTTAATGTTTTCAACTTGTGTTTTCAACGAATTAAACGCTACTTCTAATGATTGATTCTGTTCATTTAGTAGTATTTTATTAGATTTAATAGTTGTACTGTTATCGTTATTTATTTCCGTAATAACAGATGAAATATCCAACTTACTACCTGAAATAGCTGCGTTATCATCAACCATATCGTTAACGATTAAACCGTCGCCTATAGCCGAGGCAGTTATTCCATTTTGATTAATTAATTGACCGGTTCCATCTTCTCCATATAAAACGAAAGTAAAATCGCCTTTGTCATCTTTACCTATTTGAATTCTAACTTTTCCATTCTTATCTACGAATTGTTGAGTAGATCCAGTTATTAACATCCCACCATCTTCGCTACCTATAGATACCTCGTTAGTATTTATTTTACCGGCGTTTATTTTAGCAGCGCTTATATTATCTACCATAGCGTCTTTAATAAATGCATCTTCCATTGTAACCTTGTCGGCAGTTATATTAAAAGCTTTTATATTATCACTTGTTAAGTTACCATTTACAAGAGTTCTTATTTGTGCAAAATCAGCGTTTAATATATTAATATCAGCATATGTTGCCTCTAGGTTTTTAATAACGGCGTTTTCTATCTCGGCGTCTTTCACTTTTAAATTTTCAATTATAGCGTTAATAGCTTCTAAATCTTCAACTGTTATGTTACCCGCGATTAAATTTTCTATCTCCGCGTCCTTCACTTTTAGATTTTCTATCACAGCATTAATAGCTTCTAAATCTTCGATTGTTGCTTTACCAGCTATTAAATATTCAATCGTGGCTTTATATGCCTCTAGTTCATTCACGGAGATTTTATCAGCAACCAAGAGTTCAAATGTTCCAACTTTTTCCGATATCGATTCGAATGTTTTATCTACCTTGGTTGAGCTCGCCGATGGTGATGATACGTTACCCGTAATGGTTGCGGTGTGGTCTTTTATCATTACTGTAACTCGTTCTCCGTCTTCCACTTCAGTTGTGGTTTCAGCCGGAGTTATTAAATCAGAACCATCTATTTTGACAAATTTTCCATTACTGGTTTGCGCAACGACACCATATACGACACCTTCTTTAGGTTTATCTTTGTTGTCGTTGGTTATTTTAACAAATTCCGATATTATATCATAGGATAACCCCATATACTTACCTCCATAATTCCGTCGTAAATACGGCTTTCTCTGTTACTGGACAACCCGACTCACATTTAATACTTTGACTTATTACTTTTGCTTTGATACCATTTATACCGGCTCTAGAATAATTAAGTCTTACACAATCGCCAATTCTAACCGGACAATATCCATGGGTATATGTAACAGTGTATTCTAGAGAAGATAATTCTTTAAGTGTTTTTTCCGCATATTCTTGAATTCGTTTTTGATTAGGGTTCCCTAATAAATTCGGATTACTTTCTCGGTGTGTTATTTCTCTACCCCTACTAACAGTTGATGTTGGGCTAGATGGGTCGTTGTTCACAGCCCTTCCTATAAAATATTCTTTACCATTTGAATATATTACCTCAACCACATTAGGTATACCATATAAATCTCTATCTACTGTTATGTCAGGATACAATATCGAACTATTTGAATCGTCGTAAGTCCAGATAGGTTGTAATGTCATTACATCTTGCTCTGGGGTGAAATATATACGACCAAGTTCATCCAATGCCAACGAATGATCAGCGTTCGCTAATAAATCACGAATAAACACAATCCATGTATCGTCTATGTTCGCAACGAAATTAGAGCTCAATACTTCTTCGTTTTCTGTTTTTACGATAGGAGCTCTAGCTTTTTCCCTTATAATTCTATAAGCCGTATTAAGTATATTTTCATCTTTTAGAATAGAGTACCCAAGCGGAGTTGGGTTCTCTTTTAATTCTAAAAGTGGTGTGTATGCATCCAGTGTTACACTTTTTATTTTACCATCAAAACTATATGATGGTGTTTGTATTAGGAATGTACCAAGAGGGTGTTTTTCTCGTATGCCATTTTGAATTGTGATTAAATATATACGAATATAACATTCATCTATGGTTTCAGTCGTAGTAATACTAGCAGATCCTAACGTCTCCAAAGTTAAATCTCTATTTATAGTACTATCTAAAATTTTATCTATTTTTTTAGAATCTTTCCATGTTTCAGGATCAACTATATAATATTCGAATGTTTGTTGCATTGTTTTTGTCCAATCCGGCATATCAAATACCTCCTTCTACACGTTTAATTTCTAATGTTACAGGTATTACTAATTCTCTATGTTTCTGCGAAAAAGACACAGAAATATTAGCCCAATACCCACTTCCGGATGGTTCTCTAACGTATACATCCCCCGCATATACCGCTAAACGTCTCAATCCATATAGTGTATTTTTATCGTATTTTGGAATATCAACATTCCAAGTGGATGATGTACCCAATTGAGTACCGTAATAACTAACCGGGTGAGATCTACCAACGTATTCTATCAATGATACATCCATCGAGTTACTATCGGCAACATCTATATTATATGGTAATTTCAACATAGATCCAGCCCAGGTTACCTCATCAACTGGATCCTCTCCTATAATCGTAAGATTACTCCAGGTTTCTTCCCATTGTATAATCACTGATTTTACACCGACAGTATATGCTGGAATATCAGTATAACATATAGTTCCAGTATCCATATCAGTAACAACCACTCTATATCTAGCCGAATCCAAAGAAGGATGTGGGTCTGTTATAAATGTATTATTGGTATTATCTATATTTTTAGCTATCGTTACAAATCTACCATCGTATTCTTGTCTATATATTGCTAATTTTACGTTTTCCACCATGTATTCTTCGTCGGATTGAACTGTTGTGAAATATATAGTCTCTCCCCAGGAGTTGACACCAACAAACACAAAATCATTTTTATCGGTTAACACATTTTCTATAGACATTCCCTCTAGTGGATCGATAACTTCGTTTGTTCTTGTATATATGTTTGTGTTTATATCATGCGTTACTTTGTAGAAAATATAAATTCGTTCGGTACAATAAGGACGAATATTTATACTTAAATTGTTACTATCGAACAATATTTCAGCCATAGGATGATATGTCATCTCCATTAATGAAACACTGAAAGATAGTCTCTTTTCCACAGTTAAACCGCTATCCATAGTCACAGTACACACCGCATCATAAGAGGAATTATTTTCAAGGTTAATATCACCGGGAGTCATTTCGATATTTAAAGTCTGAGTATCGACGTCGTAAAAATTGGAGAATATCTCCTGACCCTCAGTGATTATTTTACTATTTCCAAATTCATCTATCGTCTCATACGAGTCTCTAGATATCACTGACAAATGAAAACCTATTGGTTTTTGAGAATTAGGTCCAGCGTTTGCTATAAAATAGAACGGAAAATTTGTAACTTCTCTTATTGATGAAGTAGCATTTGTATCGTTTGATAATATCAACGATAAAGACGGTGGTGCGTATATGTTTATCGCTCTTGTTGCCGACCATGGTCCATACTCACCTGTGATACCGGCAGTTCTAACAGACCATCTAATAACGGCACCTTCCGTATAAGATCGTGTGGGTAGATAATAGTAACTAACATCGTCGCTAACATTAGTTTTTATAACTTCAAGTAATATTTCTTGCCCAACATTAACTATATATTTAACTTCTGCTTTTGTTTCTTGTGAACCGTCGGTTGAGTTATGCATCCAGTATAATTTCATCTCTTCACCAACAACCACAGTCGAAGTCGACGACCATGTGGTTGGCGCCGCAGGAGCACCCCCTAATACTATTGAACTAACTTCGGTCCAATCAGAACTACCTTGACTATTTACAGCTCTAACTCTGATGAAATATTTTTCACCACTTTCCAGTCCAGTTATCGTATATCGAGGTGATAGAATATTATTGATGGTGGTTGACGCATTAGATGCTCCTAAATAGTCTTCATTGATAGCGTATTCTAAATCATATGATGTAGCGGTTGTTACTTCGCCCCATGTTAAAGTTATAGCGGTTGTAGTAACAGCTTTTATGTTTATTATTTTTGTCGGTTTACTAGGTTTTGTTTGTATATTATTAGAAAATGTAGACCAACCACTATACTTACCATTACTTACGGATCTACATCTAACTTTATAGTCATACCCAGGGTTAACAGAGCAAGAATATTTAGCAACGTTATATGATACCTTCGATGTTGCACTATCATAAAATTTAGAATCATTTTGAATTATATCGAAATCCACAGAATCAACATCGTCTGGTAAACCCCTAGCCTCTACTCTCAACGTGTAATCTTCAAGCGTTACTGTCGGTGCTTGTGGTATATCAGGTGGAATATCTTTCGTATGGTATGTTTTCTCTGTTGACCATTGCGCTGTCCAATAACTAACATCACTATTATTTACTTTATGTTTCTCTGAAATCGGTTTAACTTGAAATGATACTTTAGTTGCGTTTTCAGGAATAGTATACGTACTTTGAGGTTGAGAGTTTTCTATTGCATCGACAGATGTTGTACTTCCTGTAAATTTCACACCATCTTTTGTGGTATAAAACCAACGTACATCATAACTATCTGTATATTGAGCATCCCAAGACCATACAGCAAATACTGTTCTATCACTATCAGCCTGTAATCCAAAGGCTGTTATACTTGCAGTCGTAGATTTCAATGTGACATTTACTGTATTTTTAACAGGAGTAGTTTGTGATGGTGATGGTGATGGTGATGGTGATGGTGATGGTGATGGTGTTGTTGGTTTAGGCGCTGGAACAGGATTAGGTTTAGACGGGGTTACGGTTACTACTTCTGAAATTTTCAACACTTGACCAACATAGATTAAATTCACATTTGGAATATTATTTAGTTTCGCTAAGTAACTAACTGTTGTACCGAATCTTAAAGCGATATGACTTAACGTATCACCTCTAACAACCGTATATGTTTTGTATGTGGCCATCAATTATAACCTCCTTTCAATTTTAGCAGCTCTAACTAATGTTTCAACCGCTTTCGTTACATTACTTCCATCATCATATGTAATACCGTTTATAGTATAAGATGGTCCGTTATCGCTTAATCCGTCTTTTAGATCTTTTAATGCAGCAACGATATCAGCATTATCTTTTCTATTTTGAATTTGTCCCACGGTTCCTGCTAACGCTAGAGATCTACTGTTGATTCCAATATTAGAATCACCTAACATAGTATTTAATAATTTCGATCCATTTTTAACGTTTGATAGATCTAAAACTGGAGTTATCGTAGGGTTTACGTCTATATTATCATTTAATAATTTAGATATATTAGATAGTGGATCTTTTACGCTATTTATAACAGATCTCGCTACTCCAGCCGCAGATTCAGTCGCTTTGTATGCATATTTATCTAATCCAACAGCAAACCCCTCACTTGTAAATCTACCTATCTCCGCAAATACTCTAGAAGGTGAATTAATACCTAATAGATTTTTCGCTCCATCTATTGCGCTTTGAACAACACCTTTTGCGGCATCTACAACGCTTGTAGCCATACTCGTAATACCTTTTATTAACCCTTGAATTATATTTTTACCAACTTCAACTAATGCGTTTATTTTTTCAGCAGCTGCTGCTTTTATTTTATCTATAATTTCTTTCATTGCTTGTTTAGCTTTCGCTTGTTGTTCCTTACAACCTTCTATGAATTTTAAAAGTAATTCTTTACCCTTTTCTTTAAGTTCAGGGAATCGATTGGTTACAAAATCTTTAAAAGCGTTTATCATAGCAATAACTAAACTTTCAACAGCTGAGTTGACTCTTTCATAATTATTATTTATACCTTCAGCAAGACCCTCGATAAATGCTATCGCTAGCTCTATTGCTGCTTGTATTATGTCTGGTAATTTATTAGCTATACCAGTTAACAATCCGATTACAATATTTGCACCGGCTTCTATAATTTGTTGAATATTGCTGGCTATGGCTTGCGCCACACCTAATATCATTTGTAAACCTGCTTCTGCTAAATGTGGTATAGCCACTTTAACAGCATCAGCAAATGCTATTATTATCTCCGTAGCAACAACAATTAATTCAGGTATAACCGTTCTAATCGTATCCAATATAGTCATTAATAAAGTTTTCACTGATTCAATTATTATAGGTGCATTAGCAGCTAATGTAACACCGAAATTAACAAATCCTTCCGCTAATTTAGTACCTATTGATGGTATTATTTTGATTAATTCTTTAAGGAATTCTACTATTAGTAATCCTGATCCAGCAACAGCGGCACCTATAGCTGCTATACCGGTACCAACGAGCGTTAAGCCAGTTCCACATGCTAGGGCACCAACACCCAATAACGCTATTACTCCTGATAAAGCTAATAATACTGGAACAACAGGTGTTAATAATAATCCAGCTAATCCTAATACGGTGAATGACCCCGCCATAGCTAATAACATTACACCTACACCAACTAAATCCATTTGTGATAACATTAGTAATTGAGGCGTCATTATAGCCAATGCTCCGGCGACCACAACCATTGCCGCTGCACCTAATAGTGCACCCGACATAGCGTACATAGCTAATGATAATATAGTCAGAGATCCAGCAAGAACTATCATACCTTTACCTATTTCTTCCCAAGATAAATTCCCCATAGCTTTAAGGGCGACGGATAATAGTAATAATGATGCCGACATTACTGCTATACCAGCCCCAACAGCGGCTAATCCGATTCCAGATATAAACACTGAAGCGATTCCTAATAATGTCAAACTTCCAGCCAACGCCGTTAAACCTCGAGCTATAGAGCCCCAATCTAACGATCCCAGTGAGTCTAAAGCTTTTGCTAATACAAGTATCGCGGATGACATTATTAACACACCTGTTCCGACCGCAATCATTTTTGATCCACTAATTATAGTAGAGAATAACGCTATCTCAGATAATATAATAGCTATTGATGATAATCCTAGTATTATTCCTTCCGGATTCATACTTCCTAAATCTTTAACGCATTGCACCAATGTTGTTAAAGCGGATGATAATACTAATAATCCTACTGCTGATGATATACTTAATTTACCATATTTTGTACCGATTAAGAATAATGCTATTTCGCCAAGTAATACACCCATTGCCACTAAACCGTTGGTGATAACATTAGTATCCATTTCTCCTAATTTCTCTAATGCACTCGACATAACATGTATGGCTGCTCCGAATACAACAAGACCTGTTGCAGCGGCTATGGTGTTTTTAGAGTTTTTAGATAGGGTTTTTAATGCCGCCACCGCTAGTCCTATAACAATGGTTAAACCTACTACACCACTTCCGATATCTTCCGGGTCAATTTTAGATAATGATTTCAATGCTGCTGTTAGTATTCCTATTGAAATAGCGAATGTTATCAGGAATGTACCTAGTTTCCATATTCCGGTTACAGCACCAACTTTTGACATGGCGACATAAGCTAATGCTAATTCTAAAAATATAACACCCAAGCCACCTAAACCGGCCTGTAATGATTTGGCGTTAATCGATGAAATCAATAATAATGAAGCCGCTAATATACCTATAGCACCAGCTATTTTAAGTAACGCTGAAGCACTTAAATCTCGTTGATAAGCTTCTAAGGTTGTTTTTACAGTGTCTAACAGTTCACTTATTGTTTTACCTAAGTCACCAAAACTAGTAAAAGATTTTACTACTTTATCGAGGAATCCTTTTGCTGATTCACCAACACCGCTAACCTCATCGAACATCTTTCTTAATTCTTTAACGATTTCGATAGCTGAACCAGCTTTAATCAAACCAAAAAGAGTATCGAAATTTATCGATTCGATAACTTTACCTATTCCTTTAAATACAGGAGATAAAATACCACCGATATTTTGAAATCCTTTAGCTATAGCACCAAAAAAACTTTTGAAATCTAAGTTTGCCAAATATGACATCATTATACCGACATTTTCTTTTAAATTTAGAATAAACTTAGCTATATTTTCAAACGCATTTTTTGTCCCGGTTGCCATAACATCAAACACGTTGTTACTATTGGCGAATTCGCGAATTTTTAATATGAAATCACCGATTTTTGATGCAACATTCAGTATACTATCACCAAAACCAGAAAACACTTCTTTCATAGGTGACATACCTTTTATTAAACCAACAACACCATCTTTAACTAATTTAAAACCTTCAAATAGTCCTTTAAATACAGTTTTAATTTGTGATATGGTTTTATAATTAACGTTTAGTTTTTTTGTAAACATTTCAAACTTAGCCGATAATACGGTTAATTTCTCCCCAGTCATTGCCGGAAATGCTTCTTTCCAAGCATCACCTATAGGTTTTAGTATTTGTCTTAATTGATCAAGAACATTTGTTATACCATTAATGACTGCCGTTCTTCCACCATGTTCGTTCCAGAATTGTAACATTGCATTTCTAGCATCCGTTGATGGTTGAATTAAATTATTGAAGCCATCACTAATGGACGTAAATAACGCAGCCGCTTCTTCTTTATCACCAATTATATGTTCCCATGAAACAGCCCAACCAGATTGAACGGATTCTTTCATGGTATCTA
>JAEIGA010013709.1_pt1 | contig 12336 bp, 7 predicted proteins | sample 9270691 | NCBI WGS metagenome assembly JAEIGA01 (sample SAMN17057246, study PRJNA624740) | gut metagenome | biome: biome; isolation source: fecal sample | host: Bos grunniens | place: China: Xizang | collected 2019
ACAGGGGTAAATATGCGTTCAAGGCTAATGGCCTGGACGTAAGATATATCTATATCTCGCTGCCTTCCGATGCCCGCATTTCGAAGAATTCATCCGGATGTCCTGATTTCTATCAGAAGTATGATGTGAGCAGATTCATCTATGATTTTACCCTGAAACGTCAGCCAGTGGAGAATGAATTTGCATTCTTCGCATTTGCCGATCCTCAGACCCACTATCAGAAGAGAGACACTCAGACAATGCCGGATACAGACAGATTCGGCAGCGAGAGTATGCCGGCAATCAATGCCGAGATTGCAAAGCAGACTTTGCCTTGCTATGGTGTGTGTCTTGGTGATATCACTTATTCGGAAGGCAGCCGTGACTCAACTCCTTCATTGAAGATAATAAGAGGCCATATCAGTAAAATCAATATGCCTGTCTTCAATGCAATCGGCAATCACGACTACACATTCTACAAGACCGGTGCAACCGTAGATGCAACGACTGCCAGCAGCAATATCAATCTCCTTTCGCAGAGGAACTTCGAGGATGTGTTCGGTCCTATCAATTTCTCTTTCGACAGAGGAAATGTTCATTTTGTCTGTATGAAGGATATTTACTTTGAGTCTGAAGACAAATGGGATGCAGGTGATTATACCGGTGGTTTCACTGATGAGGAGTACAAATGGCTGGTTCAGGATCTCGAAAGGACTCCTAAGGAGATGAAGGTCGTGCTTTGTGTGCATATTCCTATTTCAACCAGTTCGGGTCCTAAGGTTTCTCAGGTGAAGAATCTTCTGGGACAGTTTACTGATGCAGTCGTATTCAGCGGACATACTCATTATCAAAGAACCGTTTATGAAGGAGGAAGGCTCTTTGAACAGATTCATGCGGCTGTATGCGGTCAGTGGTGGTGGAGCAAGATCGAAGGTGACGGTTGTCCTAACGGATACACGGTCTACCATTTCAACGGAACAGACATTAAGGATTCGTATTTCATAGGTGTGAACGACGGAATGAACACCAGAGATTATCAGATGCGTATCTACAAGGGCAATCTTCTCTCTGGAGGCAAGTATGCCAAGTTTCAGTCTCCATACGGCGCAGGTGATTATCTGATCAATGTCTTCAATGGTGATGAGAAGTGGACAGTCAAGGTTTATGAAAACGGTGTATATGCCGGTCAGGCTGTTCTGCTCAATGCTGTAAAGAGCACGATGGATGCAGGGTCAAACGGCAAGATCAACTATCCGGCTTCCAATACAAGTCAAGACTGGTGGGCAATAGGTTACCATATCGGTTACTGCAAGAGAGGAACTTCAGGTTCAAGTTATCAGACGGCAAACTATCATATGTGGAGATGGAGTTCAAAGAATCCTTCTGCAAAGATCAGTGTCGAGGCTACAGACCCTTACGGCAACACCTATACTTGCAGTGACGTTGTGACAGATGGTCAGAACTATCCGGAAAATATCAAGATACGTCTTTCAATATTCTAATGATGAAAAGATTCTTTTTTATATGCGTTTTCTTTGCCTGCACCATCTCAATGATGCAGGCGAAGGTTGTCCTTCCGGGACTCTTTGCCGACAATATGGTTCTCCAGCAGGAGACAGATGCGGCTTTGTGGGGTAAGGCAGAGCCTGGTGCAAAGGTTACCATTGCCGGTTCATGGTCCAAGTCGAAGGTGACTGTCACAGCCGGTGCGGATGGAAAATGGTTTGCAAGAATCTCAACTCCAGAAGCAGGCGGGCCATATGAACTCACCTTCAACGATGGTGAGAAGCTCACGCTCAAGAACGTCCTCATCGGCGAGGTGTGGATCTGCTCGGGCCAGTCCAATATGGAGATGCAGATGAAAGGTTATGGCAGTCAGCCTGTAAAGGGCGCTGCAGATATGATAATGACAGCCAAGCCGTCTGTTCCTATCCGTTCGTGCAATGTGAAGCGCGTGCTTGCTCTGGATCCGGCAGTGGATTGCGAAGCCACCTGGTATGAGCATACTCCTGTCGGTGTCCGCGAGGCGAGCGCCACTGCATATATGTTTGCGAGAAAGCTTCAGGAGGTTCTTGAAATTCCGGTAGGCATCATCAATGTGTCATGGGGCGGATCAAGAATCGAGGCTTGGATGAGCGAGGAACTTCTCAGAAAGGAGTTCGCCGGTGAGATTAAGATGAAGCATCTGGATGATGATGTCATGCCAGAGAAGAATGCATTCAAGACAGCCTGCACACTATATAACGGTATGATGCATCCTGTTGCACCTTACACGGCAAAGGGCTTTATCTGGTATCAGGGATGCAGCAACAGGCATAATCCTGAGCAGTATGTACGCCTTCAGCCGGCTTTTGTCAAGATGCTTCGAGAGGAATGGGGTTCAGAGGATATGGGCTTCTATTTCACTCAGATTGCTCCATATGGCTATCCGGACGACAAGACCGGATGTGCCGGTGCTGAAATCATGTGGGCTCAGGCGCGTACACTTTCTCTGATCCCAAAGAGTGCCATGGCTGCTACTCTCGACACCGGTGAGCGTGACTGTATCCACCCATCAGACAAGAAGACTGTAGGGGACAGACTCGCATATCTTGTCCTTGCAAAGGATTATGGATATGATGTCATTGACGTGACGTCGCCTATGTACAAATCAATCGAGGCAAAGGATGGCAAGCTGTATGTCCGCTTCAATGTCGGTAGTCTCGGTGTCGGTCCTATCAATACTGATTTTGACGGTTTCGAGGTGGCAGGACGTGATGGAGTATATTATCCAGCAACAGGAAGAGTTGATTCAAATGACAGGCGTGTTGTTGTCGTCAGCTGTCCTGAGGTGGCTGAGCCGGTTGCCGTAAAATATGCTATGAAGAACTGGTCCACAGCTGCAATTTTCAGCAATGCGGGAATTCCTGCAAGTCCTTTCAAGGCAGAATTGAAATAAAATCCAATTGATATATGAAAAGATTTACAACTTTATTTGCGTCACTTCTTGCGGTGACATCTGCATTTGCTCAGGAATGGGCACCCGTAGGGGAGAATATCCGTACTCCATGGGCAGAACAGGTTGATCCTTCTGCACCTCATCAGGAATATCCACGTCCTCAGATGGTCCGTCAGGACTGGATGAACCTGAATGGTCTTTGGAATTATGCCATAACAGATGCATCATCTGAGACTTTTGACGCTCAGGGCAAGATACTCGTTCCTTTTGCAATCGAGTCGTCTCTCTCGGGAGTTGGCAAGAGGGTTTCCAAGGGTGAGGCTCTCTGGTATGAAAGAGAGTTTACTGTTCCTAAGAAATGGAAGGGAAAGAATATCCTTCTTCATTTCGGTGCGGTTGACTGGCAGTCTGAAATCTATGTGAACGGTGTTCTTGTCGGAGAGCACAAGGGTGGCTACGACCCGTTCTCTTTTGATGTGACTTCAGCATTGAAGAAGTCAGGCAAGCAGGTTCTTCGTGTGAAGGTTCAGGATGCTACAGACAACAGCTTCCAGCCTCGCGGAAAGCAGTGCATCATAAATGCCGGCATCTGGTATACTCCTGTTACAGGAATCTGGCAGACAGTGTGGATGGAGCCTGTGACTCCTTCATATGTAAGGAACTATTATGCTGTAAGCGATATTGATAAGGGTGAGATTGCCTTTGATGTGGATGCATCTCCTGCAGCTGGAGATGTCGTGAAGGTTGCTCTTCTTGAAGGCGGCGAGGGCTATTCTGCAGAGAATCCTTCACAGACAGTTCTTGCTGAGGCTGTTGTAGAGAATGGCAAGGCTATCGTCAAGGTTGATGATGTCAAGACATGGTCACCGGATTCTCCATATCTCTATGGCGTAAAGGTATGGGTTGAGAGAAATGGTAAGGTCGTTGACAGCGTGAACGGCTACACTGCGATGAGAAAGATTTCCATCAAGCAGGATTCCACTCTCAATAAGTACAATAGGATGGCTCTCAACAATGAACTGCTTTTCCATTTCGGACCTCTTGACCAGGGCTGGTGGCCTGACGGACTTTACACAGCTCCTACAGATGAGGCACTTGAGTTTGATGTCATCAAGACAAAGGAACATGGCTTCAACATGATCCGCAAGCACATCAAGGTCGAGCCTGCACGTTGGTATTATTACTGCGATCTTCATGGCATCATGGTATGGCAGGATATGCCTTGCATCGGAGACCATAGCAAGACAGTGATGCCGGCACGTGATGAGGATGTGAAGAAGGCAGTGTCAAACAAATGGTCAAGCGACAGCATTTTCGGAGGAACCGAATGTGATATTCCGCAGGAGTGGAAGGATAACTATTACAGGGAATGGGCTAACATCCTCAATGCCTTCAAGAATTTCCAGTGTATTGTTGTCTGGGTTCCGTTCAATGAGGCATGGGGTCAGTTCGATACTCCTGCTGTAGTGAAGTTTACACGCGAAATTGATCCTACACGTCTTATCAATCCTGCATCGGGTGGCAATTTCGACTTCTCTGCAGGTGTTAAGGAGTTCGGTGACATCCTTGATGTGCATCATTATCCATGTCCTGCAATGAATGTGTTCGAGCGCAAGTTTGTGAATGTTCTTGGAGAGTATGGCGGAATCGGTATGCCGGTTGAGGGTCACACCTGGATCATCGACAGAAAGTGGGGCTATGGAAAGGTAAAAGAGAATTCCGAGGAGCTTATGAAGCAGTATGAGGAATATCTTGAAATGCTCAAGACTTTCGTTGCTACCGGTTGCGCGGCGGCAGTCTATACACAGACTACCGATGTTGAGGGAGAGGTCAACGGCCTTATGACTTACGACCGTAAGGTCATCAAGATGGATGTTCCTCGCATTGCGGCCGCAAACAGGAAGGTGATTGAATCAATGTCGAAGTAATATGATAATATCAGGAAAGGAGCTTTCAGCTCGCTTGAAAGAGGAAATGGCAGCTCAGGTAGCTGCCTTTCCTGAAAAATATGGCCGTGTGCCTCATCTTGTTGTGATTCTGGTAGGAGAGGACCCGGGCAGTGTCTCGTATGTGACAGGTAAGGCAAAGGCTTCCGAGGTGGTTGGAATAAAGAATACCACCATACGTAAGCCGGATACAATTGCCGAGGCTGAATTGCTGGACCTCATAGCAGATCTTAATGCGGACGATTCTGTAGACGGAATCCTTGTGCAGCTTCCGTTGCCAAAGCATATAAGCGAGGACAAGGTGATAGCAGCTATTGCAAAGGAAAAGGATGTGGATGGCTTCCATCCTCTGAATGTGGCTTCTCTGTGGCAGAAGCAGGAATGTGTGCTTCCTTGCACTCCAAAAGGAATCATCAAGATGCTTAAAGCCGCTGGTGTGGAGATTAAGGGTAAGCGTGCTGTTGTCATCGGCCGAAGCAATATAGTCGGTCTGCCGGTTTCTAAACTTCTTCTCGATGAGAACGCAACAGTGACCATTGCGCACAGCCGTACTGCTGATCTTCCTTCCGTCACCCGCAATGCAGAGATTCTGGTTGTAGCTATCGGCCGTCCTAAGTTTGTGACCGCAGACATGGTTTCAGAAGGTGCGGTAGTGATTGATGTGGGTGTGAACCGAGATCCGGAGACCGGTAAGCTTTGCGGTGATGTGGACTTTGCTGCCATTGAACCGAAGGCGTCTGTCATCACTCCGGTTCCCGGCGGCGTCGGCCCTATGACGATCTGCTGCCTTATGGAGAACACCATCGAGTGCTTCCTCCGCAAGATGTCCAGATAATAAAAAAGCTCAGGTGTCACATTGACCTGAGCTTTTTTATTATTATGCCTGCTGCTTCTTAGGCTTGCCTGCAAGGCAGATGAGAGTACTGATTATACCTCCGATAGGACACCACCAGCACCAGGCGATATAGGTCTGGCCGAAGAACTGCTTCTGGAACATCAGAGGAATGATGATCAATGCACCGACTATGATCGCTGCGAGTACGCTGGCTGTATTTCCTCGTTTTGTAAAGATCGCTGTGAGGAATACTCCGATCATACCGGCGTATGCGAAGCACATGATTCCGGTAGCGAAGTCCACAAGATTAAGACCGCTGCTCTGCTGCATCACCGCTGTCACAATCGCGAATCCGGTCAGGATTGCTCCCATAAGGATGACCATCTTACGTGACGATGTCAGCTGATCTGCATTACCCTCGATTGAATGTCCGCGGTCCTTCTTGATAGGCAGATAAAGGTCTGACACGAAGCTTGATGCCATTGCATTTATTGCAGAGTTGAAGCTTGAGAGCGCTGCGGCAAGAAGTCCAACGATCATAAGGCCACGTACACCTGCAGGAATGTGGTTCTTGATGAACTGAGGGAACACGTCACGCGCATCAGTAAAGAATGATCTTCCCAGTGCATCGAAGTCAGGATTGTTCTTGTAAAGTACGAAGAGAAGCGATCCGATGCCGATGAACATGATCACGAGAGGAAGACAGATGAGCTGCGAATAGATCAATGATGAACCGGCCTTCTTTACGTCCTTGGCAGTGAGCTGACGCTGTACGAACTCATGGTCTGTAGTGTACTGTGCAACGCGGAAGAATGCGATACCGATGACGCCTCCGAGGATTGTATAAGGCAACTTCGGATCGAGGGATGGATCGAACATCTTCATCTTGCTTCCTTCACTCCAACCAAAGAGAGTGCCGTCTGCAGTCATTCCGGCAGTTGCACCGGGGTCTTTAACCATACCTCCTGTTGTCAGGCTTGCCCATATCTCAGAGAAAGGCATGTCGATGGACAGATAGATGATTACGAATGCCACAAGTCCGGTGAAGATGATCAGCAATGTCTGGAATGCATCGATATAGAGAAGGCCCTTGATGCCTCCGAGCATGGTATATATTGTGCTGATGATGCCCAGAATTATGATTGACCACATTACGAACTGGAAGTGAATGCTTCCGAAAAGGATGACAGACACTGCGATGGCCGCAATGAACAGACGTGATCCTGAAGTGAAAAGCTGACCGATGAGGAACATCACGCTGTTTGCGCGCTTTGATGTCTCGCCGAATCTGTCTCCGATGAATCCGTAGATAGTGATTGTCTTTGCGTTGTATAGCTTAGGCAGAATGAATGCCGCTACAATGGAGCCTCCGATGATTGCCGCAATAAGGTTCATCACATATGTGAGATTCGTGTTGAATCCAAGCTCAGGTGAGCCGACAAACGTTCCTGCGCTGATGGATGTTCCGGTAGCCGCCAGAGCGACAAGCCAGCCAGGCATTGCTCTACCAGCCACAAAATAGTCGTCTATGTTCTTGTTCTTTCTTGAGAACAGGTAGCCGATGGTCACGAGTGTGCCGAGAAATAAGGCTACTATTATCCAGTCTATTATACCCATTTTGAAAGTTATTAGTGTTTTCTGTGTTGTTATTTTGCCGCCTTGTCCAGACGTAGCTCTGGATGACGCTTCGATGAAAAGTACAGCATCAGTGCTGTCGCAATCGCTATGATGCCGAGGAATATGAATACATATTCGGCGCTTATCGCTGCGGAAATCTCCTGTGTGGCATTTCCGGCTTCAGTGATAGTATTCTTGAATATCCTTCCGACATAGATAGGCACAGCCCACATTCCGAGGTTCTGGACCCAGTATATGAGGGAATATGCTGTTCCGAGGTTCTTTTCAGGGATGATCTTAGGAACGGAAGGCCACATGGCCGATGGTACCAGCGAGTATCCGGTTCCAAGCAGCGCGATGGCGATGTATGCATATACCGGTTCCCCTTGTGGCGCGAAAGTGATTATCAGGTGTGATATCAGCACGAGTGCTGAACCGACAATCATCCACAAAGTTGCCTTTCCTACCTTGTCAACCAGTGCTCCGAACAGTGGTGTGAAGAGGATGGTGAAGAATGGTATCATTGCCAGCAGCACTGTGGCGATCTCCAGGTCTACCCCAAACAGTGGCAGGAGTATAGATACTCCGAACTTCTTGAAACGGATCACAGTGCAGTAGAAAGTCACGCAAAGGACTGCAATCATAAGGAAACGTGGATTGGACAGCACTTTCCATATGTCAGAAATACGGAACTTGTCTTCTTCCGCGGTTTCAACCTTGTCTGTCTCTCCTGTCTGTCTGTCGAATCCCGCATCGAGACCCACAAAGACCGCCCAGAGGATGGCGCCGATTCCAAGTACGGCAAGACCTATCATTGCCGGTCTGTTGGTGTCGGAAAGCATATACATTTCTCCAGCAGCCTTCTGTGTCACTATCATTGGGGCGATCAGGATGGCTGTGGCTGTTCCGAATCTGGCAATGGCCAGCTGCAGCCCCATTGCAAGCGCCATGTTGCGGCCCTTGAACCATTTGGCTATGGAGCGAGTCACCGAGACACCGGCTATTTCACTTCCGAGACCGAAAAGCATGCATCCGACGTAGGCAATGGTGAGAGACGTCTCTGGTGAGAAGCCGGCAGAGATTGCAAAGGTTACCAGACCGGCTCCGAATACCATCATTCCTACGAATATAGAGCCTACAAGCCTCACTCCGAATCTGTCGAGCAGGGCTCCGCAGACGATGAGCCCTCCCCATATGCAGAGGAAAGAGTATCCGCTTGAGTAGAAACCGTAATCAGACATGTCCCAACCCAGCTGGAGCTGTTCAGGGTTCTTGAACAGCTCCGATAGGGATGAGAACATATCATCGAAGAAATATGATGCGAACATTGGGACGACAAGGCACGCAAGTGCGACCCAGCATATCCACTTGTTCTCCTTTATATTCTTTTTCAGATCCGACATCAGTCTTCTTTCTTGATGTTAGGGAGTTCGAGTCCGTAGCCCTTCTTTCTGTCCTCGATCTTGAGGAAGAATGACATTATGAAGGCGAGAACACCGAATGATGCAAATATGATCATAGGCACGAGGTATCCGCCAGTCTTCTGGAATGCGATTCCGATGATGAGCGGAACGAAGCAGAGACCTACATTCTGGATCCAGAAGATGAGCGAGTATGCACTTCCGAGGATTACCGGATCGATGATCTTAGGTACTGATGGCCAAAGAGCTGCCGGTACAAGTGAGAATGACACTCCAAGAACTACGACCAGAAGGAGAGCCAGACCCTTGTTTGGGAATGCTGGGAGAAGGAATGCGAAGCTGAGGTGGCATGCAATCATGATGATGGCGCCGATCATAAGCATTGTCGCACCCTTTCCCTTGTTGTCAAGGAATGCTCCGAGGAACGGAGTGAGAACCATTGCAAGGATAGGGAACCATCTGAAGAGGTCAGCAGCCTCTGCCGCTGGAATCTGAAGGGTCACTTCAAGGAAGTTTGTTGCATATCTCTGGAATGGGAAGATTGCGGAATAGTAAAGTACGCAGAGAAGCGCCACAAACCAGAACATCTTGCTGCTGAAGATCTTGCCGAGGTCACTTACCTTGAACTCCTCTTCTGAATCACCGCCGGATGTCACTCCCATCTGCCTGTCAAGCTTTGCATCCATTACAGAGAATACGATGAAGTTGATGAGGCCGATCATAAGGAGGATTACGCAGAAAAGGATAGGTGCTTCTACGTTTCCGAACTTGTCGGCAAGACGAGGAGAAGCAGAAAGGACTGCAAATACGCCAAGACGTGCGATGGCCATCTCAAGACCCATAGCCAATGCCATCTCCTTTCCGTTGAACCATTTTGCGATTGCCTTGGATACTGTGATTCCTGCCATCTCGCATCCGCATCCGAAGATCATGAATCCGAGTGATGCAAGCTTTGCGCTTCCCGGCAGGGCCACCCACCATGAGTTGAGCCACTGGCAGAATTCTGTCGCCTGGAACCAGTCTGTGATACCGATGTACTTGATGGATGCTCCGACCACCATGAGGGAAGTCGAGAGGATTCCGGTGAAGCGCACTCCCATCTTGTCAAGGATGATACCTGCGAGAATCAGGAATCCGCATACATTGAGGAAATACTCTGAGGCTGCGTATGTTCCGAAGACAGATCCGTCCCAGCCTCTTGATTTTTCAATGAGAGACTGGAGAGGGGACATTACGTCTACGAACATGTAGGCAAAGAACATTGCCAGAGCAACCAGAATCAGTGCTGCCCATCTTGCGGCAAAACTGTCATTGAGATACTTTTTGATAGTCTGTGTCATATTTTTGATAGTTTATTGTCACAATAGAAATCTTTGCGAAGGTAGCGTTTTTTTTGTACCTTCGCAAGTCTGTAAATTTTGAGTGATGGAAGTCAACAGATATAAGATACTTTGCAGGATAGATTCCCCGATGGACGTCAAGAAACTGAATCCCGACGAACTCAGGGAACTTTGTGCGGAGATCCGTCAGTATATGGTAGAATGCTGTGCGGTCAACCCTGGTCACCTCGGTCCGAGTCTTGGTGCTGTAGAACTGATGGTGGGACTGCATTATGTCTATGATGCGCCTGATGATAAACTTGTCTTTGATGTGGGACATCAGGCGTATGCACACAAGATCATCACAGGACGTCGCGAAGCATTCCGCCGGAACCGTACTAAGGACGGCATCAGCGGTTTTCCCAAACGTTCGGAAAGCGAGTACGATGCTTTCGGCGTCGGTCACTCTTCCACCTCGGTGTCTGCTGCTCTGGGCTTCGCTGAGGCTGCAAAGCTTCAGGGACTGAAATACAAGACTGTGGCATTGATCGGAGACGGTTCACTTACAGGCGGCCTTGCCTTTGAAGGTCTCAATAATGCCGGTGCGAGCAAGGCGGACATTCTTGTGATACTTAACGACAACAACATATCGATCGACAGAAACGTAGGTGCCCTCCATAATTATCTCCTGAAGATTACGACAGATCCGCGCTACAACAAGGCGAAGAAGCAGATCTGGGACAGCCTGGGTGAAGGGTGGGCGAGAGATGCTGTACAACGCGTAGTGACCACCACCAAGTCGCATCTTGTAAGGGATAGTGGCGGTGCCTTGTTCCAGGCTATGGGATTCAGGTATTTCGGCCCTATAGACGGAAATGACATAGACCAGGTGATCGATACCTTGAAAAAACTCAAGGAAATCGGAGGCCCGATACTTCTTCACACTCTCACAAAGAAGGGTAAGGGTTATGCGCCGGCAGAGGCTAATCAGACGGTATGGCATGCTCCGGGTGCATTCGATCCGGAGACTGGTGAGAGGCTCAAGGTTGATAACGGAATCAGCAGATATCAGGATGTCTTCGGAGAGGTTCTTCTCGATCTTGCCAGGAGTAATCCTTCTGTGGTAGGCATTACTCCTGCGATGGCTTCCGGATGCGGTATGAATCTTCTTTCCAAGGAGATGCCTGAAAGGTTCTTTGATGTCGGAATCGAAGAGGAGCATGCGGTTACATTTGCTGCAGGACTTGCTGCCGGTGGGATGAAGCCGTTCTGTAATATATATTCCTCATTCTCTCAGCGTGCTTACGACCAGATTCTTCACGATGTCGCTCTTCAGGATCTGCCTGTGGTTCTCTGTCTGGACCGTGGCGGACTTGTGGGTGAAGATGGTGCCACGCATCATGGATGCTATGACATGTCTGCATACAGAAGCATTCCGGGTGCGGTCATCGCGGTTCCGAAGGATGAGGCGGAACTGAAGAATATGATGTATTCTGCCATGCATGCCGAAACCGGTCCATATATTATAAGGTATCCGCGCGGATATGGTGAGGGAGTGGAATGGCAGTCTGCAGGATATGAAAAGCTTGAGACCGGCTGTGGAGAACTTGTGATGGAGGGGACTTCGATAGCTGTTTTCGCTGCAGGTCCGTTCGTGTATCGTGCGGTCGAGGCTGCGCAACGGATGAAGGAGGAAAAAGGATGGGCTCCTTCCGTATATAATATAAGGTATATAAAGCCTCTTGACGAGCGGCTCGTCCGCGAAGCCTGTGAAAAGCATCAGCGTCTGATCACTGTCGAGGACGGAACTCTGCTGGGAGGTCTTCATGGCGCGGTTGCGGAATTGGTGGCTGCAATGGAAGACCCGGTTCCTGTCAAGGGTGTCGGAATTCCGGACAGGTACATCTCACAGGCCACTCAGGAGGAGCAGCGAGATGAATGTGGCCTTACTGCTGACAGGCTGTTTGCTCTTTTTGAGGAAGAAATTGAAAAAATATCGAAAAAAGATTAAAAAGTTTTGGAGATAAAAAATTAATACCTATCTTTGCAATCCCAAATCAAGAGTGATACTCTAGAAATGGGGAACAACATTGCCGATGTAGCTCAGTTGGCCAGAGCACGTGATTTGTAATCTCGGGGTCGTGGGTTCGATTCCCTCCATCGGCTCAAAAGTTCTTTAAGGATTTTGGGAGAATACCAGAGTGGCCAAATGGGGCAGACTGTAAATCTGCTGGTTTATACCTTCGGTGGTTCGAATCCATCTTCTCCCACTAAAAGCCCG
>JAEIGA010013710.1_pt1 | contig 12335 bp, 9 predicted proteins | sample 9270691 | NCBI WGS metagenome assembly JAEIGA01 (sample SAMN17057246, study PRJNA624740) | gut metagenome | biome: biome; isolation source: fecal sample | host: Bos grunniens | place: China: Xizang | collected 2019
AAGTATTGTGGCAGCCAGGAATCCGTGTCAGATTTTATAAAAACATTCATATGTTCTTCGGACCGACCTTAGCAACAGATTGTATTGGAGTGCATTGGGGAATTGGATTCTAAATCATTTATTCTGAGATTTTGAAATTCTGAGTTTCTTAAAAAAGTCCCACAATCTTCTCAAGCCATTCTTTATCTATATTGTCAAAGGTGGCGAGTTTCTCGCTGTCGATATCCAAAACCGCAACGACTTGATTTTCTTTAAATATCGGTACCACAATCTCACTCTGTGATGCGCTGCTGCAAGCTATGTGTCCCGGAAATTCATGAACGTCCTTAACGACAATAGTCTGTGCTTCTTTCCATGAAGTGCCGCATACTCCTTTGCCATAAGCTATTCTCGTACAAGCGATAGGACCTTGAAACGGACCTAAAACTAGCTCGTTGTCAATAACACGATAAAAACCAGTCCACCAGAAATTGAAAGTTTCGTGAATGAGTGCAGCAACATTCGCCATATTGGCGATTTCGTCTTTTTCCTTATTTAATAATGCTTTTATTTGTTCGTAAAGAAGCTGATATTTTTCTGTTTTTGACATAATTTTGATGTGAAAAATGATGAGCAAAAATAATAAATTATCAATATAAAATTAACATTTACCATTAGACTTTGGTCTTTTGTCGATATATTTTCCCGTTAACTTGCTATATAACCACACGAAAGTTAAAAATAGTTAAAATCCTTGACAAACGCTTTTTTTCGTTATACTTTTGCAAACGAAACTTAAACAAAAACCAAATTTTTATGGAAACAAAAAGAATACTTTTTTTTGTTGTGTGTTTAATATTAGGATTAAACATCAACGCGCAAGACAATTATCTTCGAGTATCGGATTTGTCACAGATTCAAAATGGTAGCAGTGTTATTCTTGCTGCTCGTCACGATTCTTTATCAGCAACGGCTTATTATGCAATGTCAAATGTGGCGTCAGGGAAACCACAAGGTATTGCATTTAATGCAATGTCACAGGGAGGTGATATTGTTGTACCGCCAGAATTTATTGAAAATGAATCGGAATTCTGTTGGACTATTGGTGTCGTAAATGGTAATTATACATTTACAAATACTAATGGTGACATGATTGGCTACGGTAGTAGCGGTACTGATTTTGTAAAAAATGGAGCAAATTCAACATGGTCGATAAACGCTGCTGTTTCTGGGGCAGGAACATCTGTGCCTAATCATAATGCTTTTGTCATCACTAATGCAGGTGTTACCAACAGAAGTATCGCTTTTAGAAAATATAGCAGCGGGGATGTGTATGAAAAATTTGCTCCTTATTCTAATTCCTCTTCAAATATTGGTGGTACTACATACTTTTTCTACATTGATATTTTTGTAAAATCTTCAGAAGTACAGCCCGTCGTTTCATTGCCACAATTTTCTCCAGAAGGTGGAGATTATACATCCGCACAAAATGTTACAATATCATGTGATACGCAAGGTGCAACAATTTATTATACAATTGATGGCTCTTCTCCAACTATTGAAAGTAATGTATATTATGCTCCAATAGAAGTTACTTCAAACACAACAATTAGAGCAATTGCTGTAAAAGATAATATGATAGATAGTGGTGTGGCAACTGCTACATATAATATTATTGAATCTGTAGTTGTTACCTTTTTTGAAAACGGAAATTTGTTGGAGACAAAAATTATCACTAAAGGTGATGAAATTGGAGAATTGCCTAATGCAACCTCACCTGATGGATTTTCATTTAGCGGATGGACGGAAAATGAAATAGAAAATTCCGTAGTTCAATATCCTTCTATGATAACAGAATCATTTGTTGTAAATGAAGACAGAAGCTTTTATGCTGTGTTTTCGGTTGATGATAATAATTGTATAGAAGCAGAAGTGTCGTCTTTCAAATCAACAGATGTTGTTGTATTGTCCGTTTCTAAAGAAGGTAAATATTATGCGATGTCTCAAATAAAAGGAAGTAATGGACAACCAACGGTAAGTGAAATATCTGTTGTTGATGGAAAAGTCATCAATGCGATTCCGGATGATATTAAATGGAATATTGCATACAATAATGGTGAAATGATAATATATCCGAACGGTAATGATGAAAATTGGTTGTATTGTAATTCGGGAAGTAATAATAATTCGGTGAGAATAGGAACAAATGATGACAATAATGTATTTGAATTAAAGACGGTAGAAATAAATGAAGAGGTATATCCAGATTATCTATATAACAAATCAACTGAGAGATTTGTAGGAGTATATTATGATGATGGAAATGCCATCGACTGGAGAGCTTATAAACTTACAGCAAGCGGAGCGTTTCCTGCAAATATTAAGAATCAAACGTATCATTTCTTTAAATGTGAAGGTGTGAGTGTTTATTGTACTAATATTGATATTCCTTCGGAACAGACAATTACAGTTAATACAATATGGAATAATGTTAGTGTTATGAATAAAGTGATTATTGATAATAATGCAACGCTAACAGTAAACGGAATATTGGCTTGTACCAATGCCGACAATCTAATCGTCAAAGATGGAGCTCAACTTGTTCATAACTGCAAAGGAGTATTGGCGACTTTGGAAAAAGAAATAGAAGGATACGGAACAACAAATGGTGCTTGGTACACAATAAGTTCTCCAATTGTTGGTAATATAAATGTATCTGAGATTGAAGGTTTGATGCCGACTGCAATTAGTTGTGATTTATATCGTTATGATGAACCATCAAGCATTTGGCAAAATATAAAAGATACAAATAATGAATTTAGTACATTGGATTCAGGAAGAGGTTACCTTTATGCTAATGAATATGATTGTACATTGTCGTTTGCTGGTCCTCTTAATAGTGAAGATGTTAATTGTTATCTAAGTAAAACTGATAATATTTTTTTGACAGGCTTTAATCTTATTGGAAATCCTTTTTCACACAATATTTACATAGGTGATGGTGCGGCGATTGATAATGCAAATTTGGCAGAAGGTTATTATACATTATCTAATAGCGGTGCCTGGGGAGCTAAGATTTCAGAGGAAACCCCAATAGCACCATGTCAAAGCATACTTGTTAAAACAACAGAAGCAGGTGAGCTTAAAATAAAGAAAACAAATTCAGTTTCTTCGAGAAAATCTATCGGTTCTGAAGTGCTTGTTATCAATGTGTCTAATAATAATTATGAAGATGTTGCATACATATCATTTGATGAAAAAGTCGGACTCGAGAAAATAAACCATCAGAATAAAAATATCCCAATGATTTATGTCCCTGTTGATGATAAGAACTATGCAATAGCGAAATTGGATGCGACAGTTAAGGATATACCCATCTCTTTTGTAACTAAAACAATGGGAGAATATACCATAAGTATATCTTCAAAATCAAAACAATATGATAATATATATCTTGTTGATAAGCTTACTGGAAATATTACAAATATGCTGTTGAATGATTATACTTTCATCGCAACATCTAATGATAATGCCGAACGTTTTGAACTGAAGTTATACGATTATAACTCTCTTGATGAGATAAACAATAATGATAATTTTGTCTATGTGCATAATAACGAGCTGATAATAAACGAAGTTACAGAAAAATCGATGGTTCAGATATTTGATATGGTGGGAAGAGAAGTATTAAGAATAGACAATTGTGCAAATGAAAAAGTATGTGTGCCAAAAGACAACTTTAAAACAGGAATATATATTGTTCGTAAGCTTGATAATAAGCAAATTCAAATTCAAAAAATAATGGTTCATAAATGATGGTTTGAGTTGATAGTAATGAGTCCATGATTTTTTCATGGCTCATTACTGAAGCTCTATGATAAAAACGTAAAATATGAAAAAATATATAATTATAATATTATTAACAATAACAACAATAATGAATTTAAATGCACAATCTGATCGCTTTTTTGAACGTCATGATGAAGATCGTAGAGAAAGTAATGATGAATGGTGTAAATTCGTATTGTTGCCACAAGAGCATGGAGTAAATTATAATTATCCAGCCGATGATGTGCCGGTTACAACTGGAGCGTTCTTGTTGATGGAAATGGGGCTATTGTATGTGATGATTAAAAAAAACAGAAATACAGATTCATAGCATGTGTGAATTCATGATGATTTAATTTAAGGTTCTTTGACATATTAAATAGATAGAAAAAATAATAGATGCAAACTTACATTGTTTCTTATAAACAAATATCATATTTTTGCGTTTGTAAAAAATAAACGTTATGAATGATAATATAAAAGAGATATATTTGGCCGGAGGTTGTTTTTGGGGAACAGAGCATTATTTCAAAAAGATTGAAGGCGTGGTGTTTACAGAAGTAGGTTATGCTAATGGTATAATTGAAAAACCGTCATATGAGGATGTATGTTCAGGAAAGACAATGGCTGCAGAAGCTGTTTATATAAAATATGATTCTTCGGTTATAGGCTTAGATATGTTGTTGAATATGTATTTTGTATCTATTGATCCTACAAGTATAAATAAACAAGGTCATGATGTGGGATTGCAATACCGAACAGGGATTTATTATACCGATAAAGATGACTTATATATTATAAATGAAGTGATTCTGAAACAACAGGAAAGATATGAAGAAGAGATTGTGGTTGAGGTTATGCCTTTGGAGAATTTCTATGTTGCCGAAGATTATCATCAAGATTATTTAGATAAGAATCCTAATGGTTATTGTCACCTGCCTTTAGAGTTGTTCGAATATGCATCGAAAATGTCTTTTAAGAAAAATATTTGATATAGGTTGTAGCTTCATAATTTTGGTTTTTATTATTTAAATAATGTTTTCAATAGTATGAACAACGGTTTTAAATTGGATTTATATTCTTCTGATTTATCTTCTGAAAATAATAATGTTTCATATATTGACACTGTTATTAAAGCAGGATTTCCAAGTCCGGCGCAGGATTATATATCTGGAACAATTGATTTAAATAGGGAACTGATACGTCATAGAGAGACGACTTTTTTAGCGAGAGTTTCAGGTAATTCGTTGCAAGAAGCTGGTATATGTGATGGAGATATAGTCATAATTGATAAATCTTTAGAAGCTAAAAACGGGGATTTTGTCGTGGCTTTTATTGATGGAGAATTTACATTGAAGGAGTTTAGATTTGATGAGGCAGAGAATTGCGCATGGTTAATACCGCATAATAAAGCTTATGAACCTATTAAGGTTACTCAGGAAAATGATTTTCTTATTTGGGGAGTACTTACATATACCATAAAGCAATTGCATAAATAATGAAATTATTTGGTTTAGCTGATTGTAATAATTTTTATTGTTCTTGCGAAAGAGTTTTTCATCCAGATTTGCGAGGTAAACCCGTTGTGGTGTTGAGTAATAATGATGGATGTGTGGTTGCTCGTAGTGAGGAGTCGAAACGACTTGGTATAAAAATGGGCGTACCTTTTTATCAGGTAAAAGATTTGCTTGAAAAAAACGGAGTTGCTGTGTTCTCTTCAAATTACAATCTTTATGGAGATATGAGCCGAAGAGTAATGTCAATGCTTTCGTCTTTCTTTCCTCAGATATATGTATATTCTATTGATGAAGCATTCCTTGATTTGTCAGAATTTGATGATGTTGAATATATTGCAGAATTATCACGAAAAGCTGTGAAATCCATTAATAAAGGAGTTGGTATCCCTGTTTCTTTAGGTGTTGCACCCACTAAGACTTTGGCGAAAATGGCTTCGGTTTATGCAAAGAAACACAAAGGTTATGAAGGTGTATGTTTTATTGACACTGATGAAAAACGTGAAAAAGCATTAAAACTCTTCCCTATAAAGGATGTGTGGGGTATCGGTAGAAAACATTCTAAGAAATTGGAGTATCACGGTGTTGAAACAGCTTGGGACTTTGTTCAAAAATCGGAAGGCTGGGTGAGAAGAGAGATGTCTATAACAGGATTGCGTACTTGGAAAGAATTGTGTGGTGAGAGTTGTATAGAAATGGATGATGAAACATATAAGAAGTCAATTTGTACAAGTCGTAGTTTTGCTGGTCATGGGTTAAATAAAATTGAAGACGTTGAAGAAGCTGTAGCTAATTTTGCTTCGAGATGTTCTAAAAAACTTCGAGAACAACATACTGTATGTAACACGATAGTGGTTTTCGCTTATACTAATCGTTTTCGAGATGATGGTCCGCAAACATATATCAATGAGATAGTGAGTTTTGATGTTCCTACTAATGACGTGCAAGAAATTGTTTCAAAGTCTGTTAATGCTTTAAGAAAAGCGTGGAAATCAGGTTGCTATTATAAGAAGGCCGGAGTTATAGCTTGTGATATTTGTGAAGACAATGCAATACAAGGCAACTTGTTTGATACCGTGAATAGGGATAAACAAGCTGCGCTTTCAAAAATAGTTGATGAAATCAATATGCGTAATGGACTTGATACAGTTCGTGTTGCTGTACAAGGTTACAACAATAACTGGCATATAAAGAATGAGTATATCTCAAAACAATATACGACTAATATCAAGGATATTATAATAGTGAAAGCCTGATAGCTATTGAATATTAGCTATCAGTACTTTAACTTTCGTAATTTGTTTAATCTTCTACAATGTTAAGTTGTTTCAACAGTGCTTCAGGTTCAGGGTCGTGACCTCTAAAGTTACGATAAAGAATAGCAGGGTCAATGCTGTCGCCTTTGGTGAGTAACTCTCGGAATGAATCTGCGGTTTCTTTGTTAAAGATACCTTTTTCTTTGAAAAGTGAGAAACCGTCGGCTGCTAAAACTTCTGCCCATTTGTAAGAATAATATCCAGCACAATATCCGCCTGCAAAAATATGAGAGAATGCTGTAGAGATGATGCATTCTGGAATAGAAGGCAGTACGTTAGTAGCAGATAATGTGTTCTTCTCAAAAGTCAATGGGGATTCATCAAATATTTCTGTCAGACTATGCCATGCCATATCTAATATGCCGAATTGTAATTGACGTATATGGTAATATGCAGACAGATAATTTTTTGATTCTACTATTTTTTCAATTAACTCGTTAGGTATAGTTTCACCGGTCTGATAATGTTTGGCAAAAGTGTTTAGATATTCAGGTTCATAGCACCAGTTTTCCATTATTTGGGAAGGAAGCTCGACGAAATCGTGGTCAACACTTGTTCCTGTCATGGATTCATATTTTCCTTTTGTCATGATGCCGTGTAGGGCATGTCCGAATTCATGTAGTAATGTGGTGAATTCGTCGTGGGTGATGAGAGATGGGGTGTCGGCGGTCGGTTTGGTGAAGTTGGTGACGATGCTGATGAACGGACGTTCTTCAATATCATTATATATCCTCTGACCTTTAAACTCTGTCATCCATGCACCACCACGTTTGCTTTCACGAGGGAAGAAATCAGCATAAAACAAAGATAGATGTGATCCGTCTTTATCCTTGATGTCATATACTTTAACATCTTTGTGGTAAACAGGAATATCATTTAATTCGCAGAATGTAAGTCCGTATAGTTTGTTAGCTAAATCAAAGATGGCTTTGATACAATTTTCAAGTTGAAAGTAAGGCTTCAGTTGCTCGTCGCTTAAATCATATCTTTCTATGCGAAGTTTCTCTGCGTAAAAACTGAAGTCCCATGGCATAAGGTTTTCTTCCTCAAAACCATTATCTTTGGCAAAGGCGTTAAGTTCGGCAACTTCTTGTTTCGCTTTAGGCAAAGCAGGTACTAATAAATTGTTTAAAAACTCGTTTACAGCATCGGGGTTTTTAACCATTCGTCTTTCTGTTTGATATTCTGCGAAATTGGTGTATCCCAAAAGTTTAGCAGTGAGAATGCGTAACTCGGCAATACGTTTTATTATTTGGCTGTTGTCTAATTCTCCATCGAATGCTCGGGTGTTATATGCACGATACATCTTTTCGCGAAGGTCGCGTTTGTTGCTAAACTTCAAGAAAGGTATATAACTTGGAGCTGTTAAATCGAAGTGCCATCCGTTTACCCCTTTGTTCTTAGCAGCGTCAGCGGCTTGTTCTTTGACATAATCAGGCAAGCCTGTTAGATCGGATTCATCTGTAATGTTCAATGAAAAAGCATTGGTTGCTGCTAATACATTCTTGCTAAATTGTAATGATAGTAGAGATAGCTCCTCTATATATTTGCTATATATTTCTTTCTTTTCTGGTGATAGGTTTGCTCCATTACGGGCAAAACCGTCGTATGTCTTTTCGAGTAGTCTTGTTTCTTCAGCATTTAAGTTCAATAGGTTCTTTTGGTCATAAATTTTTTTGATGCGTTGAAACAGACTCTCGTTTAGACTGACATACATGGAAAATTCTGTAGTAAGAGGCGTGATCTGCTCTGCGATATTCTGCATTTCTTCGTTAGTGTTTGCTTCTAACAAATTATAAAAAATATGACTGACTTTGTTTAAAGTAGAACCTGCATATTCTAATGCTTCAATTGTGTTCTCAAAAGTAGGGTCATCAGTATTGTTGATGATTGCATCTACTTCAGATTTAGCTTCTTCGATGGCTTGTTTGAAGGCTGGTATATAGTGTTGGTTTTCAATCTTGTCAAATTGAGGCGCACCGTAGGCTAATGTCGATGCTGTTAAAAGTGGGTTGTTCATTATATATGGAAATTTAAGTTAGTATAATAAGTAGCAAAGTTATGAAAATAAAATGATTAAGACGAGTTTAGCTCATCAATTCTTTACGTGTTTCCTTGCCAAACTTTTCAATAGAATAACGTAACATTGTTCTAGGCATAATGTTTTTGTGTTCTTTGACAAAATTGTATAATCTGCCAGTGTCACGTTTGCCAGCTTCTCGTAACATCCAGCCTATCGCTTTGTGCATAAGATCATGTTTATGATACATCATTTTAATCGATAGTTTGTATGTGTCGTCTAAGTCATTGTTTCTGATGAATGCTAATGTAGAAACTATGGCAATTCTATTGTCCCAAAGTAAGTCGCTTTCTGCCAATTTATAAAGTATATCTCTGTCTTTATTAATAAGATATTTTCCAATTATCTGTGGCGCAGTCAAATCAACCAAGTCCCAGTTGTTGATGTATTTTGTTTGGGATAGATAGAAATCAAATGTCTCTTTTGTCACTTCTTTTTTGGAATTGTTGACAAGAATTAGCAAGGCGCACATCCGCATCTCGTGCCACGGACTATGCATCAGTTCTTCAATGATTTCAAAATCGGTGTCTTTGAACTCATTCGCGACAGTCCTAATGTTTGGTACAGTTACTCCAAGAAATTTGTCGCCTTCTCCATATTGACCTTTTCCAGTCTTGAAGAAACGTGGCAAAATGATTTTCTTTTCTTCGTCAGAACGAGCTGCTAATGCATCATATATTCTATTTGTCATGTTTGTCATGTTGGGATAATTACATCAAAAGTAGTAAGATGAGCTGTCCGCTAATGATACGTAAGAACATAGTCAGAGGATATACAGTAGAGTATGCAACTGCAGGACTATCATTATTGGCTGATTGGCTTGAGTAAGCTAATGCCGCAGGGTTGGTTGTACTTCCAGATATGAGTCCCATCAGGGTGAAGTAGTTGAGCTTGAATATTGTTCTTCCGATAATTCCAATGATAAGGATTGGAATTGTTGTAATCAGTGCGCCATAGGCAACATAATATAGACCGTCTCCGTCAATGATTGTGCTTAAAAAACTATCGCCTGCATCAATGCCGACACATGCCAAGAATAATGCAATGCCTATTTCGCGCAGCATAAGGTTGGCGCTTACTGTTGTGTAAGTTACGAGTTTAAGCTTGTGACCAAAACGTCCGATGAGAATGGCTACGATGAGAGGACCTCCAGCTAATCCTAATCTGATTGGGGTAGGCATGCCAGGAAATTTCAATGGAATGGAACCAACTAAAATGCCAAGAAAAATTCCAACGAAAATAGTTACAATATTAGGATGGTCCAATCTTTTTAATTCATTGCCTAATATATTGGCAACGTGTTCAACGTCGTCTTTTTTTCCTACTGTAGTGACTTTATCGCCAATTTGTAATTCTAAGTTAGGATCTGCAAAAAGGTCAACGCCAGAACGATTGACACGTGTTATAGTTATGTGGTATAGGTTTGAAAGATGTAAGTCTTTTAGACGTTTGCCGTTTATCTCAGATTTTGTGATAAGAATGCGGCGTGATATCATAGGAGATGTTTCGTCATGCCATTCATAATCACTTTTTCTACCGATAAATTTTGTAACGTCACTTATCTCATCATCTTTGCAAACAATCATTAAATGGTCGCCGGAATGTAATATTGTGTTAGCTTCAGGTTTGCTAATGTTGCCTTGATGACAGATTCGTGAGCAAATGAAATGATGGTTGGTAAGTTTTGTTATGTCTTTCAAAGCTTTTCCGATAATTGCATCATTACACACTTCTAATTTCAATAGTGACAGTGACTCTTTGCTTTTATCGTGATTTTTCAAAGCTTCTTCTTCTTTTGAAATGTTGATACGGCATATATATCTGATGGCTATAATCGATAAAATGGCACCGGCTATACCTAATGGATATGCACATGCATAACCTAAAGAGATAGGGTCTCCTGTGTAATTAAGTTGGTTTAATGCTTCGTTGGCAGCACCAAGTCCAGGAGTGTTGCTGACAGCACCGTACAAAATACCGACTATCATAGGTAATTCTATTGAGTCTCCAACAAAGTATAAAATAAGAGCGATTGCTATATTAAGTGTTACTAATCCTATAGCTAATAGGTTGAGTGTCAGTCCTCCTTGCTTGAATGAGGAGAAAAACGAAGGCCCTACTTGAAGCCCTATACAGAAGACGAACAATATCAAACCGAATTCGCGGATGAAATGTAAAGTGTTTGGCTCTACTTGTAATCCAAGATGTCCGGCAAAAAGACCTACGAAGAGTACCCATGTGACTCCCAATGTGATGCCTTTGACTTTGATTTTACCAAGTAATACACCTACTGAGATAATAATGGCGTATAATAATACGGTGTTAGCTGTGCTTAAATAATCTGTACATAAAGACTCAAACCAATTCATAATATCAGGTGTTTTTAAAATACAAAAATACTACTTAATTGACTCGTTTAACTTTTAAATAACATATTAATTATTTTATTGTTTTCTTTGTCTAAAATTGTTCTTTTAATCAAGAGATTAAGGCGTTTCAAATGTTGATTGTTGTATGATAAACGGTAAATGTTCGTTGTTCCATGTTTTACGCCAACTGTCAATCAGTGCCGAAATTTTGACGGATTCTAAATCATCGTCAGAATGTTTCATAAACCATAATGCAGATCCTATTGAAAACGATGATAATGGAGCGAAGCCTCTATAAAAAATATATGAAGGCTCGTATGGATGACAGTAATCTATTACTTTGTCTTTATTACGCCATTCATATAAAATGTCGAGGAGTGTAGGATGCCATTCTATTGTCTTCCTGTCGATAAAAGATTCGATAGGCATATCTTCAACAATGTTGTATATCAAACCGACGGGCATTTGTAAAGAGTCGGAGATTTTTCTCGCTAAGTGGTATGATGATTCGTAATAATCGATATTGTCTTCTTTTATTGATTGCCATATTGTTGGCCAATACAAATAGTAATTGTTGATTATTTCTTTTTCTGTGAAATCCATATTTTCTAAATCAGCAACAACTTTTGAAACGTCAGGTGTCTCCATATAATAGATGCGAATGTCATCATTATGATTTTTTACAAAGTCTGTTGGCTGTTGGTTTGCGTATGTTGGCTTATAATTTCCAGAGCAAAGAATCACTTCTCCAACGAGAATATTCTTAAATGATAATGATTTGTTTTTGCTTGTTATCGTTAGTTTGTGCTTTTTGCCATCGACTTTTGTCGTATCGAAGCAGACTTCCCATTTGCCGTTATAGTCGGCTTTGGTTCTGATAGACTTTTTGTTGAAACGCACTACAATATCTTCGTTTGCATTAGCTGTACCTTTAACAATAAAAGGCATATCGCGTTGTATTACCATATTGTCGCTGTAAAGTTCTGATACAGCCAATCCTCCGAAGTCGCCGGTGATTGCGGAATATATGCGTTTTGCGATTAGTTTTGCTCCTTCTGGATTTGGGTGAAGTGCATCGGGCATGAGGTCTGGACGATGATATAACAATTCTTGTAAGTCTATGATTTTCACTTCTGCTATGTTCTCGGCAATATTTTCAATGGTTTCTTGTATCTCCCAATACCAGTCGCGAGTGCCTTTAAGAAAACGATGATGCCAATGGAAAATAGGTGTCATTCTGCAGATGAAA
>JAEIGA010013711.1_pt1 | contig 12334 bp, 8 predicted proteins | sample 9270691 | NCBI WGS metagenome assembly JAEIGA01 (sample SAMN17057246, study PRJNA624740) | gut metagenome | biome: biome; isolation source: fecal sample | host: Bos grunniens | place: China: Xizang | collected 2019
TTCGGGCTTACGCCCTCGCCCTTATCTGTCGGCCTTCCGCGTCTTCGGCTGCGCCTCAGGCGCTACAGGGCTCCATATCATTTTCATGCGTTACCGGGGGTTCTCATCTTCGGCTACGCCTCGATGAACCACCCCCGGCTATATGTCTGTCGTCCTCCGGACTCTCAAATTCGGCTCGCTGCGCTCGCGGTAAATTCGTCCTTCGGAATTCGTAACTCGTACTTCTACAAACTCCCATTTATCAACTGTATAGTTTACAGAGCCTAATCAATAATCAAAAAGCATGCAATTTTGTATTAACCCATCATTTCTGCTACTTTTCGGTATGAAACGATGCGAATCCCTTGTAAATTTCCCATATCTTGCCCACCATAAATAAGGGTAGGCTCCACGGCTGTCGGCTCAAGGGAACAAAACTTCTGCAAGCTCTTGTACAAAGCCGGAGTATACGTTATGGCGGATTTTATTTCAATCGGCCTCGGTACAATACCCGCCTCATGAATCAAATCCACCTCTAAACCGGAGGAATCACGGAAGAAAAAGAAATTAGCTTTCTGCCCCTTATTCAACTGTGCTTTAATCAGCTCTGAAACTATCAGATTTTCGAAAATACTCCCCACTAAGGGATGTCCATTTACCTGTTCAGCAGACCTGATACCAAGCAAAGACGTCACCAAGCCGGTCTCCGTGAAATAAACTTTCGGCGTCTTTACCAATCGTTTACCGTAATTCTTGTAATAGGGATACAGAGTAAAAACAATGTATGAGGCCTCCAGCATTGAAACCCATTCCTTAATAGTAGGCGCACTTACCCCAACATCATTAGCCAATGAAGCAAAATTCAGCATCTGCCCCGTGCGGGAGGCCAGCAACCGAATGAAAATTTCAAACTCACGCAACTTCATCACATTGATTAGTTGCCGTACATCACGCTCGATGTAGGTACGCAAATAATCAGGATACGCCATCTCTGCATCCTGCCCGCGAGAGTGAATACGCGGTAATCCGCCCATAAACATGGCCTCATCACGAGTCAAATCAATACCGGCGTCGTTCAACTCCTCCAGAGACAAGGGCAATAAGTCAACCATGGCACTACGCCCGGCTAAACTTTGTGTGATACTCTGCTGTAGCTCCATCTGTCTGCTACCGGTCAGAATGTACATGCCGTTACAATCAGCATCATCAATAATCCCTTGCAAGTAGCTGAGCAACTCCGGCGTGTTTTGAACCTCATCAAAAATGCACGGAGCCGGATGCGCCGCCAAGAAGCCTAGCGGATCATCCTCAAAGGCTTGCCTCTCATACGGATTCTCCATGCTGACATAACCATAATCCGGAAACAAATGACGTGCCAGTGTGGTTTTGCCTGATTGTCGAGGCCCGCAAATCGTCACCACCGGATACATTCCTGCTGCCTTTTTCACATATCCACTGATTTTGCGCTCTATGTATCGTTTCTCCTCCATACGCACCCATTTTACCCCTATTTTCTTGCAAATGCAAGATTCGATTTTAGATTTGCAAAGATTATTTACACTTTGATAAACAATTTCGAAAGGAAGAACGAATCTCCACTTTCAATATTCAACATCTAATATTCAATATCGTCATTCCCGATGCCACTGCTCGCAAACGCACCTAAATTATGTTACAAAACAACTAAACAGCATAATCTATAAATTTTATAGGAATTAAGACACAGCCCCGCATTGCAATCCGTGCAGGGCTGTGCTAGTATAGCGGCGCTATGGATAACGAAGCCTACCAGGTATCTACGCCGCTCTTCCGCGCCATCACCACGGGAGATACCGCCGCCGTGCGTAAACTCTTAGCCGCCGGGGCGGACCCGAACGAGGCCTATGGCGAGGACGAAGACACCGTTTTGCTTGAAGCAGCCGTACACGGCCACACAGACATGATAGATTTGCTCCTGCAAGCCGGCGCCAATCCCAATACCTGCGATTTACACGGCTACACCGCCCTCATGGGTGCCGTAAGCTCCGGCTGCGTTACCTGCGTGCACCAACTGCTCCGCGCCGGGGCCAACCTGCATGCCATTTGTGCCCGCAGCGGCGCCACCGCCCTGCACGATGCCGCAGGCCGCGAGCAAACAGATATACTGCAAGCCCTCCTCAACGCCGGGGCCAACCCCAATGCAGAGGAGAATAAAGAAGGACTCAACCCGCTCATGTGCGCCGTATACCGCCTTAATGCCGCCGGTGTACGCCTGCTGTTGGACCACGGCGCCAATCCCCATTACCGCAGCTCCAAAAACGACACCGCCGCCGAGCTCCTGCACGAGCTCTCCCAAAACCTCTGGATACCTAAGAAAATTGTCCGCGCCAACCGCATCAAGCAATACCTGCAAGAGGCAACATAAAAGAGGATACATAAACGCTTGCGCAGCAAGCCCTTCACGTGAGCCACAGGCGAACCCTTCTCGCTTGCGCAGCAAGCTCTTCATGTGAGCCGCAGGTGAACCCTTCACGCTTGCCCCGCAAGCCCTTCTCGTGAGCCAACAGGCGAACCCTTCACGCTTGCGCAGCAAGCCCTTCTCGTGAGCCACCGGCGAACCCTTCACGCTTGCCCCGCAAGCCCTTCACGTGAGCCGCAGGCGAACCCTCCTCTCTTACCCCAACAATATAACAAACCCGGCTCAGATTAAATTTTTCTTGCCGATATCGGCAAGAAATGCTATAAAATGGGCGTGATGAAGTATATTTCTGCCGCAGAGTTTGCCGATAAACACGGAATTGCAGAACGCACCGCACGCCACTATTGTGCATGCGGCAAAATTGCCGGCGCCTTTCTGACCGGAAAAACATGGAATATTCCGCAGGAGGCGCCCCTGCCCACCCGCAAACCTAAGCGCAGCCGCATCATGCCCTTGCTCTCTGTATTGCAAGAGCAAATGGCAGGCGGCCTCAAAGGAGGTATTTACCACCACACGCAAATTCACTTCACCTACAACACCAATCACATCGAAGGCAGCAAACTCACAGAAGAGCAAACACGCCACATATTTGAAACCCAATCACTGATAGCGAACAATGATATCATCCATGTGGATGACCTCATTGAAACCTCGAACCACTTTCGATGTGTAGATTACATCATTCGCAACGCACAGTTACCACTAACAGAATCCATGATATGTGAGCTGCACGCCATCCTCAAAACAGCCACCTCCGATGCCTCTCGCCCTTGGTTTGCTGTGGGCAGGTACAAGAAATACGAAAACGAAGTAGCAGGCCGCGATACCACCCCGCCCGCACTCGTGCATCCGGAAATGAAAAAGCTCCTACAGCAATATCACCGCCTCAAAAAGAAGACGCTCGACGATATCATATCCTTCCACCACAGTTTTGAGTGCATCCACCCCTTTCAGGATGGCAACGGCCGCATCGGACGCCTCATCATGTTTAAAGAATGCCTCGCACACAACATCGTGCCCTTCATCATCACAGAAGAGCTTAAACTCTTTTATTATCGCGGACTTGCCCACTGGCCGGGCATCCCCGGCTACTTGCGAGCCCCTATCCTCACGGCCCAAGACGACTTCCGCCACCTCATGCGAAAATTCCGCATCGAGGAGTAAAAGCACGCAGCCCCCAGTAACGCACAAACAACAACTATGATTCGACAAAAGATATACGACGTAGTGGAATTGAATGAGGTGAACTCCACAGCCTCGCGCCTGTACAACCAGTTCATGCTTATTCTGGTGGTGCTCAGCATGCTGCCGCTTGCCTTCAAAGAGAATTACCCCGTATTTGCCATTACAGACACGGTGGTGGTGTGCATTTTCATCGTCGATTACATTCTCAACTGGATAACAGCCGATATTCGCTTTGGCAAACACGGGCTGTGGTCCTTCATCCGCTATCCCTTCTCCATTCCCGGCATTGTGGATTTGCTCTCCATTCTCCCGGCCATGTCCTTCATCCACGACGGATTCCGCCTCATGAGACTATCCCGCGCCGTGCGCATGCTGCGCATGTTGGCCGTGTTCAAAATGGTACACCACTCGCAAAACATGATTTTGGTAGTACGCACCCTGCGCGAGTCAAGAGACTCTCTGTTGGCCGTATGCTATCTTGCCTTGGGGTACATCCTCGTTTCCGCCCTAGTGATTTTCAACGTCGAACCGCAAACCTTTCCCTCCTTCTTCGATGCTCTGTACTGGGCCACCGTCTCGCTAACAACCGTAGGTTATGGAGATATTTACCCCGTCTCCACCATCGGGCGCTGCGTCACCATGTGCTCCTCGCTCCTCGGTATCGCCCTCATTGCCCTCCCCGCCGGTATTATCACCGCAGGCTACCTGAATGCACTCCAAAGCCAACAAAACAAGCAAAAGAACAAACCCAACAACGGCGCATAAAATATCACGCTTGCCCCGGCAAGCCCTTCCCGTGAGCCGCAGGCGAACCCTTCACGCTTGCGCAGCAAGCCCTTCACGTGAGCCACAGACGAACCCTTCACGCTTGCCCCGCAAGCCCTTCACGTGAGCCCACAGGCGAACCCTTCACGCTTGCTCCGCAAGCCCTTCACGTGAGCCGCAGGCGAACCCTTCACTCTTGCCCCACAAGCCCTTCACGTGAGCCGCAGGCGAACCCTCCTCGCTTGCGCAGCAAGCCCTTCTCGTGAGCCCACAGGCGAACCCTTCACGCTTGCGCAGCAAGCCCCTCACGCGAGCCTCGGCGAGCCTAGCTTCCTAAATTGTACATTGTACCTTGTAAATTGTACATCCCCTCACGCTTGCCCCGCAAGCCACCCTCCCCCAAATTGTACCTTGTACATCGTAAATTGTACATTCAACTCTTCTTACCGCTTCACAATCGGGCAAGGAGACAGTCTATCTGCAAAGTCATCGAACGCCAACAGCTTCTTGTAAAACGGATACTCTTCCAGCGGAAGCCCCAGCGGCATGTAACTGCGGCCACGGATGGGATTAATGGCGTCCACCAACACGCGCGGCACCACCAACCATCGGTAGGGGCGAGCCCCTTCTATAAACAAATCGCCAAACGCGTTCATATTAGTCCGCTCTATCAACCTTTTGATAATCCCCGCTTTAATGTACCGCTTTCCCTCGGCATCACGGCTAAACGCAATCAGAATATCATCCTTATGGCACACAAACACCCTCATCAACGTGCGCAAACCATCATCTCGATATCCGCGCCGGTTTACTCTTGTTTTGCTGCGCAGCTTCTCCAGCAACACCTCCCGCGGATACATGCTATTAACATGCCCGCTATCATAACAAAACAACAACCGCGCTTTCCGTGAATTATAATAATTCGGTATGGGTATATCAAAGATAACCTTATCCTTATGTCGCTTCAATAAACCGCGCGAAGCGTTTCCATTCAAATACAACATAATGTGCGCCTCCTCCTTGCCAATCTTCTCAGCAATGGCCCGGCTCCGCTCCATATATGCTTCTTTTATTGTGTCGATATCTACTTTGGCCATGTTCTACAGTGTTTACCCTATAATGTTATTATATAGTAGCGTTAAATGAAATAGTTACCTCTTCGAACACTTCCGAAAGCTTCGGGAGAATCCGGAATATTCTTTCTCGTTTTACTCTTGTTACATTTGCCGATATTAATTCGTGGATCACCACCTATACTCAACAAACACCCATCATTCACATTGAGGACAAACGCCATTGCCTTCATATCAGAAGCAGAAAAATATTTACCTTTATTGTATACTGCATTGTAGTTAATTCCATCACCTTAATCAGATTCAGCAGCTAACAAAATCCGTTCTTGTGATTTATCTACCCATTGCTCTCGGCGGAGACGGTGCAAAATACTTTCCAGCAAACGTGAGGAGAATCCGTTGTCTTTGTCGCCGTACAATTGCATGAGTTTCACCATATCATCCATGCGCCCGGAATTGAGTACAATCTGAGCGGTCAGGTAATTATCTACGGCTTTTTTCAGGGCAAGGCGGATATTCTCCTCATCGCTGTTAGCCATTGCATCAGCTACGTTAATATCCTTGGACATTTCAGGGGCAAGCTTATCCAGAATGGCGCGCACATTATCCTCGTCCTTCCATTCTATGTTGCCAAAGAGGTCATGGAACTGAGACAAAATGTCCGACAGCGGCTTCATATCCGGCTCCGGCACGCCGCCACCTGCCACGGGTGATGGCGGAGCCATGGTGCCGTCTTCATCAGCCAGCGCAATGCGGATAGTGTGCCCCACTTCTGCCCTATAGCTGTTCAGCTCTACAGCAGATGTGATGTGGTCATCCGTTTCTCGTCCGATGCTGGGCAATATTTTAAGTAGCTGACGCAGGAAACACGACAGCTTCTCCCAATCGGCATTTACATACGGCAATACAGTGGACAGGAAGTCATAGTAGCGGACAAATGCTCGGGCTGTACTCTTAAAGTGTATCTGTTCATCTTGCTGGCGTGACTCAAATTCCTCTTTGCATTCATCCAGCACAGCAGCCAGCTCTTGATTGCCATCGGGTTTTGTCAAGTAAATGCTGACGGCTCTTGTGAGTTGAGTAGAAGTATAAATCCCGGAGTCATCCAGCTCTGCTTTCAAATCATGAAGCTTGTTTGCATCACAATCGCCCGACAGAATCGTCGTCATATAGTACGGCTCAAAGTCAGCGCGTATGGATTCCTCGCTATTGTAGAAATCAAGCACAAACGTCTTGTATTTTTCCGCACGCGCACGATTGAGGCGAGATAACGTCTGCACAGTCTTCACTCCAGAGAGTTTTTTGTCCACATACATGGTTTGCATCAGCGGTTCATCATAGCCTGTCTGGAACTTATCAGCCACCACAAGGATACGGTACGGGTCTTCCTGTATCTTATCCTCAATCATAGAGGATGCAAAGCCGTTAATCTTAGCCTCATCCCACTTTTCTCCTTTAATCTCTTTCTCTCCGGAGAATGCTACAATGGCTCGGTAAAGGCTATTGCGGCGTTTCAATTCAGCTTCAATAGCATAATAGTAGTCAATGGCTCGCTGAATACCGGAACAGATAACCATAGCACGAGCTTGCCCGGCAATTTGTCGGCATCCCTGTGTCAAAAAATGGTCGACCATGATAGCCACCTTTTTCTTAATAGCGGCCGGATTACTCTCGGCTAGTTTTTTTAGCTTAGCCTGGGCCTTATTAGCATCATACTCCTCCGAAGCGTGTTGCCCATCCCTCGCCTTCAGTCTAAAATAGCTCTTAATTGTTGTGTAACAAGCTAAGACATCCAAAATAAAGCCCTCCTGAATGGCCTGCTTCATGCTGTAGTGGTGGAATGGGCGGTATGAGCCATCCGGAGCCAACAGGCCAAACATACGCAGGGTCTTCACCTTGGGGGTAGCGGTAAAAGCGAAATAGCTAGCATTCTGAACCAGTTTGCGGAGCTTGGCGCGGTGGTAAGCCAGTCTTTGCACCTCACGCTCTTCTTTAGATGCACACGTGGCCAGAATATCCATGAGATCGTCATCATCCTCAACCTTGCAGTCACTAGCTCCGGCAAGCCCTAAAACCTTGTTGAGAGCAGCCGCATTTTCACCACCTTGAGAAGAATGAGCTTCATCAATGACGATGGCAAACTTCTTGTTATGTATTTTCTGCATCTGCTTGAGTACAACCGGGAACTTTTGAATAGTAGACACGACAATACGTGTGGCAGCATTGGGAGCCAGAGCTTCTCCCAGTTCCGTTCCCTTCCGTGCATGCAAAATATTACCCATTCGGGCAAACCTGCGGATGTTGCCGTTTATCTGCTTGTCCAGATTACGGCGGTCTGTCACCACAACAACGGCATCAAAGGCGTGCTTTCCATCTGCACCTCGTGTGTTGGTGAGCTGCAGCACCAGCCACGTGATGGTGTTGGATTTGCCACTGCCTGCGCTATGCTGAATCAGATACTGCTGTCCGGCACCATTTACACGCACATCTGCCAGCAATTTACGCGTGGCGTCCAGCTGATGATAACGAGGGAATATATCGACCTTCCGCTTTTTGTCTTTGTTCTTCTTATCCTTTTCCTCTACCTTGCAGGCATAGTGCTCGATGATGTCGCACAAGCTAGACGGCTGAAGAATATCCTCCCAGAGGTAAGCCGTGGCAAAACCGTTCGGGTTGGCAGGGTTCCCCGCTGAGCCATCTTTCTTGCCTTTGTTGAAGGGGAGGAATCGACTGCGTTTACCACTCAACATGGTGCACATATACACCTCGTGCGAGTCTACAGCAAAATGCACCGCGCAACGTCCCGGCACCAGCAGGGGCTCATTCGGGTCACGGTCGTTTTTATACTGATCGATGGCATGTTTGACATTCTGGAGGGTATATTCATTCTTCAGCTCCATGGTTACCACCGGTATACCGTTGATATAAAGCCCCATATCCAGTATATCAGGGTCTTGAACATGGGGCTGGGAGTAAGTCAACTGACGAATAAACCCGAAAGTGTTCTTTGCATGCAACTCCTTAGCGGTGGCGTTGTCATCATCCGGCAGACTATGATACAGCTTGATGCCGCTGCATTGCTCATGGCTGATGCCGGAGCGCAGCACATCTATCACGCCTCTGCGTTTCAGCTCGCTGCTCACGCGCTCCAGAAAGCGCTTCCACGCCGAGGCTTCGTACAATTTGAGCTTATTGTAGACGGGTAACTGAGTTTCTTTCAGGAAATCCAGCAGCATAGAGCCGTCCACCGCGTACACCTTATCGTAGGTGTCCATGGTGCGCTTTTCATAGCCGCCCGCCAGCAACGCATCTTCAATACGTTGCTCCAGATCTTTCTCCTTCAGGCTCGTTTCCTGCTGTGCTTGTGTAGGTGCAGACATAGGTGATAGTATGGGTTAAATCGCGTCTCGCACATCCACCTTGCCCGTGACCACATGGGCTATGGTGGATGTCTTCAGTTCCTTGAATTTCTCGATAATTTGCTCCTGCCGGGCTACAAGCTCGTCTATATCAGAACATTTCTTGTCGAGGTAGATTGCAATGGCTTGTTGTTCATCTGTTGGAGGAAAGGGTATATATGAAGAAGCTATGTCGGAGTACCGGGTTGTCCATAAATCGGCTACGATACCATGCCCTTTTTTGTAAAACTCTTCTTGAAAAGGAACACTGCGTAACAGATTGTGAACAAATAAACGATTCCATGACGGTGCCGGAATGAGAACGTGGTTAATCAACGACACAGAACCTTCGTATGAGGAAAGTCCGGAAGAGCCTTTTCGGTCAGAACGACTGTTTATAACAAAGTCGCCAACCCTCACCAATTTTCGATTATCCCCATTATCTGTTTTAGCTACTTTTTCCAACTGAGGTAGGATACCCTGTTTTGTTACTGAAATAGGCGGATAATCCTGGTCACTAACCTTGGTTCTTCTTTCCAAAAACTCGTTAGCAAATCTTCTGATTTCCCAATGTTGCGGGATATCTCCAATCCAAGCGATGCCGCTATCTTTCATAGGAACATCCGGATTGAGACCCTTGGTAACGGCCTCGGCAATGATGGATTGCTTGAGTTCCTTGAGGCGTTCGATGATGGCTTGTCGGCGAGACACCAATTCGTCTATCTCGGCGCATTTCTTGTCGAGATATGCAACGATGGCGTTTTGTTCTTCTACTGAAGGCACACAAGATTTCAAACGTACGATAGCGTCATAATTGAGAGCCTGTCGGACTCCCCCTCCTGCTCCATAGATAGCTTTTCTAACATCGTAAATATGAAGTTGATATTGGAAATAAGCACTATTCACGGTTTGATTTATAGGTTGAAGCGTAACATAAGCTGATGTAATAATACCTTTTTGCGTGCACAAAGCAGTCCTCAGACTTTTGTGGTCATTCTGTAAATCTGTTAATCTCAGAACAATGTCTCCGTCTTCAATTATATTATATGATTCGAAGCTTGCTGGGAGTAAACCTTCTGTCTTATTGATATCCTTTTGTATTATTTTTCCGTAACTAATAGATAATAGATTTGACTCCTGAAGATTTTTGTTTGGAGAGTTTCTTTCTTGAAAATAAGCTCTATACTGGGAAATGCCCCAATGCTCTGGAATTTCACCAAGCCACGGGACTCCACTTTCTTTGTATGTAGGATAAGCTTTCATACCCATTACTTCTCCCCAATGATAGAGTTCAGAATAGCATCACTACCTGCATCCAGAGCGCGGATATCTGCGATAATATCAGCAATGGAGCGCAGCGGAGCGGGTTTATAGAAATAGCGGTTGAACGAAATCTCGTAGCCGATTTTACCGTCCGGCTCCGGCACAAAGGAATCCGGAGCATAGGGCAACACCTCTCGCTCCATGAAGTCCGTCACAGATTCGGTGAGGGAAATCTGTTCGGTTTCGCGGAGCTCTGCGTCGGCGATGGGATAACCGGATTTATCTGTTCCCAGCACAGGGGCATCGGCAGATTTGACACCGAGAGCCTTGCGCAGCTCGTCAGATATCTTCTTGGTGAGTTTGATACCCTTAAGCGATTTCTCCAGCGCAGCCCATGGCATTGCGCCCTCGTGCAGAGCTGCCAGGGCGGACATGATAGCATCCCTTTGTTTCTCCGGGAGCTGGTCTTTGAGCTGAGCCAAACGCTCAGCGGAAATCTCAGCGGAGAGACGAAGAGGTCGCTCTACGATAATGCTGCGATAGCCCAGCTCCTCATTGCTCAGCACAATGGAGTTCTCCGTGTTGCGGGGATTAAGGATAAGGTCGAGCACGCGGACGCGGTCTTCCGGCGCCATCTCGCAGTTACGCTCGCCGAGGTTCTTACGCAGGGGGCGGCTCCACTTGGAGGCATCGATGAGCTGCACCTTGCCGCGCATATTATCCTTCTTACGGTTGGTCAGCAGCCAGATATAGGTAGCAATACCCGTATTGTAGAAAATCTTTTCAGGCAGCTGAATGATGGCCTCCACGAGGTCATTCTCCAGCAGGTAGCGGCGGGCATTGCTTTCGCCCTGTCCGGCATTTCCGGTGAAGAGACTGGAGCCGTTGTGCACGGTAGCAATACGGGAGCCGAGTTCATCGGTCTTCATCTTGTTCACCATATTGAGCAGGAAGAGCATCTGCCCATCCCCCGTATCGGGAAGCATGGCATAGTCCGGGTCATCGGCATAGCCGGGCTTTACAAAGCGGTCATCGGTGATGTCCTTTTTGTTGGCTGTACCATTCGCGGTCATGTTCTTCACCTCTGTACCCCAGCTTTTACCATAGGGCGGGTTACTCATCATGAAGTTGAATGATTTGCCGTAGCAGGAATCCGCCGACAGCGTAGAGGCACAGGAAATGTGGAACTCATTGTCCGCACGGCCTTTGATAAGTGCGTCAGCCTTAGCGATAGCGTATGTCTCCGGGTTGATTTCCTGCCCAAAGAGCTGGAGATTGATGCGCAGATTTCTCTCCTTAGCCAACAGCTTGAGGCGGTCTTCACCCACCGTCAGCATGCCACCGGAGCCGCAAGCGCCATCATAGAGTGAATAGGTGCCATGTTTGAGCTCCTCTGCAATAGGCTCGAAGATAATGTCGGCCATGAGGGTGACAATATCGCGAGGAGTGAAGTGTTCACCCGCCTCCTCATTGTTTTCTTCATTGAAGCGTCGCAGCAGCTCCTCGAACACCGTACCCATGGCGTGATTATCCAGCCCGGGGATTTCATTACCTTTGCCGTCTTTTTTGGGATTCGGGCTGAGATTCAGCGTAGGGGAAAGGTACTTACCGAGCAGAGCTGTCAGGATTTCCGCGCGTGGCGTGCCGTTATCGTCATTCACGCCACGCACATCCATCAGCTTGGGGAATGTCACATTGTAGAAGTCAAAGCGGGTCAGAATCTCCTGCACATCGGCGGAGAACCCGCGCAGGTACTCCATGAAATTGGCCTCCAGCTGTTCCAGCGTAGAAGCGCGGGTCAAATCCGCCATAGTATAGGGAGAGGTATTGTAGTAGCCACAGCCGGAGACGCTGCACAGCAGCTTTTTAAGCGTATCCCCGGTGAGTTTCTTTCCGGCCTCGCTCTGAGCCATAGCCATCACGGCGGCCTTGGTCGGTTCCAGTACGGCATCCAAACGGCGCAGCACTGTCATGGGCAAAATCACATCGCGGTATTTACCGCGTACAAAACGGTCACGAAGCACATCATTGGCAATACCCCAGATGTACGAAACAATAGCGTTGTGGTCAAACTCTGACATTACAATTATGTTTTCAATTTTTTCATCAAGCGGATACCACTCCCAATACTACAACCTTAATATAATTTCCGCTGCCTATTATCATATCAGCTGATTCTCTCTCGAGAGCTTCAGGATTATCATCTTTTAGAA
>JAEIGA010013712.1_pt1 | contig 12333 bp, 6 predicted proteins | sample 9270691 | NCBI WGS metagenome assembly JAEIGA01 (sample SAMN17057246, study PRJNA624740) | gut metagenome | biome: biome; isolation source: fecal sample | host: Bos grunniens | place: China: Xizang | collected 2019
CAAAGTGCTTCATCCGTTTTTCTCCTTTGTGGGTTCTGTTTTTCTTATTATAATACGAGAAAACACCATTGTCAAGGAGATAAATTGAAGTTTATCGGTGTGTTTTGTCTGTAAAGGAGAACGGTCGCTTTTGAAAAAGCTCCGCAAAACTTTCCCTTACAGGCAAAACGGCTACGCTTGGTATGGAGCCCGAACGATAACGCGAAAACAACGTGTAGTCCGTTATCCGAGTCATGTTGAGACCTTCTCACGCGTGTGAAGGTCTCAGTCGCGCGAGGTCTGCAAGCCGAAAAGAGAGCAAGCTCTCTTTGTCGGATTGCCGACCTTGCGCTGACGGAAAGCCGCCGCGGCGGCTTCCCGTCTAAAATGACGTGTAGTTGGCAGAGACCCATGCTGCCAAAGTTTTCGCCCAGCCTTTTTCAAAAGGCTGGCCGCCGGAGGCACGTATTCCTCCCCGATAAATCAAAATTTAAAAGGAAAAAGCCATACCGTGCGGTATGGCTTTTTGGGAGGGATTACATATGGATGCGAGCCACGCGGCCCCAGGGGGGCTGTACCTCGTCGTTGTTGAGAAGCCAAAGGACAGGGATGTCCATTGCCAGCGATTCGCGGGGGAAGGGGGCGTAGCCGTCGGTGAGGATGACGATGCTGGCCGGCGGTCTCTCCATATGGCGTGCGACGTACTCGAAGATGATCTGAAAGTCGGTGCCGCCACCGCCCGCCGGGTGAATGACGCGGAACTCCTCCTCACTTGTAAAAGGCTTTGGCTCGATGATGGCGGCGTCGAAGAAGCCCAGCCAGCCCTTCAGGCGTCCGTCAAACTGGTCGATCGCGCCCTTGATCTCGGAGTAGGCCGCGGCGACCATGCTGTCGGACATTGAGCCCGACGTGTCGACCATAAAGAGCACGTCCTCCACCATATCCTCCTTGTCGTTGAAATCGTGCAGGAGGAAGGGGCTGTCGGCAAAGCGTCGGTCGGGGGGCACGAAGGAGTAGTCCACGACCTCCTCCTGGATAAATTCGCTCAGCACCGTGCGCCAATCGGTCTGGGCGGGGCGAAGCTGCTCTAAGAGGCGCTTGGCAAAGAGGGGGAGCAGACCGCGCTCGTTTGAGGGGTCGCGCACCGAAATGGAGGCCGCGGCGTCCTCCAAACGCTTGGCCCAGACGTCACGGAGTGCCTCGTCCTCCTCGGCCTGCGAGCCCCAGCGCGAGTGGTCGTCCCAAAGGGAGCCATCGGACGTACCCGTGGCCGACTCTTTCTCGGTTCCGCCGCCCTTGCCCTTGCTCTTGCCTCCGTTCCCGTTTTTGCCGTCCTCGTCGCTTTCGCCTCCGTCTCCGCCTCCGTCACCGCCCTTGTCGGCCGCCTTTTTTTGGGGCCTTGGGGTGTGCGGCAGCATTTCGTAGACCTGCTCGGCGGTGTACTCATACCCCTCCTTGCCGTCGGGCGCGAGGTGCATGGCCTCGCCGTGCTCGACCAGCGTGATGGTAGAGAGATCCATGCCGTTTTCCAGCAGGATGTTGGAGTTGACCACGATGTCGCAGGCAACGTTGAAGGTGTTGGGGTCGCGGTCGCTTTGGCGCAGACAGTGCTGAAGCACCACGTGCAGGATCTCGTGCATCATAACGAAATCCAGCTCCGAATCCGAAAGGCCATCCAGAAAGTCTGTGCCGAAGATGATGCGAACGCCGTCGGTGCAGGCGGTGGGTACCTCCTCATCTACCGAAAAGCGCATATGCATCAGAAGAAGGCCGTAAAAGCCGTGATGACAGAGTATGCGCATACGGGAGAGCAGCAGCCTTTGGACATAGCCGCGGATCTTATCCTCAGTGAGAGCCATTGATCAGCTTTCCTTTCGTTCTCAGCCACTTGGCGAATTCGGGAATGTGTATGAGCGTTTGCTTGTAGTCCTTGTCGATATACATATAATCTCGCAAAAGAAGCGCGGAGAAGTCGGGCGACATCTGCGTGGCGTAGGCGATGGAGTTCTCGATGCGCGAGAGGTCGTCCTTGTATTCGCGCGCACGGGCGACCATAGCGCTTGTCAGCGCGTACATGGCATCAGTGGTGGTGGGAAGGGGAGGGCGTTTGCCACGGAAGATGTCCTCCACGTCGGGAAGCTCGGCGTATACACGCGCCCACGTGCGGAATTCCACCGCCACGCCGCAGCCCACAAGGCCGGCGATCAGCGTATACATCTTATCCACGTCGCCGTCCACGCCGCACAGAAGCTTGCTGACCATCTCCCACGAACGCGGCGTGGCAAAGGCCAGCTCATCCTTGGTCGGGTCAAAGCCCATCAGATGGTTTTGGCGGAAGGACAAAAAGCCCAGCACCTTTTCGTGAATGCCGTGCGAGATCGCCCACTGCTTCCAGGCCTCAAAGCTTCCCTCCACCTCAAGGTGAAGAAGTCGGTTGGCCAGCGCCTTCGGCATCTTGAAGGCGACGGATTTGTCGGTCGTGCGGTTGCCTGCCGCGATGACGATGCAGTTGTCGGGCAGGCGGTGCTCGCCCACCACGCGATCCAGCGTGATCTGATACGCGGCCGCCTGCACCGACTGCGGCGCGGCGGAGATCTCGTCAAGGAAGAGCAGATTGACCACGTTCTCCGAATCGTCCATCTGGAAGATCTGCGGCTTCAGCCATACCGCCAGCGTCTTGTCCGCGTTGGCGGTGGGGATGCCGCGCAGGTCGATGGGGTTGAAGAGCAGAAGGCGCACATCGGTGACCGAAACGCGCTTGCCGGTACGCTCGCCGATGGCGGCCGCCACCTGCCGCACCGCCTGCGATTTACCCACGCCGGGAGGGCCCCACAGCATAACGGAGGGGATCTCCCCGGCGGACATTCCGCCAAGGAGGGCGGTGCTGTACATATGGGTCAGCTCCTCGACCAGCCTTCCCACGGAAAGGGAAGGAATGTTGGAAAGTTTGATGTCGCTCATTGCTTATTTACCCCCAATTTCTTATCCAGAATTTCAAGTTTTCTTTGCGTTTCCTCGATGCGTTCGGTGTAGTCCTCCTTGCGCGCGAGCTCCTCGCGAAGGGCGGTCTGCTTGGCGTACAGATCCGAAAGTGCGTCCCGAAGCTTTTGCAGATGCTCGGGAAGCTTGTCCAGGTAATTGTCGATTCGGCTCAGGTTGCCCGTCTCGGTGTCGCCCATTTCGACGTAATAGCGCCCCTTAGCTCTCAGCCAGACAAACGGCTTGTCCTCGGTCATGTTGGTCGGCAGGACGATCTCAAAGCCGCGGTAGGTCAAAAGCACGCTCTCCGATGGCATCAGCACGTTGCTCTTGAGTGCGGCAAAGAGGCGTTCGCGAACAAATTTTCTTTTTTCTTTGTCTCTTTCGGGACACTCTTTCGCGGTGTTGGCCACATCTTCTGCGGCCTTCTCGATCACCTCAAGCTGATGCGCGATGCGCGCTGGCAGCTCCGAAAGCTCCTTCTCCAGCCGCAGACGCGTTTCGACGCCCTGGCGGTGAAGGGAAAGCAGACGGGAGAGCTCGTTGGCGGTCTCCACGCGCTTCTTGACCAGCGGATTGCCCACGGCCAGCGCCTTGACCTCGGCATAGCTCAGCACCGTGTCCTCGACGTCGGCGCCGCTTCGCTCGGACAGCGAGCCGGAAAGCAGCTCGGAGATAAAGCGCTGCTTGGTCTCCAAAAGCTGCCAGGAATAGGCATCAAAGCTGCCTTCGGTGATGTAGCGGTAGATCTCCACCTCTTGGTTTTGGTTTCCTTGGCGGAGAATGCGTCCTTCGCGCTGAACCATGTCGGCGGGGCGCCATGGGATGTCCAGGTGGTGCAGGGCGATCAGCCGATCCTGCACGTTGACACCGAGTCCCAGCTTGAAGGTGGAGCCGATCAGCACGCGGATCTCACCGCGACGCACCTTGGCAAAGAGCCGCGTGCGCTGTGCCTCGGTGTCGGCGTCGTGAATGTAGGCAACCGTGTCCGCAGGCATTCCCATCGCACACAGCAGCCGCTTCAGCTCATCGTAGATGTTGAAGCCGCTTTTGGGTGTGGAGGAGTCGCAGAAGACCAGCTGGGTGCTTTTTTGCGCGTGCGTCTTCTGATAAATGTCAAACACACGCCTTGCGCACTGTGCCACCTTGGAGCGATCGGTGAAGAGCGCGGTGGGGTCGGCCAGACGGAGGTCAAGGGCGGCCTTCCGTCCGTCGGTGGTGATCTTGAGCATATTGTCATCCTTGCGGCTGACGGTGCCGCCTCGGACGAGCTCGGCGCGTTCGGAGATGTCTTCAAGGTACGCGGCAAACGGGTCGGTCTTCGGAATGAGGACGTCGCTGTAGCCGTCAAATGCGGGGATGTCCGCGCTGCCGCTTGCGGGGTGGAAATCCGCGATGGAGGACAAAAGCGCCGTCAGCTCGGGCAGGTTGTGAAAGCGGGCAAAGCGGGTGGCCAGACGGTAGCTGTTTGTGTCCACGTCGATCTCAAAATCGGTCACCTTCTCGGCAAACATACCGATCCAGCTGTCAAAGCTTTGCAGATCGAGAAGCGCCAGCTCACCGCTCTGCAGGTATTTCTGCATCACAAAGGCATCGGTGATGGAGTTGGTGATGGGCGTGCCCGTGGCCATCACCACGCCGCCGCCACCGTTTAGCTTTTGGATCATATGCACCTTATCCATCATATCGCGGCACTTCTTGGAGCCGCCTGCGCTGATGCCAAGAACCTTGTCCGCTTTTGTCTCTATTGGTACATTTTTATAATTGTGTGCCTCGTCTACAAAGAGGCGTGTAATTCCGAGTTCGTCAAAGTGTATCCATTGGGACAATTCGTCAAGTGAGGAAGCAAGCTCCTCCAGCTCCTTTTTGAGCGCCTCCTCACGCCGTTTCATAGCGGCAGTGATCCGTCCCTTGCGCTTTTCGGCATCCCGCAGAGCCTGCTTGGCCTCGCTCAGCTTTTGCTTGTAGAACGCCTTGGAAAGGGGGATGCGCTCAAAGCAGCTGTAAGCCATAATGACGCCGTCAAGGTCGCGGTCGCGGATAGCGGCGAGGGTTTGCTCACGCCGATCGGCGGTGAAATCCTTCGGCCCCACGCACATCAGCTTGGCCGAGGGGTACATGGTCATGAAGATGCTTTGCCACTGTCCCACGAGATTGTTGGGCACCACGTAAAGATTCTTTTCGGACAGTCCCATACGGCGCAGCTCCATACCCGCGGCGATCATGATGTAGGTCTTGCCGCTTCCCACGTCGTGCGCGAGAAGTGTGTTGGGTGAGAACAGGATGCGCGCCACGGCGTTCTTCTGATAGGGGTACAGGTGCACGTCCCTTGAGAGCGTGGGCAAGGTCAAAAACGAGCCGTCGAAAATGCGGCGGCGGACACAACCGTAGCGGCTGTCAAAGATGGTCTCCAGACGTTCCTTTCGCTTCTCGTCCTTCCATACCCACCGACGGAAGCTCTCGATCATCTTCTGTTGCTTTTCGATGGCCAGCAGCGTCTCCTCGCGGTTAAGCACGCGCTTTTTGCCGGTCGGGGTGCCGGGGGCGGCCACCTCGTCGGTGACCGAGACGGACTTCATATTGAGCGTGCGTTCAAGGATGTGCAGCGCGGCCAGCCGCGGCGTGCCGTAGGTGCTGGTAGAGGCGACACTGCAGCGGCGGCTGTAGTGGGCCTTGTTCGGGATCTCCCAGGTTCCGGTCAGCTCGTCGTACAGTGCACCGGAGTAGGGACTTCCGCGCATACGGAGCATATAGGTGATAAAATCGTCGATGATGTCGGCGGGCACCCAGGGAGAGCCGAGCGTGACGTAGATGTTCCGAGAGCCAACGGGAGCAGGCATCACGCGCTCGATGGCGCGGAGGTTGTCCTCAAAGTGTCCGTGATAGAGGCGGTTGGCCTCATCGGCCTTCTTCCACTTGCGCATCAGGTTGCCCGACAGATATTCCTCGGCAGTTTCCCAGCCCCGGTAGAAGCACTCCTCCCAGGTCTCGGGGTTCTGGTAGATCGAGCCGCGAAGGGCGGTGATGACGGTCTTATAGTCCTCGCCCGTGATCGAGGAGATGTATTCGATGTCCACGCGCGCCAGATTGGTGAGCGAGAGAATGAGCGCGTCGGGGATGCTTTCGGCGTGCACGCCCTCGGTGCGCGGGTCGGTGTCAAACGCGTTCTCCCAGTCCATCGGGAGATCCATACAGGTGACGGCCTCGACGTGAAGTGCCTCGATCTCGGCCTCGGCCGCCTTGCGTGCTTCCTCCTCCCGGCGGCGCTTCTCCGCCTCCTCGGCCGCCTTGCGTGCTTCCTCCTCTCGGCGGCGCTTCTCCGCCTCCTCGGCCGCCTTGCGTGCTTCTTCCTCCCGACGGCGCTTCTCCGTCTCCTCGGCAACACGGCGCTCCTCAAGCGCTCTTGCCTCGGCCTCGGTACGGCGCGCCTCCATGGCGCATTCAAGGGAGGATTTCTCAAGCAGAGTGCGGATCTCTTCCTCGCGGCGCTCCTCTGCCGCCTGTCGCTCGCGTTCTGCCTGCTCACGCCTTTGGGCCTTGCTGCGGATGTTGGTCAGGCGGTCAATGAGTGTGGTGAGCGCCTCGGAGGAGGGAGCCTTGCTCGCCCGCTCGGAAAGAGCTTTTAAAATTTTATCAAAGGCAGAGGGCTTGCCCCCTCCGCGCGGTGTGTTGGAATTTCCCATGCTGTGTCCTCACTTTCCCTGTGTTTTAGGCGCATCAAACGGGTGCTTGGGGAAATTACCCCATTATGTTTTTATTATAACAGAGAATGTGTGTAAAAAAAAGGACATGATTTGCCTTTTCCGACATTTTTGCGGAATGCCGGTCGCGGCGCAATGGGCTCGGATCGCGCAGGCCCTCTATGCGATACGGTCGGGTCTTCCGTTGAAAATGGACGAGACGGTGACCGTTATGTATCCCGTTTCCATCGTACGGGCGGCGGTGATCGGAGAGATCTCGGTCGTTGACGGTATGCTTACCGTCTCCGAAAATCGATAAGATACAGGAGGAGCAGATATGGCAACATATATGGGCTTTAAGCCCGCCAACACAACTCCGTATTATTTTATAAGCTATTCCACAGAGGACAGTGACAGGGCGGCGGAGTATTGTCGCCGTATGCGGCAGGACAACCGCATGGAGGAAGAGCGGCCCGCCTCTGCCGAGGTACCTGCCGAAAAAGCGACGGAGCCTGCGGTCGAGACCGACAAGAAGAGCACGTCAGCCCGGAAAGAAGTCCGGGGATACCAGCGAGGAAGAGCAACGCCTCTCCGACCCGCGCGACCTCAATGTTTGCAAGCATAATGAAGTCGCGCAGGCTCCTTCCGACGCCTACTCGGCGTCACCTCCCTCTCGGAGGGAGGCAATGATCACAACCCGTTTACGGGTGGCAAGTAACAATTGCACGGCCGGCAGGCCAATAAAAAGCGCACTTGTGCGCCGCCGGTGATCTTCGGGCTATGCCCGAAAAGGAAATCCCCCCGTTATACGGGGGGATTTTTATTGGTTATTTAAAATTTCATCAAATGGCATCTTGAAGATATGCTTCAAGTTATTCTTCAAGTTATTCTTCAAGTTATTCTTGTTCTTCCTCGTCGGATTCCTCCGCACCGTTTGCTGTCACCTTCTTTTTGGAGGATACGCTGACAACGATGGCCGCCACCGAGGCAATCAGCGCAACAAACGAAACGATCATGGACAGCGAGCCCTCGCCGAAGATGGAGCCTACGCCTGCCACGCCGTCAAAGGAAGCAAGGCTGCGATCGTTGAAGGTAGCATCTCCAAAATCGCACGTGTTGAAGTTTATCCGGCTTGATGTGTCGAGATAGAATGTATTATGTTCTTTATATCTGGTGTTTCCGGAGAACGTGCAGTCGGTAAAGCTACCGGTCGCCTTTCCGTCACCGCCAAAAACACCGCGTGTGTTGTCTGTGAAGGTGCTGTTTGTCACCTCCGTATGGCCGTCATCGTTGAAGATGACGTATCTGCAGCCGTTAAAGTTGCAGATGGAGTTTTTCATTCGGAGGGTGCCCGAGCGGATATACAACAAATCGAAGCCGTTGAACACCGTAGTGCCGTTGTCGTCAAACTTACAATTATCCACGTCCAGAATACTTGAAGAGCCTTCTGAGAGAATAAGCATGCCACCGGAAACGTTGGCACTTTCATCATTGTTTTTGATAATGGTACAATCCTTCATTGAAAGAGTACTGTCGGTCATATAAACCGCAAGACCATAGGGATACGATGACCCGATATATTTATTGTTCGAGATATCAACGCCGCTAAGGCTTGCGTTTGCATCTTCCAGGTAAAGAACGCCGTAGGATATACCGCGGAATGACAAGGATTCGGTAAGCTTGTTGTTAGAAAGGCTGCCGCCGTTCATTGTAAGAGTTGCGTCGTCGTAAACGGCAATGGCGCCGCCGTCATCGTTCTGTACCGTATTGCCGTCAACGTGCACGTTGTTCAGCGTTACGTTTGCATCGCTGCAGATATGGATACCGCCTGCGCCGTTATTGCTGAAGCCGCCGGTGATGGTACCGTCATTGATCGTAAGGTTGGCACCCGAGGCAACGTAAATAACCTCACCGTCTTCCCTTACCTCGGTAAGACCGCGGTTGATGGTGTGGCCGTTCATGTTGAGCGTGACCGGCTTGCCCGCGGGAACGAAGATGGTATTTTCGCTGAAGCCGTCACTCAAAGTGCCAAACACACCGTTCACCGCGTTCCAATCCTTATAAAGATCAACGGTAATGCCGGTGATCATATCGGACCTGTCAAGAGCATCCATTGCGTAATTCCAGCCGTAATCAAAGAACTTAAAGCCGAACTTCTCGACCTCTCCCCATTTCGTGAGCACGGTTACACTGATCGCAGTCTCGTCCATGGAAAGATCGGTATATATGATATGCATATTTTCCGCATCGTCAAACTTGGAATCACCAAAGGAGCAATCGTAAAACGTTATTTCGTCAAAATCACCGCTGAAGGCTCCGTAGGTGGAATCGTTGTTATCGAACGTACAGTTGTCGAAGTAATTCTCCAGGCCGGTGCCTACGCTGAAATTGCCGGTCTGCATTACTCTGTAGGTGTTATCCGTAAATTGCGAATCGGAGATCTGGAAGGAGGAATATAAAAAGAGGTCAATTACCGTAGACCGATTGTTACTGAACGTACAATCTTTTGCTATTAATTTACTGCCTTCAAGCTCGAGCACTTTGGTGGTGGTGTTATTGGTAAAGGTGGATTTGCTTGCCGTTATCGTGCAATCGTTGGCGAAAATGGCAGAATCGCATTTTCCGTTTCCGTCAAAGATACACTGATCGATCTCAATTTCACACTCGTCGGCATAAATTGCCGCGCCTTCGCTTTGCGCATTGTTATTTTTGAATTCAACGCCGTTGAAGGTAGCACTGCCGCCCGAAATGTAAACGGCACCGCCGTGAAATACGTAACTTGTTCCGGTAGTTACATTGTTATCAAAGCTACCGCCGTTCACGGTAAGCGTTGTGCCGTAGTAAGCGGCGATGCCGGCACCGTCGTCATCGTCTACACGGTTGCCAACGATATGTACGTTGTTCAGCGTTACGTTTGCGCCCTCGATGTAGAGACCGCCGCCCTCGCTGTTGCTGTAGCCGCCCGTGATGGTACCGTTGTTGATGATAACGTCGGCGTCATCGTTGATAAACATAACCTCGCCGTCGTCCTCGTCCTTGGTAAGACCGCGGTCGATGGTATGACTGTTCATGTTGAGGGTTACTTTTGCGCCTGCGGGGATGTAAATGGTATCATTGTCAAAGCCCTTGCCGTTGATCCAGTCGTCGCTGAACTGACCGTCCTTGTTGGCTTCCCAGTCGGTGTGGAGATCGACCACGATGCGCTCGTAGCCGTTTTCCTTCATCTCGTCCTCGTCACCGGCAAGCTTCATGGCGGCGTTCCAGCCGTCCTCAAAGTTACCGTAGCTGCCGATCACCACGGGCTTGCCTTTTACGATCGCGCTGATGGTAAGCACGTCGCTTGCGGCAAATGCGGTAACGCAAAGCATAGCCGCCAGCAGGCAAACCGTCATAAGAATTGCCAAAAATTTCTTCATAGGTCATTTTCCTTTCTGTTTTTTGGTACTGACAGTACTTTTCATTTTTGCAACAACAGACTATCATATGAAGCGTTACAAAGGTGTTACAAATCGGGGAAAAATCAAAAATATTTCAAATTTCTTCGAAAATAAAAGCCGCCCGCCCCCCGGCGATACGCTTCTTTCTCTGCTTTGAGCAAATTTCAGAGATGAAAAGATGACCGCCTTCATCTGAAGCACCTCTCAAAAAAACGGACACATCATGGTGGATCCCTCCAAAATGATGTGTCCTGCTTTTGTAAAAGCCTTGAATAGCACAAGGGGAGCCTTCTAGAAGGCTCCCCTTGATGTTTTATGCCTTGAATGCTTCTTCAACGGCAACGGAAACCCGGGCGGTCATACCGGGCCTCGGGGTTGTTACCTGCGCCGATGAGACCCATTATTTCAACAAATGGATACAAGATAAGAAAACGTGAGAGTATCACGGTTCGCCCACTATTGTTTTATTGGGGTTTACAAAAGCGAAAAAAGGTGATATAATAAAAAAACGAACAATTGGAGTCTGTGTTTCTTGGGACGCTGACTTCGGTTGGCGCACATTTTATTTCCATCAAAATTTAAGGAGGAGAACCATGTTTACCAACAATTTCAATGCAGAACATTCCATCAAAAAATGGGCTGCCATTATCCAAACTGGCGGCAATGTCTTTCTGGTTTTATGCATACTCGCAGCCTTCATAATACTGTGTGTTGATGCTGAGTACCTTTGGTGGATTTCGCTGATTGTGCTTGGCGATGGTGTACTTACCTTTTTTGCTGCCCGTTTTTACTCAACTATGATTTGGGGCTTTGGTGACGTAGTGGGCAATACAAAAAAGCTGGCTGGTGGTACGGCGGCTCCGATCGACCAGTATGATGAAACAGTGCTTCCCGAGCTTTGAGCGGTGATGATATGAACAAAAGATACATAAGAGTTTTCTCCGGTGATAAAAACTTATATCTGGAAGGCGCGCCAATTATCATTTGCGCAAGTGTTCTTTTGAAGGATACGGCAACCGGCGTGATGCTCGCACAATTAAAATTTCGAAATGTAAGTGGAAAAAGCATTTCTTATGTTAGAGTTGCCATTACTCCGTTTGATGCTATAAAAATGCCTCTTGGTAAACCAATTTCATTCGAGTATTTGGATCTTTTGGCATCCGATAAACAAGAATTTGGTTCGAGAAAGCCGCTTCCGCTTCCCAACGCCTCTACCCGCTCCTTCTGCGTGTGCGTTACGCATGTTGGTTTTGCCGATGGCTCGGTTTGGTCTTCAGAGCAAACCGATTGGCAAAGTGCAAAGGAAGATTCAGCCATTATGAAAACGATTGAGGCTGAAGATACCTATAAAGCCGCGAGTGAACTTTTAGACCGCAAGAGAACAGCAGATGTGGAGAAAGCGAAAAAGCTTTTTGAAAGTCTCCAAGCACGAATGGATGTTGCTGCAGAAATTCAGATGTGCAACAAAAGGCTTGCTGAACTTGAGGAGATAGCTAAGGCAGAAGAAATACAATGGGAAAAGAACAAAAAAACAATTAGGCGTTCTGCCATTTTTGTGGGGGCGGGAATTCTTTTGGTTGTTCTTGGTTTTTGGATACATTCTCTCGTTTCAGCTTGGAGCGGAAATTACAAGGCATATATCACTCGAAAAGGAATTGAAGAGTTTAGCATTCCCGACGGTGTGACAAGCATAGACGCATATGCGTTCCAAGATTGCGACACTCTCATAAGCATAACGATTCCTGATAGCGTGACAAGTATTGGCGATGGTGCATTTTACGGTTGTTCAAGCCTTACAAGTGTGACGATTCCCGATGGTGTGACAAGCATTGGCGAGTGGGCGTTCTACGCTTGCGATGACCTCACGAGCATAACGATTCCCGACAGTGTGAAGAACATTGGCAAGGGGGCGTTTTACGGTTGTGATAATCTCACGAGTGCGACGCTTCCCACACAGGCGATTGAATATGTTCCTAAAGAAAGTTTGCAAACCGTAGTAATAACGAGCGGAAAAAGCATCGATGACAAGGCGTTTTACGATCGCGATACTCTTAGGAGCATAACGATTCCCGATGGTGTGACAAGCATTGGCGAGATGGCGTTCTACTCTTGCGATGACCTCACGAGCATAACGATTCCCGATGGTGTGGCAAGCATTGGCGAGTGGGCGTTCTACGCTTGCGATGACCTCACGAGCATAACGATTCCCGACAGTGTGAAGAACATTGGCAAGGGGGCGTTTTACGGTTGTGATAATC
>JAEIGA010013713.1_pt1 | contig 12332 bp, 8 predicted proteins | sample 9270691 | NCBI WGS metagenome assembly JAEIGA01 (sample SAMN17057246, study PRJNA624740) | gut metagenome | biome: biome; isolation source: fecal sample | host: Bos grunniens | place: China: Xizang | collected 2019
TATTCGGATAATGGCAAGTTAAATGGGAAATGGTCACATTCTAAATGTCCCATTACACCGGATAATTATGGACATGGCATGTTGTTCCGTACTTTTGACGGACAACTTTTGATGTCAATTCACAGCCATCGTAACATAGATCTTGCCAATCAACATTTTGAGCGACACCCTGAATTATTTGTTATGGATGATAGTAGCGATGAAATGAGGGCGGTGATGCAGTACAAATACAAGTATGATTTAACTTCTCCCTCACAGGTGGTTGTACTCAATTCAGGTTTTGATTATTCTACAACCGCATGGGTGAATACGTGCGATGCTTCAAATCGTAATATTGCTGATAATCAAGGTGGTACTATTTCTGGCAAATACTATGAAAGTTGGGATGCAAATTCATTTACAGGTGAGATATACCAAGAGTTGAAAGTGCCTAACGGTACCTATCGTCTGACAGCCTCCGTTTTCAGAAGTTTTCCTGTGCAGGGTGCGATGGATGACAATTCAGCCGTTTGTCTCTTTGCCAATGGCGACGAATGTGATGTTACGTCACCGACCCCACAAGATTTTTCCGTTACCACCTATGTTGCGGATGGTAAATTGAAAATAGGTTTACGTTCCAATAAGAAGAACTATCAGTGGATGGGATTAGATAACGTAAAGGTGACGTACTATGGCGAGGATCGTATTGCAGAAGAAACCATTGATGCCATGTTGGATGGGGAGGATGCGGTGTATTTGATAAATAAAAAGACCGAAACTTATCTTAACTGTGGTGGTAGTTGGGGAACCCAAGCTTTAGTGTCCGACTGTCCTCTTGACTTATACCCAATAGAGTTGCCCAACGGCAAATATGTGATAGATACGCATATTCGAAACGGTAGTACGAACCACTATTTGGGCGCAGGAGGGTATCTGGATGCTGCGATGACAGAACTTAGGATTAAGATGATTGACTCTGTAACTTGTGTCATTCATAATGGTGTCGGATATTTTGGCACTGTTACCGGTAGTAACGTTGTCAAAACAGACTTGACAAGTTCAGCATCTGCTGCCAGTCGGTGGATAATGAAACGTAAAAGCGACCTGTTGGGAGAATTTACGATGGCAACACCCGAAGCGCCGGTTAATGCCACTTTCCTTTTAAAAGGAGCTAATTTTGGGCGTAATGATTTGCGTGTCGGTTATTGGAGCGGGCAGTTGGAAACAGGTGGAGATGTAACGAACCAATGCGCTCAAGCTCCGTCCGAAGCATATGATATCTATCAAATTCTTAAAGATATACCGAATGGGTTTTATGAAGTTAGTGTACAAGGTTTCTATCGCGATGGTACAGCTACGGTAGCAGCAAATCGTAGGAGTAATGGGCGTGAGAAATTGAATGCCTATATGTATGCGAATGAAATGGAACAACCTTTAATGTCGGTATTTGAGTTTGCGGATAATGTGATGATACCAAGTGCAGAGACTGAAGAAACGAAGTTGGGCAAGATTCCGGCAACACTCAACGCAGTTTCAGCTATGTTCTCAAGTGGGTTGTACAAACAAAGTTTGATAGTTGAGGTTATTGATGGAACTTTGCGTGTCGGAGTAAGGAAGACTGAAGGGGCACTTCCTGCTGATAATTGGACGGCTTTTGACCATTTTGAATTGTTTTATTTGGGAGAAAAAGACCCATCTTCAATTGAACAAATATATACAAAATCCTCGTCTCTGTCAAAGGGTGTTTATGATTTGACAGGCAGAAAAATGCGCAGTACTCATAGTCTGTTTCATAGGGGTGTTTACATTGTGGACGGCAAGAAGGTGTTAATAAAATAAGCTCATTCACAAATTAAACTATCGGTCATATAAAAATAAATGACTGATAATGTATGTGATAATGTTCTTTTCTTTAACTTTGCCATCGAAATGAAGAAGTGGCTGAAATATCTGATTCCCATTTTGGTTGTAGTGGCATCTTTAAATGTCACATGTAAGTATAACACTTCTTCACAAGACGCCTCATCATGTTTCTTTTCTACTGAGGAAGTCGCATTGTTAGAGAAATTACCATCTATTGATTCCTCGTTTAGTCTTCAAACTTTTTCAACTCCTCGCCCGGTGCGAGTGCAAGGGAATAATAAAAGAATAGATAGTAAGCAACCTTTTAAATATATACAGCCTTGGAAGGCATTTAATATATCTGTTATTCATCATATCCCTCTTTGTTCCATTCTCAAGAATACTGCTATGGTTGAGTATGTTCAAAAGTTAGTATTTTTGGGACGACTTATCATTTAAAAACATCTGTAAGTATTATGGCGTAACTCATCGGACTGAGTTGCGTAACTTGCTTGTATAACCATGCGGGGCAACTGCGATGGGATTTATAGGTATATCATCAATCAGTTTAAATATTATCTAAATAAGTCAATCAAAATAAATTATATAAATATGGTACTTCAATTATTTACTTTGTTGGGAGCTCTTGGAATGTTCCTATATGGTATGAACTTAATGAGTTCAGGACTGCAAAAAGCAGCCGGTGACAGGCTCCGTAATTTTCTATCTGCGATGACCTCAAGCCCGTTTAAAGGCGTTTTGACGGGGCTTGGCATAACTTCTGTTATCCAATCATCAAGTGCAACGACGGTTATGGTCGTGAGTTTCGTCAATGCCGGTTTGTTGACATTGGCACAAGCCATCAGTGTTATTATGGGAGCAAACATCGGTACGACGGTAACCGCATGGTTGGTATCATGGTTAGGTTTCAAAGCCGATATTTCCATTTTGGCAGTTCCTTTGATGGCTTTAGGATTCGTTCTATCTCTTTCTAAAAAAGATCAAAGAAGAAACATGTCAGAATTGATAGTCGGTTTCTCATTACTCTTCCTTGGTCTTTCTTTAATGAAGAACTCAGTCCCTGACCTTCAACAAACACCGGAGGTTCTTTCCTTTATCCAAGGATGGCAAGGTTATGGGTTTGGATCAGTGCTGATTTTTCTTGTTTTCGGAACGATTTTAACACTTGTCCTGCAATCATCAAGTGCGACAATGGCGCTTACCCTTATTATGTTGAATATGGGATGGATTAGATTCGATATGGCTTGTGCCATGGTGCTTGGTGAGAACATAGGAACCACCATAACGGCAAACATCGCAGCGGCAGTGGGCAATGTTCCTGCTAAGAGGGCAGCATTGGCGCATACTGTTTTCAATGTTTTTGGTGTTATCTGGGCATTGATAACATATCCATTCTTCCTTCAACTTATAGGTGCTATTACGACAGGAGTTTTTGGTGTGCCTAATCCTGCAGCATCAGGTTTTAAGATAGAGGTACTTCACGACGCTAATGGTCTTCCTATACAAACAGACTCACAGACGGCAGCGCTCTTCGGTCTTTCTATGTTACACACACTTTTCAATACGATAAATACTTGTTTCTTGATATGGTTTATTCCGGCTATTGAAAAATTGGTTTGTGCTATTATTAAAGAGTCTAAGCGACAAGGAGAAGAAGTGTATCGCCTCAAATATATTGGTGCAGGTCCTCTTGCAACACCGGAACTCGCTGCAGAACAAGCTCTAAAGGAAATTATCCATTTTGCAGAGATTTCCAAAGCAGGATTGATGTATGCTAAGTCTGCTATCAATGAGAATGATTCAGATAAGTTTGAGACATGGCGTGCCAAATTGGTTAAATATGAAGAGATTTCAGATCATATTGAATACGAAATAGCTTCATTCCTTAATGCGATGTCGGCAGATGGTATCAGCGAGGAAACATCCAAGATGACAAAGGCTATGTACAAGGTTATCGGTGAATTGGAGTCTTTGGGTGATTCCGGTGAGTCCATCAGTCGGATACTTTCAAGAAGGAATATCCATAAACAGACTTTTGACGAGGAAATGACGAGAAACCTCAATCTTATGGTAGATGCTGTGGCAGATGCTTATGATGTCATGATTGCCAACCTTTCATCGGCTCATAGTGGTAAACTCACAGAAATATCCAATGCATATAATGCAGAGGACCGTATCAACAATCTTAGAAATAATCTTAGGGATGCGGAAATCGAGAATATTGAATGTGGTCAGAAGAATTACCATACCAGTGTTTATTATATGGACATTGTCAATCAGTTAGAACACATGGGTGACTTTATGATCAATGTTTCACAAAATCTTGAGAGAGCATTTGTTAAGCACAAGGCATAAAAAGAAAACGGAGAGAGTTGAAAAACTCTCTCCGTTTCAGTACCCAGACCCGGGATCGAACCGGGATGGGTTTCCCCACTGGTGTTTGAGACCAGCGCGTCTACCTATTCCGCCATCTGGGCTCCTGATTTCTCATTTGCGAGTGCAAAGATAGAACGTTTTTTGTAAACGTGCAAGATTTTTGCTGTTTTTTTTCTGAATAGAGAAATTTTCTATAAAAAATCCCCGAAAGTAGATCTTTGAAATCGCTTTCGGGGATGTTGATATGTAGTATAATGACGTTATTCTGAAGCTTTGTTTTCGAGTAGTTGTCCTTTGTATTCTCCGGTGAGTGAACGGAGGAATGCAGTGATTTGGGCATTCTCATCGGCAGTAAGTGTTACACCGCTTTCGTGTTCGCCCATCGCTTGTACGGCATCCTCTATAGTTTTTTGTGTACCGTCAGGGAAATAGGGGGCAGTCAATGCGATGTTACGGAGACCGGGTACTTTGAAGCGGTGCATGTCACGTTCGGCACTGGTTTGTTTGTGTCGTCCACGGTCCTCGTCCGTCAGTTCCATGTCACGTTTTTCAAAGTAGTTCATGTGAACACCCATCAACTCATAGGACTTACCACCCAAGTTCTCTCCGACATGACAAGTGGCGCAGCTGTATTCCTTGAACAACTCGTAACCTTTGATTTCGTTTTCGGTTAAAGCAGTGCTGTCGCCTTTCAGGAATTTGTCAAAACGGGAGTTAGGTGTCAGCAAAGTCTTTTCGTATTCCTCAATGGCGTTCGTAATATTTTTCTCGTTGATACCGTCGGGATAGACAGCAGTAAATGCTTTGTTGAATTGGACATCGGCAGACAACTTCTTGCAGATTTCGTCGAATGAGTTATTGCCCATTTCAATGGGGTTCAATGGAGGACCTGCAGCTTGGTCTGCCAAGGTAACAGCGCGGCCGTCCCAGAACTGCACGAAGTTGAAATAAGCATTGTAAACGGTGGGAGCATTGACGCCTCCAGTCTGATCATAAACACCGACGGAGTATTGCTTGTTGTCCACACCACCGGTATTAAGCGCATGACATGATGCACAAGATATGGTATTATCCGAGGACATGCGGACATCATGGAAGAGGATTTCGCCTAAATGCGCTTTGGCGTGATGTACTTCAACAGAGTCGGGGATGGGGCGCACCGTCTCGTTTGCAAATTGCGGAGCTGCCAACGGATTGGGATAATGCTTTGCGCGATAATTCTTAATCCAGGTCAGAGCCATTTCCTTTTCAGTGTCGTTGATAACGCTTCCCCAATGAACCAAATAGTACTTGGAGGGTGGCATACTGCCTTTCATCAACACTTTTTCTACCTTAGCTAAATCAGCCTCACTGATATGTTCTCCATTCTTGAGGGCGTTCAACATGGCGGTCATGTCGAAAAATTTATATCCCTTTGCAATGTCTTCTTGTACCAAATCGCCTGCCAATGGGAATGAAGCATAGAATGGTAATTCGGGATTGGCAGAATGGCAATCCATACATCCGGAGGAACTGATGATTGCTTCCATCTTCTCGTCATCACTGAGGTGGGCAGATGGTTCACAGTCCATCATTTTGTAAACAATGGTCATAATTACTGCAACAGCAAGTAATGTGTAGATGAAATAACGTAGTTTCTTCATAACGTTTGTTTTTTGGATTCGTATGGTACAAAGAAAATTCTTTTTTTTGAAAAGACGAAAATAGAAATCAAAAAATTAAACAATTAAAATAGTTTGAGAGGTGATGGTGTGCTTTTTGTACTTGATAATGTTTATTTAAGGTTTTTAAATGGAGGGTTTCGCTTTTCTTTTGAAAAAAAGCTATATCTTAGCGGTTGATAAACACGTCTGATGCATTATGGAAACAAATAAGAATAATTATTGTGTTATTTTGGCAGGAGGTATAGGAAGTCGGTTGTGGCCGGTGAGTCGTATGGAATTGCCCAAGCAATTTTTGGATTGGTTCGGAACAGGGCGCACGTTGCTGCAACAAACTTATGACCGCTTCTCGGAATTTATAGCCCCTGAGAATATCTATGTTGTTACCAATGAGCAATATGTGGATTTGGTAAAGCAACAGATTCCCGGTATTTGTTCTTGTAAGATTTTGGAAGAACCCATCCGTCGTAATACATTGCCCAGTGTGGCATGGGCGACAACTTGTATTGCTCATGCCTGTCCTGATGCTCGTGTCATCGTTTCCCCGGCGGACCAGTTGATTCTTGAGGAAAAGCATTTCGTACAGAATGTGCTCAGTGGTTTGGATTTCGTGGAAAAGGAGAATTGTCTGCTGACCATGGGCGTGCGTCCCACTCGTCCTGATACCGGTTATGGTTATATTCAGGCCCACGAAGAAATGCAGGAAGGCACCTTTGCCAAAGTGAAATCTTTCACCGAAAAACCGGCTTTGGATTTTGCCAAGGTTTTCATGGAAAGCGGTGAGTTCTATTGGAACACCGGTTTGTATTTGTACAATGTGAATGCTATGATGAAGGCCATTCACGATTTGGTGCCCGACTATCGCGACAGTCTGACAGAATCTTCTATCGGTATTGAAGGGTGTGGGCCGTGCAGCGTACCGAAGCATTTTGATACTTTACCCAATATGTCATTGGATTATAGTATTCTGGAGAAGAGCGAGAATGTCTATGTTCAGGTGTGTGACTTTGGTTGGGCAGATTTGGGTTCGTGGTGCTCATTGCACAATGATACGCAACATGACAGTCAGGATAATGTGTTGCTCAATACAGAAGCTTTGCTTTACAACAGTCAAGGGAATGTGGTTTGTTTGCCAAAGGGACGTGTGGCAGTTATTGCCGGTTTGAAAGATTTTGTCGTGGCTGAACAAGGAAATGTGTTGATGATTTGTCCCAAAGAAGATAATGCTACGCTTCGTCGTTTGATGACGGATGCACAGATGAAGTTGGGAGAAGAATTTATATAAAATTCTATATATAAAAAGGAAAGCGCAATCATTTCGGTGATTGCGCTTTCTCTTTATGCGTATGTTTCGTTGTAGTTGTTCAGAATCTGTTGTGCGATATTTTGGAATTCATCCGCACTCAACTGCAGTTTGGGATTAGTGAACAACATATCTTTTTCGCTTTGCATCGGAATCAAGTGGATATGAGCATGTGGCACTTCAAGTCCTAATACGGCTTGTCCAACTTTGATGCAAGGGAAAGCCTTCTTGATGGCGATAGCCACGTGCTTGGCAAAGATTTGCATCTCTCCCAATTCTTCGTCTGTCAAGTCGAAGATATAATCCACCTCGCATTTAGGGATGACCAGTGTGTGCCCTTTTACCAATGGATTGATGTCAAGGAATGCGTAGAATTTATCGTTTTCTGCGCATTTGTAACTAGGAATTTCTCCAGCTACGATTTTACTGAAAATAGTAGCCATAACCGATTACTCAAAAGAGATGTTGGTAATTTCCAGTTGGATGGTTCCTTGTGGAATCTTGATCTCTGCGATATCGCCCACCTTCTTGCCCAATAGTCCTTGTGCAATAGGGGTTTGGATAGAGATTTTTCCCTCTTTCAGATTGGCTTCCGTTTCAGAAACGATGGTGTAAGCCATTTTCATGCCGTTTTTTACGTTTTTCATTTCCACTTTGGAAAGGATTTGAACAGTGTCGGCTTTCAATTTTGAGGTGTCGATGATTTTGGCATCGCTGATGATGGCTTTCAGTTGGGTGATTTTGATTTCCAACATGGCTTGGTGCTCTTTAGCAGCATCGTATTCGGAGTTCTCGCTCAAATCTCCTTTGTCGCGTGCCTCAGCGATTGCGGCAGAAGCTGCCGGGCGCTCAATTGTTTCCAGGTCATGGAGCTGGGCTACCAGTTTGTCGTAGCCTTCTTGTGACATGTATGCCATAGTATTTAATTTTTATTTGTTTATACTCTTTTTTTGAGGACAAAAACAAAAGAATTCCGGCTCTTTCAGCCGGAACCCTTTTACCTTTATCTTCTATCAACTTGTGCAAAGGTAGTCTTTTAAATTTTATCCCACAAAGTTTTTATGATTTTTTATATCCCTTACACAAGTCTTCAATGTTTACTCATTCCCCAGAAGTATCTCTCCACTCTGCATCTCTACTTGTGCGCCTAATGGATATCGTATCATTGATTAATCAATTCCTTAGCAATTTCTTGATGCTTTCTTCTATATTATTGATTTGGGCATCGCGTGCCACAAGATCGCCCTGCCTGTTGATCAGGAAATACGAAGGCAGACGGTAAATCTGGTAGGTGCGGATGTATTCAGAATCTTCCCCATTGCGGTCGTATACACAAATCCATGGGAGTTGTGAACAAGCGGTTTTCCAATAATGCTCGCTGGGGTCGATGGAGATTTGGTAGATTTCCAGCCCCTTTGTATGGTATTTCTGATACAGTTCCCTCATCTGCATGATACGTGTGCCGGATTCCGGTAGAGAATAAGCAGTGAAGTCCAATAGTACAACCTTGTTTTTGATAGCGGACAAAGAGCGCATCTCACCATTCTTGTCCGGCAGTTCGATGTCAATGATGCCGGTGGTGGAGATCTGTTCCGGATTCAATCCTTCCAAAGTAAGTGGTGTGCGAGGACGGATGTTCTTACGGCCTTGCAAGGTGATGTTACGCAGGTTTTCCGTTCTGATAGAAGTGGGGTAGTGTGCATCCCAGGCTGTAGCTACTGCACCCACGAATTTGATGTCTTCCGGGTCGTCTATGGGGTTGAAAATTAGCCGACCGCCAATGGTTTGAAACAGAGCAAAGTAAGCGTATGGAGCACCGGGGTCTTCCAATATGTATTCCTTTTTTAGTTTATTTTTATAATGTTCCACCTTTTCGTTGATGATGCGCGTTTTTTCTTCGTTGGATACGCTTTTATGAGCAAGAACACCATTGATTTCGTTTTCCAGTTTCATCTGTAAAAAGGCAAGTTCTTTCATCCGTTCACAATTGTATGACCCTTTGATATCATAGTCGGTACTCATATTGGAGTAATCGGCAGTGACGTTGATTTGCTCGGTGGAATCAATGCAAAGGTTGACAATATGTTGGTCGATGCGAAGTCGGAAAAATTCCGGTCCTTCCGGACTGTTTGACTGAAAACTGAATTCCCCGTCTTTATCCAATTGAGCAGAGTCGATGGGACTGATACCGCTGAGTGTAAGAGCCTCCAGATAAATGATTTTGTCTTCGGCAGATGTGATTTGTCCGTTGACCTCAAAGGTTCGGGTGTCTTGACAGGCACTGAGCAGGATGCCTATTGTCATGATGGCGTACAATATTCGATTCATGTTTGTATGTGTTATTTTGCCAGACAAAGATAGCCGATTCTGTGGTTGTGAAAGCCAAAACCCCATCTTTTTTGTGAAAAAAGCGTATAAAAACTCATTTTTTATGGCTTTATCCCTGATTTATCAATATTTATAGTTATTTTTGCCTGAATTATTGATGCAATAATATTTGATATAAAGATGAATGTAATTAAGAAAACAGTCGAATTGCCTGATGGAAGAACCATCAGCATCGAGACCGGGAAATTGGCAAAACAAGCCGATGGAGCTGTGATGCTCACAATGGGCAACACCATGCTTTTGGCCACTGTTTGTGCCGCTAAAGATGCCGTTCCCGGAACAGATTTTATGCCTTTGCAGGTAGAGTACAGAGAAAAGTTTTCAGCAGCGGGTCGTTTCCCGGGCGGATTCACTAAGCGTGAGGGTAAGGCTTCAGACTATGAAATTCTGACTTGCCGTTTGGTAGACCGTGCTTTGCGTCCACTTTTCCCGAGCAACTATCATGCTGAGGTGTATGTGAATGTTATTTTGTACTCTGCCGACGGTGTTGATATGCCCGATGCATTGGCTGGTTTTGCAGCTTCAGCGGCTTTGGCAGTGTCAGATATTCCTTTCGAAGGTCCTATCTCTGAGGTGCGTGTTGCACGTATCAATGGTGAGTATGTAGTGAATCCTACTTTTGCCCAGTTGGAAGAAGCCGATATGGACATCATGGTAGGTGCTACTGAGGACAATATCATGATGGTGGAAGGTGAGATGAAGGAAGTGAGCGAGCAAGACTTGTTGAATGCTTTGAAAGTTGCTCATGAAGCCATCAAACCGATGTGCCGCTTGCAAAAAGAATTAGAAAAAGAGGTGGGCAAGGAAGTAAAACGTGAATATTGCCACGAAATCAACGACGAAGAATTGCGTCAAGAGTGCCACAACGCTTGCTATGCAGATGCTTACAAGATTGCTCAAGAGGGTAATCGTGACAAGCATGCTCGTGGTGAGGCTTTCATGGAAATCCGTGAAAACTTCAAGTTGGCATACGCTGAGGCTCATGCAGAGTTGTCAGAAGACGAGCTGGCTGAGAAGAATGCATTGATCGATCGTTACTACCATGACGTTGAGCGTGATGCGATGCGCCGTTGTGTATTGGACGAAGGTAAGCGTTTGGATGGACGTACAACCACTGAAATCCGCCCGATTTGGTGTGAGGTAAGTCCTCTCCCGGGCCCTCATGGATCTTCTATCTTCACCCGTGGTGAAACTCAATCTTTGTCTACTTGTACATTGGGTACCAAGTTGGACGAGAAGATTGTTGACGATGCATTGGATCAAAGCAAGATGCGTTTCTTGTTGCACTATAACTTCCCTCCGTTCTCAACAGGTGAGGCGAAGGCACAACGTGGTGTAGGTCGTCGTGAAATCGGTCATGGTCATTTGGCATGGCGCGGTTTGAAGGGTCAGATTCCTGCTGATTATCCTTACACAGTACGTGTGGTATCAGATATTTTGGAATCTAACGGTTCATCTTCAATGGCAACGGTATGTGCCGGAACATTGGCGTTGATGGATGCCGGTGTGCCGATGAAGAAGCCGGTCAGCGGTATTGCAATGGGATTGATTAAGAATCCGGGAGAAGACAAATATGCAGTGCTTTCAGACATCTTGGGCGATGAGGATCACTTGGGTGATATGGACTTCAAGACCACCGGTACAAAGGATGGTTTGACAGCCACTCAAATGGATATCAAGTGTGATGGTTTGAGCTATGAAATCTTGGAAAAAGCGTTGATGCAGGCTAAGGAAGCTCGTGAGCACATTTTGGGTAAGATTACCGAATGTATGGCTGAACCGCGTGCCGATTTGAAACCTCATGTTCCTCGCATTGTTCAAATTACTATTCCGAAAGAATTTATCGGTGCAGTGATTGGTCCTGGTGGTAAGATTATCCAAGGCATCCAAGAAGAAACGGGTGCTGTGATTACCATTGAGGAAGCAAACGGTGTAGGTGTTGTTCAAGTGAGCGGTGCCAACAAGGAGATTATTGATGCAGCATTGGGTAAGGTTAAAGCCATTGTAGCTGTTCCTGAAGTAGGCGAGGTGTATGACGGTGTAGTTCGTAGCATCATGCCATACGGTGCTTTTGTTGAATTCATGAGTGGTCGTGACGGTTTGTTGCACATCTCAGAGATCGACTGGAAGCGTTTGGAAACAGTGGAAGAAGCTGGTTTGAAGGAGGGTGATCACATCCAAGTAAAATTGGTGGACATCGACCAAAAGACCGGTAAGTTCAAGTTGTCACGTCGTGTGTTGTTGGAGAAACCTGAAGGTTATGTAGAGCGTCCTCGTCGTGAACGTCCCGAAAGAGGTGAACGTCGCGAGCGTCGTCCTCGTCAAGAGAACCAAACTTCTGTAGAAGAATAATCCAAAGATATTCTCACATAAAAATCCGCTGTATTCACAGCGGATTTTTTTATTCTTATGCTTAAAAGTATTTATGACAATGCCAGCCATTTGAGCACCGACTTGCCGTATGTCTTTGAAACGGGAATGTCTGGAACGTTGTTGATACCCAGTTCCAAATAGAATCCTTCCTTTTCGCGTCGTAAAACCTTCACTTGTTCCATGTTGACCATATAACCGCGGTGACATCTCATGATATTGGTGGGTGCCAGAAGCTCTTCTGTGCGTTTGAGTGTGTTACGTAATATCTGTTTCTTAGGAAGGTTGTTTTTCATGTACCATATCTGCACGTAGTTATCGGCAGCCTCAATGTATAGGAGGTTTTCTTTGGTGACAGAGAGTTGCAGTTCGCCCCTATCATCATAAAAAGA
>JAEIGA010013714.1_pt1 | contig 12332 bp, 18 predicted proteins | sample 9270691 | NCBI WGS metagenome assembly JAEIGA01 (sample SAMN17057246, study PRJNA624740) | gut metagenome | biome: biome; isolation source: fecal sample | host: Bos grunniens | place: China: Xizang | collected 2019
GTGAAATACGATTGACCGGAGTAGTCAATTTTCCGCTTTTCGATAACGGCCGTTACAATAATCACACTGCTCCAGGCTGATCCGGATAGATGGTGTACTATAAATTGGACAGAAAAAAGACCGGGGCGATCTGCTCCGGTCTGTAATAGATTAAAATAGATCAATTTAGATTGTATACGTAAGTATATACGTAAGTAGGTACGAAAAGACCCGGAAGAGGTGTTCCGGGTCTGATCGTTGCTATGAACGTTTTGTAAGGGGAATTGATCTTACAATCCGATTATCTCACTGATTTTATTTTTTATCAACATATCTGAAAAATAGCATTCACCGTTGGCCACGTATGTTCTTATCGTTGCTCCGATATATTTCATGAACATTAAATGCTGATTTTTTGAAAACTGTTTGCAGCTGGCCGATCGCCAGGAAATATAAATATTGTTCATGGACTTATGAAGATAAATATAAATATCTTCATATTGGCATACCGGTTTATATTCCTTCAGATCCCTGATTCCAACATTAGAAAAATCATTGTTGGAAAAACTGTTTTCAATGCTTTCCTGATATTCTCTGGTGCCGGCCGTAAGTCTATAAAGGGCCGTGTTTCGTTTAGCGTTGCTCACTTCCTGATCTTTACATAGATTTATATAATAATCTTGTCCGGAAGCTGAGATCTGGCCGATTCTCATCATATTTTCAATGACGCTTACCAGATTAAAACCCTGAAGGATCTGGTTATATAAGTTTTGGCTATTGCTGCAGAGAATACATATCAATGGATCCCGGCCCTGAAGCTCCCGGTTCCTTGCTACTGTTTCATACATTTTGATAAAGGCTGAAAACTGATTGAAAGATAATGTTCTGACTGTTATAAATTCATCCAGAAATACATAATCTACATCGGAAAAATCAACGCCCCTTAGATTTTCAAAAGTCGATAAAGCTCCGGCGTAACCTATATTCCGGTATACTTCTTTATCAGGATCTTCCGGATCCGGTTTAGCTTCCACTATTAAATAGTGTTTCTTTTCGGCTATCAGCTTATAATTGGTTCCGTGATCATCGTTATATGCCTTAAACGGATTTCCCATCATAGAAGCAGATTCATCAAGTTCTGTTGCATTATTCCGGAGATATATAAAAGGTTTTTCACTTTTGATCAAAAAGGAAATAGAGGAATAGGTTTTTCCTATTCCTCTACCACCGATGAAAATCGTAAGTGGTTTGAATTTATGTTTATAATCTTCTATTTCAAACCATTTCATATATTTATTCCTTATCGGCTGCATCATCCAGGGCAACGGCATAGCATTCTTTTTTATAAGTCTTGGACGTGTATTTATAAACATGAAAACCGATCCGGCCGGCTCTGATCGCTTCCAGCATTTCAGGATCCTTCAACATTTCTTTTGTATCTTCAGTCATGTGAGGGGGAACGTCCACCAAAATACCATCAGAAATGAAAACCGGGTGATCACCGAATTTCCCCTTTACATTGATGTAAAATCCTAATAAGGGATAAATCTTGTCCTCTTCCAGATCGGAAAGTTTCTTAAACTCAAAACCATCAATGTTAATATCGAAAGCTCTTTTGTTCTTGTTATACTTATCTGTTAATGCACTCATGATCAATTCTCCTTTGTTTTATCTAATCTTTTAACCATTGTTGCGTGTTTTGCGAAAATCTCATCTTCCATAACGAATAATGCCTGGTAGCTATCTGCTATCCTAAAACCATCTTTCAGGAACTTTTCAATCCTGGAAGTGGGGTTTCCGTGCTTATCCTTATTACCATATACCGTGATCTTGTGGCCGGTGCTATCCCGAATAAGCTCATAAACCATAATTGTTCGCTGCATCTGATCACCCCCTTTCTTTATTATATTATCATGGAATTATTATTCCGTGAATACTAAATCTTCATTCCGGAGAGCTTTCTCGAATAGATCGAGCCATTCCCCGGTTACGCCGATGGTATATGATCCATTGATCAGGGCCGTATTGGAGCCGTTCAGGATCTTACACCCTTCAATCTCAATCTCTTTTATAGTCAGATCATCGTTATAATATGCAACTAAATGTCCGCTATCTGGAAGGCAAGTTCCGTTTTTGAAAGCTTCAAAACCATGTTCCGTAAAGAATTTAGCTGCATATTTCTTATTCACTCCGGCTATCGTTGCATGAATGCCCTGATCATCTTCATATAGATATTTCTTAGCTCCCAACGTGCAAAAACGTTTATATGTTCCGTGTTTGTCACACTCATAATCCCATACACCCATATACTTTTTATTTCCGTTTTTATCGAGAGCGAAAGCTCCGGCTGCTTCTGCTTCTTTCATGATCTTTTCATTTTGCTGATCAAAAAGTGGTTTGATATGTTCCGGATCAATGTATTTAATACTATCTGTATCTTCATATACATTGTATATTCCGACTTTCCATATCATTTCCCGAAGCTGCATTCTTGCCCAGGCGGTACACCATACACCCCATTGATAGGGAAGAAAACTGTTTTTAGATTTATAAAACTTATCTAATAAGTCCTGGTGAAATTCTAGTTCTGTTTGATCCTTAGGGCGTTCGGCATCTTTGAATTCACCGCTTTCCTCGTCATAAAGAATATCAGGTTTGCATGGATTTGTTACACACATTCCATAGGCAGAATTCAATTTATTCTTAGCCTTCATCAGTTCATAAACTTTGTTTTCATCCCCTTTCAAAAGCGTTTTCGTTTTGAAATACTCCATTAGAGTTTCCTTAAATTCATCCGGAAGGGGGCCATATTTTGAGATCCACATATCAGAAAAATATGCTTTTTTCCATGTATAATCTTTAGCAATGATTTTCCAATCAATATCTGTTATGGCAATCATTCCGGATCCAGATAAAGCTCTTCCGTTATCATTGATCACGTTCTTTTTGTTCTTCAGCTTTGAAATAGGAATATAAGGATTGCCAGCGTCACCAATGTAACGGAATTCATCAAGGTATACACGAAAAACCGCTGCATATTCCGTATAAAGCTTTTTATGTGAAAAATAATATTCTGGTGACACTTTGGTAAATTGGCCTATCGGAAATAACCTTAGCATCAGTTGGCCGGGGTAACTGGAAGCTATATCATCAGATCCGCATTCTTCCTCAATCGTTACCCCGGAATGGTATATTTGCGTGGGTATCACCGCCCCGGAATGCGTCATGTAATAATATGAACAATTCAGCATCCAGGCGAGTTGCGAGAAATTTTTCCCGGTTTCGCCTATTCCGTTTCATAGCATTTCGAAAATCTCTTCTTACATATCCGGTTGAAGTCATGGGTATTTTGTTCAGGGTATCTTCTTCTAATAATGAATTGATACACTCTTCAAGGCCCTTTACATCGTTATAACAATATGCCAGCTCCATATCGGAAAGCTCCGTTTCCGGGGTTCTGATCTTGTCATAGTTGAAATCATTTCCGGATAACTTATTATGGACTACACCCTTTGAATTTTCGCAGAATTTAGCAAGCGTCATATTTGAAAGTATATAGCTGCATCTCATTTCAATAACGCTTTCCATTCTGCATCTGGCTACTTTCCTTTTATCCAGGCAAAAAACTTCTGTCATAAGGAACCATGATTTCAGAAAGCTAAATTCATAAGATAAATTGTGAACGTAGCATATCAATATACGTTCTTCTGTTAGGTGCATTTCCTGGATCAGCCGATAAATGAATTCCTGAAATTCTTCTAATCTACGGCCCATGACAACCCATCCATTTAAGCAGAATTGCCATTGATAACAAAATGCAAAAGGTCTTTCCGGATCTTTAATAGTTGTTGTTTCAATATCGAACGTGGCCGGACAAGCTATGATTGATTTCTTTTTGTGGGTCCTGATACATGGAAGTAATAAACATTGAAAATAGGGGAAATCATCAATGTTATAAATCACTTCCTCATGATCTCCATCAACGCAAGGAACGTTAATCAGTTTCATTTAGCCATTCCTCAGGAAGTCCGGTTCCGTATTCAACGCCGGTCCAGCTTTCGAACATTTCAAGTTCACTCATTTCAATATCCCCTTCTTCATAGCGGTTGAACATTTCGATAAGATCATCTATATTTTTACCGTTGGCAATGGCCACGGAAGCTTCTCCCATGATCTGAGAAGAATCTATATTCTTTAATGCTTTCCAGGCTGATGATTTCAAAAACTCATTGAATTTATCCTGATCCGTGTTTTCATCGATCAGAGCTTGTTCCTTCAGGGTGTTAAACATTTTATCCGCTCTTATGTTTTCACCCTTGACCGTGGAAGTCTGCATATTAAGAAATCGCATAGATTTCTTGATCTCTTGTTTCATCTGAGCAGCGGTTAAATTCTTCTGACGTGAAAACCTCTGCCTTGATGGACCTAATATATCCTTAGCAGCTCTATAAGCCGGTGATGAAGCATCCAGGCCGGCCCTTTCAAGTTTTAATAATCGATCGTTGGCGGTCCTGGCTAACCGGTCCATTGTTTTCTGAAGCTTCTGAACATCTTTCATTCTTTCCAGGTTTGGAAGTGTCGGCATTTTTACCTTTGGCATAATTGTTACCCCCTTCAATCATCAATCTAAGATCCACGGTATAAAATCACCTTCATATTCTCGATTAGAGTATTTGAACACTAAATAATGGCCACCGCTCCATGGTATATCGTAAACGCCCAGCTCAGTCAGAAATCTATGCTCTAAGGCGGTAACTGCTCCATCCAGGTTTACAAAATCCATCCCGGCCTGACGGTACATGATCTGAAATCTCCGGTTATCTTTCTTTTCCAAAATGCTCATGATCATCCCTCGCTTTCATCATATTCCTGATCCTGATATGCAAAATTCAATCTCTGCTCAAGATCTTCTATTTCATCATGGATAACCTGAAGTCGATCAGTCATATTATTGATCACTTGACCCAGGTGAATGAAATCAAGCTTCTTTTCTTCTAACTTAACTTTAAGCTTCTCCGGATCTTCATATTGTCTATACATCGCTTTCCTCGCTTTCGTCATAAAGATCATATAAAAGACTGCTGATCTCTTTTATCTCTTTTCTGAGGTTGAAAAGCTTGTTCTGGATCTCCACCCATTGAGCGAAAAGGCTATTGAATTCAATAGCTTTAGCATCCCTCTTTTCTTCCAGCTCCCTGATCTTTTCAAATTTATTCATAACGTTTGAACCCCACTACTTCCCAATATACTAAATTTCCGGAATTATCAAAATTTTCTTCTATAAGTGGTTTATATTTATATCCGGTATAACAACATTGATTATCTGTTCCATTTTCATATATAGAACCGTTAAAATCTTCTTTCCATAGAATAGTTCCATCATTCAGATAATGATCAACAGTTTTACCGGCCATCATAAATTCAATAGGAAAACCGTATTCTTCTTCAAAATCTTCTCTTAAAATGTCATGTAATAACATGATCAGTTTTCCTCACTTTCTTCTTTTTTCAATCTCATATAGGTTGTGACAAAATTCTTTAAGTAGTCTGCATCGGTTGCTATAACTCCAGTTAAAAAATATATTTCACAACCTTTATCTACTTCAGTTCCAGGAAAATTCTTTCTAATGTATTCCTGACGTTCCTCATTGTTTTCTAAATTTGCGATGGTGCTAATCTCTTTCAGAGTTTCTTCAAGCTTTTCTAAAACAAAATTCATGATCAATCTCCCTTCATTGGTGCTTTGTTATTTGGTACAATAATAATGTACCACCAATTTATTTTACTGTCAATTATTTTCTAGGAAATATTTTCTATAAATCCGTGTATGAAATTTGACTAAATCGGTCAATAATGCTATTTTATAAGTGGTAGTGGCCGTATAAGGCCCATGACAACGGCTCAGAAGGCCGGGGTTGCCTAGTCAGCTGCGGCCGCTGCTATTCATGAAAGTAGGGGATTGATATTATGACAGATGAAGAAATTCAGGTTTTACAAGATCAGTTGATCCAGGCTAATAAGGACCTGGAAGAAAAAGATATCGAGATCAGATCATTGAAAAATGAGAATGATCAGTTCCGTAAGGATCTTCAGAGTAATAAAGAAGAACTTCAGAAAACTAAAGAAATGAATTACACTTTGACCCGGTCTTTAGATGTTTCCGGGAAAAAGAAAGTAAATACAGAAAAGCTTATAGCTGAAATGTTCAACTAAAGAAGGGAGAAACTAAATGAACACTGAACAGATTTATGATCTTGTCAATGAAGTAGCGGATCAGGCACTTGGCGATAAGGCCATTGCTGCCGTAGATGCTCAGGGCCTTATTTCCTTGGGAAATACCGTTCTTGCTAGTAATGTAAATACTGAAGCTTTCCTGAACACCCTGGCTCAGAGGATCGGAAGAACGATCATTTCCCAGAGATTATATCGGAACAAGCTTGGCGATATGGTTGTTGATGATTTTGAATACGGTGCTATCCTTCAGAAGATCTCTATGCACCTTGTTGATGCTATTCCGGATCCTTCCGCAGAACTTACCAACGGCCAGAGCATTGATCCTTGGACGGTTTACAAGCCTGACGTAGAGCAGAAACTGTTTGTAACCAGAACGCCTTACATGTTCGCTATCACTATTCAGACCGTATGGTTGAAAGAAGCATTCCTTTCTGAATCTGCTATGGGTGCATTCCTTGGCATGGTTTACGGCCGTGTACGTGATTCTATCGAGTTTGCTCTTGAAAATCTTGGCCGTGTATGTCTGGCTAACTTTGCAGCTGAGACCGCTAATGTGGTTCCACTGGTAACCAACTACAACAATGAAACCGGAAAGAGCCTTACTGCAGATACCGCTCTTCATGATCCTGATTTTATGGCTTATGCAGTTGGCCAGATGAATCATTATTCCGATATGCTTACTGATATGTCTACTTCCTGGAACGATGGTTCCGTTGAAAGACATACCCCTTACGCAGATCAGAGAATGAAGATCATTTCCGATTTCAACAGACGGCTTCAGACTGTTGTTCAGTATGCAGCATTTCATGAACAGTTTGTTGATCCTGATCGTGACTATCAGCCTATCAATTTCTGGCAGGCTGAGCAAAGTCCGTATGATATTAAGATCGATCGTGCTTCCGATGGATCCACCGTAACTATCAATAACGTGGTTGCTATGCTTTACGATCGTGACGCTCTGGGTATGTATAAGAAATTTGAACGAGTTCTGACTACGCCCGAAAATGCAGTAGGTCAGTATTTCAATCAGGTTTACCATGAGAATCAGCTTTGGTTTAACGATCTGAGCGAGAACTATATTCTGTTCACTCTGAATTAAAAGAAGGTAAATATGCTTACAATAGAAGCCTGGTCATTTTCTAAACGTGAGAATTCTACACTCATTCCCACCGCTTCCGGGGCCACTATTACGGTGGCCCTTAAGGGCGGTTGTGATATGTTGAATCCGGTTCTCATTGTTAATAATGAAAATCTCCAGGCTTTTAACTATTTCAAGATGCAAAACCGGTATTATTTCGTAACCGGGATCACAAGTGTCCGGAATAACCTTGTAGAAATTTCTGGCCGTTGTGATATTTTAGGATCATGGAAAGCAGCTATTCAAACTACAACTGCTTTTGTAGCTTATGATGATTCTGCTAATACAGAGATAGCTGATAAAAGATTGAGCGTTAAACGCTCCATGTCTATTGCACGTGATGCCGTATCTATTACCGGTTATTCTGAAGCTGGAACCATTATCGCTTACATCCAGGGTGAAGGATCTATTGGAGCTTTTGAGATTGCCGGTGGTAATATCTACAAGCTTACTGAAGGTGTATATACCCAGGTTGATCTTGCATTAAATTCACTTCCCCAGCAAGTGGAAGAGTTTTGGAAATTCTTTATCAAACAAGTAGCTTCTCAGGGTCAGGCCGGGGATAATATCAAAGGTGCTTATTGGTATCCTTGGGTTCTTTCAGATCCGTCTGATCAGATTTTAACAATTTTCCTAGGATCTTTCCAAACTAATTACGGCGGAACTAAGATCAATAAATTCACTAAATGGATTGAAACCGTTGTAGAAATTCCCTGGCAAGCGAACGATTGGAGAAGATCTTCACCATATACGGAAGTATATTTATATATGCCTTTCATCGGCGTTATCAATATTCCTACTTCCCAGATCATGGATGAAGAATTTTTAACCGTCCAATATGGTGTAAACCGTTTGAATGGTAATGTTTCCGCTTGTGTTATCGTTGGAAATAATAATGTTCTATACACCGGATCAGGATCTTCAGGAATGCCGATTCCGGTCGGTGCTGCCAATGTTAATACCGGAGCGATTGCCGGTGGTGTAATTGGTGGTGCGGCTGCTATGATTGCCGGAGCTTTAACCGGTGGAGCTGCTGCAGCTGCCGGAATTACTGCAGGCCTTGGAAGTATTGCCGGGGCCGGATTGGATGCAATTCTTCCGGTATTTTCTTCAACCTTAGGCGGTGGCGGTGGTGCTGCTAATGAATTATATAGTAAAGTAACGTGCTGGACAGTATTTCATGATACTAACGTTACTCCTGATTCCGTTGCTCCCATTATGGGAACACCTACCATGGCTACTAAATCTTTATCAGGCGTTTCCGGATATGTTCAGACCATCGGTGCTTCCGTTTCAGGATCCATGACAGATACCGAACGTTCACAGATCAATTCATATTTGGATAGAGGTATTTACATTGAGTAGAAAAAGAAAAGAACCGTATGTTCCCCAGGAATATAAGGATCTCGTAAATGAATATTTCAGACAGTCACCAAAAAGCGTCTATGGCGTTATGAATTCTTCTGCCATGTATTGGCGTAATTGGTTGCTTAAGAAGATCTTTTCCGCTATTGAATACACCGGTTTTCCGGATAGTTGGGAAATTGATTATTTCAATGAACATTTATTTCTGGATGGCGTTATTTGTATCACAGATACAGAAATGGGCGTTCTTCCCCTTCAAACCGGGTATGCCGGAATAAATGTTTTCAATGAGCCTACTGAATGTGTGATCGCTAATGTAGTATTGGGAAATCTCCGAAAGAAGATAGGAACCGAATGCTCCCTGGTGAAGCTTCAGTTTAATTATCACGGCGTTCATGAAATGATCGACCGGTATTCAGAACTATTAGCTTCATGCGATTCTGCAATGGCAGTTAACCTTATGAATAGTAAGGTTGCTAATGTGTTCATGGCTCAGAATGAAGCTCAGGCGGCTACCATGAAACAGATCTATGACAAAATCTCTTCCGGTGAACCGGCCGTGTTTGTCCGTGAAGCTCAGTTTAATGGGAATGAAGATGTTTATAATTTCCCTATTAAACAGATGTTTGTTGCTTCCGATATTGAAGAACTTCAGACCATGATCAAAAGGCAATTCTTCCAGGAAATCGGAATAAATGCTATAAACTCTTATAAGCATGAAAGGCAGACTTCTTCAGAAGTAGATGCCGGTGATGAAGAAAAGATGATCTCAATCCAGCATTGGATTGATAATATCAACGCCGGCTTCAGGGTGGCGAATAAGCTCTTCAATCTGAATTTAGGTGTAAAGTTGCGTTCTTATGCTTTACCGGCTGAAAATGAGCCGGGAACAAGATCAGACGAGGTGAACAATGAACTTTAATAACATTATCCAATATAATGAAAATTGGTTTGATGATGTTACGCTTCCAACCGGTATTGATCGAGATCTGATGAAACAGAATATCATTCTGAAATGTGGATTGCTTCAACCGTTATATGGTGAGCCTGATCTTTTTCAAAAGTTTATAGGTTTTTGGTTTGCGAAAAAATATTGGAATATTGAAAAGCTGATAGCTCTTTTTGCAAAAGAATATGATCCCCTGGAGAACTATAACCGGACAGAAGAGCTTCACCGGGAATATGAAGATAACGGAGCGGATCAGGATAAGCTTACCAATAATCTATCTGAAGGACATACCGGAATCGATGAAACAGAACGTAAAACATCGGCCATGAATGAAAGTACATATCAACCGGATAATTCTGAAGAATTTACCCATGGTGAAGTGATCAGTAATACCGGAACGGCTACCACCGATAAAAAGATCGATCATGATGGATCTGAAGATGCAGAAAATCATGTATATGGGAATATAGGCGTTACCACCAGTCAACAGATGTGGATCCAGGAAAAGGATCTGGTGAATGATAACAATATTTATGATATAATTACATTGTGGCTGATGGATGATTTGTTTATAGGAGTATACTAATATGGCATTCTTTAACGAATTTCCCCACACAAGAACATACGATAGCGATTTAGGCTGGTTAATCAAAGAGGTTAAACAGTGGGCTGCTAACTATGAAAGCCTGGTAGAATTCCAACAGAGTATCGATGAATGGAAGGCCGGAATTGATGCTGAGGTGGAAGATGTTGCCCGGCAGCTGGATGCTTATGAAACACGTTTTGAGCAGCTTTCTGATGATCTTACTGCAGAGATCAACGCACTTAGGACCGAACTTGAACATGAAGTAGATGTTCGGTTAAATGAAATGCAGCATGAGATCGATACTAGGCTTAACAATATTGATCTCATGGTAAGTGCTATGATCCAGGAGATCCAGCAGCGTATGACCGAACTGAGCCAACAGCTGTTTGCTATTATTGAAACTGCTAATCAGCAAAATCGGGCATATATTGAATATCGTTTGGATCAGTTCCTTCGGGAACTTCCCCATTATTCAGCGGAACTTATTTTCGTATTCAATCCGGTTCGTGGTCATACTGATAATCTGCAGCGGACTTTGAATGATCTGTACGATCTTGCAAGAGTGGAAGCTTTAACCGCTCAGGAATACGATAATCTCAAACTTACTGCAGAAGAATATGATGATCTTGAACTGACTGCTTATGAGTATGACAACTATGGAAAGCTCCGCCTGGGTATTGGTATCAATCTGATCAGATCTCCATTCGATGGAACTTATCAGAGTACTGAAACACTTATTTGGCAGCTGGCCGGACTTCATAAAAACGCTCTTACTGCTCAGGAATATGATGATAAAGAACTTGAAGCAGAAGTTTATGATCTGCTTGCACTAAGTGCTTATGATTATGACTGGAACGGAAAAACACTGATTGCTTAAAGGAGATGGAATATGAAAATCAAATATGAAGGTTACAATATTCCGGAAATTGAGATTGACGAAAATATCACCGCCGGAGTAAAAACCAAAATCGGAACTGCAGATCAGTATGATAATATCATGGAACTTACGAAGATTTCCGGGATCTTTCAGGTGGATTGCCTGATCGGTAATGTGGACATGGGTGGTACGTGCCTGGTGAACAGACCTTCCGAAAATTATATTGATTTTGGATGTGTTTGCAATTTCAACTATACACCCACCGTTGTGGCCGGAACTATGGAAAAGGATGAGAGTTACTGCTATGTAACTTTAAGCATCACTACTTTAAGTTAAAGATAGGAGGATAGATAATAATATGGGACACACAAACCAGACTGCCAATTACAACCTTCCTCAGTTCGTTGGAACTGACAAGCCTTCCTGGCTCGGTGATATCAATGATGCATTCGCTGCTATTGATTCCGCTATCGCTGCAGCAGCTTCTGAAGCATCTACTGCTGATGGGAAAGCTGATGCTTTGGGAACAACCGTTTCCGGACATACCACCCAGATCGGAACACTTCAGAACACTGTTACCAGCCAGGGAAATACCCTGAACACTGTAACTTCTCTGATCGGTAATGGTACACCTACAACCACGGATCACACCATCATTGGAGCGATCAACGAACTTCATTCTGATCAGGGTGATCTTGACGATCTTCAGACAACTGATAAATCTTCCCTGGTAGCAGCTATCAATGAGGTGGCCCAGGGCGGTGGAAGTGGAGAAACTATCAGATATGATGCTACTTCCGGATACATTCAGTGTAAAGATTCCCAGGGATGGTTTAATTTCAGAAAAGCACTTAGATCTTTGTGGGATGCTATTTCCGGAGCTTTTAACTGGAATTCCACCGGAACCGTAACAAAGAATATTGTTAATGATATTCTGACACTGAATGCAACTGCCAACTGCTGGTGTACTACTGCTATTCCCTCAGGAGCAACGGAACTTAAATATCTTATGACAAGTATGACCGGGGCGGCAGCTGGTGTTAATATCGGCTATTGTGAATCGGATGGAACATTTCTTGGCAACTTCGCTGAACCCGCCGTGATTGGTAGTGAAGAAGTTGTATCAGTTCCGGCTGCAGCGATCGGTAAATATCTTATGATCAGCTTCAATCCGGCTTCCACGGATGTAACAGTGGTTCTGTCA
>JAEIGA010013715.1_pt1 | contig 12332 bp, 10 predicted proteins | sample 9270691 | NCBI WGS metagenome assembly JAEIGA01 (sample SAMN17057246, study PRJNA624740) | gut metagenome | biome: biome; isolation source: fecal sample | host: Bos grunniens | place: China: Xizang | collected 2019
AAATCAACAACATGCTTTGCGACAAACTCCGTAAGCCTATCCATATTCTTTATACGGAAAACACGGAGGTTCTTCTTCGCCGCAAAAATATCCATAACTCCAGGCTGGAAATCAGGCGCAACGACAACCTCGGCATAATTCTCGGCAATCAACTTAGCCGTTTCAAGATCGCACTCGCGGTTAAGAGCAATTGCTCCGCCAAACGCCGCGAGCCTATCGGCCTTGTTGGCACGGAAATAAGCCTCGGCAAGAGTCGAGCCTGTGGCAACGCCACATGGATTATTATGTTTTACAATTACAGCACAAGGCTTATCCATCAAATAACGGAGTATATTGAGGGCGTTGTCTGTGTCGGTAACATTTGTCTTGCCAGGATGCTTACCCGACTGAAGCAGCTCTGGTACGGAAGCGAGATAACGACCTGGTTGAACCATCTCAACATCGCCAAGAACAAGATTGCCATTCACAAGCTTATAAAGAGCAGCTTGCTGGCCAGGGTTTTCACCGTACCTAAGCCCCTTTTCTTCTCCGCCAATATTCCACGTTACTTTCTCATAATGGAACGTTTGGCGGTCATCGCCATTAATGAACGAAATTTCCATACGCGGAGCAAAATTGTCCGCCTCGATTGTCTTGTAAGCTTCTTTCAAATCTTTCATAACCTTTAAATTATACCAAAAAAACATACTCACCGCACCCTTCACTGGCCTATGCAAGGGAGCGCGGCGAGTACGCATGTCCGACATCTCTTTGCCAGATTATAGTATGGAGATTATTTCAGATTCTTCTTGCCTTGGGCAGCCTTAGCCTTGGAGCGCTTTGCGGCATCTGCCTCATATGCCTTTTTCATCTCCTCAAAAGACTTGGAAGCATATGCACTCATTCCTGCAATGTTAGCCTCGAGCTCCTTGACAAAGGAATTCTTTTCGGCCTCAAGTTCCGCCGGAACCTTCAATGAGGCAACCTTTTCCTTGATTTCCTTCATCTTGGCAACACCCTTCTTAAGTCCTGCATTTACCTTGTCAAAACCGGCACGCTGCTCGGCCTCTGTAGCTCGAGACCAATAATTGCCCTCCTTCATAAGTTCGGAGAATATTGCATGCATTGAAACTTGAAGCTCATCTTTAAGTGGCTTTAAATGCTTCTCAAAAAGCGGACGGGTCTTAATCTCGCTAACAAGAGCCTGTGCATATGCCTTAGGAGTAACGCCCTTACCTGGACGGGATGCATTTAATGCAGTACCGTCCTTCGAAATAAACTTAACGGTAGGAAAGCCCCTTACTTTGTATTTTTTAACAAGTTCAGGGTTTTTCTTCGCAGCTTTCTCGGAAATAAGAGACTTATTGTTAGGAGTATCTATATATACAAGCTCAAAACTCTTAGAAGCCTCTTCTACAAATTCCTTCTTAGAAAGATAATCCTTCTCAAGTACCTTGCACCAATGACACCAGTCACTTCCAGAAAACACAGCAAATACTGTCTTTCCTGACTTTTTAGCCGTCTCAATAGCCGCATCAAGATCGTCTGTAAATCCTGCAGGGGTTGAAGTAGCGGCGTTAAGTACCGCACTTACCGCTACCGCTGCAAATAAAACCATCATTTTCTTCATTTTTTGTTTCCTTTCTTCTATTTTATCATTCAAAAATTAAAAATGCGGGAAGCCCCTTCACTCCTTCAAAGCCAGATAGCTTTCTCAGTTCATTTAAATCTTCTGCTTGAAGTTTTACAAAAGTAATCCCATTTTTTTCTATTGCTTGCTTAACCCTATCATCTGACAAGACATTCCTATCCATAGCGGAACAATTTTTACATGAAAGCGCCCAGCAATCGACAAGCAAAGGCCGCTTAAAATCCTTAAGGTTAAATTCTGCCGGTGAGGAAATTGACGAAGATGCAGTATTGGTAGCAGTAAAGCCCTTATATGCAAGATAACCATACCAAATTGCAAATCCCAGCACCAAAATGCCAAAAATACGGTTAACCTTTGTCATCCAACTCCCAGGTTTTGGCAGCACTTGCAGTCCAGCCCCGACAAGAGGCCAGGGCGATGCCATACCCGCACCAAGCACAAATGGCAATGCCAATGCCACAAAATGCCCCTTGGCAAAAAGATCGGCTGTAAACAAAAGTACCGCAAGAACAATTGGCGCAATACACGCCCCGGCTAAAATAGCACTTATAATCCCCATAAAAAACGCAAAAAGCCCAGGTAACATACTTTTTTGCATAGATGCAAAATTATTGCGTTTTTTTGAAAAATCTATGTAAAATACACCAAGCATTGACAATGCAAGAGCTACAAAAATAACAGTTATCACAACATTGAACCACGGATTAGACTGAATTTGCCCAAAGGCAATCCCTCCCAATGCCGAAAGAAGCCCAAGAACTCCGTAGGCTATAGCAATACCAAGCCCATAGAGTAATCCGCGCGAAGCGGAACGACCAATTATCATCATATTTATGGGTATCATTGGCAAGACGCAGGGCGTTAAATTCATAGCCAAACCGCCCACATAAACTATCAACAAAATAAGCCAAATCGCCTTATCCTTAAAAAACGCACCTTCATCAACCCACTCTTCGTTATTTTCTATGAATGCGATAAATTTTTCAACATCCATATATCCGTGGGCAATGCGCACCTTATCAGATTCATCCGCTGCTGTAGTACCGACTTCTGACGAATTGCCTTCAACAGGAACACAAAGTCCGTCTTCACAAATCCATTTCTGGCCGTTAATCACTTGGATATCGGCAAAAACAAAGCCTGCTAAAATTATCGCAGTTAATAGCGAAAAAACTCTTTTCATTGCGCGATATTTTATCATAAACATAGGCACGATGCCACGGCTACATCAATTTTTTCGGGAATGCTTACTGGCAATGCATGCTCCGAACCTGGAATTATTTCTATATTTGCGGAGGGGAAAACTGCAGAAAGAAACTTCGCATTCTCTACGCGCACAATTCCATCACGCTCACTCTGGAATATATGCACAGGACATCTCACTGCACCAGATGCAAGCAGGTCTATTAAATCAACCCGCAAATCTGTCTGTTCAAGATAAGCCAAACCTCTTTTAAGATTCTCGTCACTATCCATCTTATACGGATTGGGTACACCCTCGCTAACTCCAAAAAAACCTTCACCGCGCGTCATCTTAACGCCATACTCAAGCGCAGCGAGCCTGCGCGGCGACATGCCGTTCCAGCCTTCCGCTTTCATCATTCTCGGCGTTGCCGCAACAAGAATAAGCCCTCTTAATTTCTTAGCGTAACGCATAGCATAACGCAAAGCGAAACTACCGCCCATCGACCACCCGACAAGCACAAACTCACTCTCTGCGCCAAGCACCTTCTCCGCCTCGCCGTCAAGAAGTTCCGTATAACTGAAAATACGCTCTTTAGGAAACATACAAAGATCCCAAGCGTGCTCACTTGCAGCCCACCCGTTAAGAACAAATACCTTCACACGCCCTCACGATTCTCCTCGCCACTGCGAGTTTTGACATTTTCTTTAATGAGACCTTACTGCCATCTGGATACAGAAACACGACGCGATTTGTATCGGCCCCGAAACCAGCGCCCTTCTCTGTTACATCATTGGCAACAATCATCGACAAATTTTTCTCGCGGCACTTTTTGGCGGCATTCTCCATAACATCATGCGTCTCTGCCGCAAATCCAATTTTCACACATCCTTCAATGCTCTTGAGAATATCAGGATTGCGAACAAGATTTAGAGTTGAAGACATGTCTGTTTTCTTCATCTTGCGCTCTGAATACTCTGCCACTCGCCAATCTGCAACCGCGGCGGTTGCAACAAACACACATCCTGCTGAAACAGCCGAACATGCGGCAGCAAACATTTCGCGTGCACTTACGACGTCAATGCGTTCAACTCCCTCAGGGGTTCTAAGCGACACCGGGCCAGATATAAGCGTGACCTTGTGACCGCGTTGCGCCGCGGCTCGCGCCACTGCAAAACCCATCTTGCCAGTTGACGGATTAGAAAGAAATCTAACCGGATCAATAAATTCGCGGGTAGGACCTGCTGTAATAACAAATTCCATATAACGACAACCGATTAATCAAGCACACGCACTGTAGGGCCTTCGCCGCTATACGAATCAAGGCCGCCACCCACCGAGTCTTCGGATGAAACACTTCTTACCGTTTTTATCTTCGGCCGCTCGCCAAATAACACCGTACCCAACCGGATCCAAGTCGCACCCTCTTCAATGGCAATCTCATAATCACCACTCATCCCCATTGAAAGATGAGGCAAGCCAACTCCAAGATTTTTCTCGATATCATCACGAAGCCGGCGGAGCTCTCTAAAATATGGACGGGAAGCCTCGGGCGACTCTGCAAATGGAGCCATGGTCATAAGCCCCTCGACTGTAATATGCGGACAATTTTCAGTTATGTGTTCTACTGCGAATAAAACCTCCGACGGCGCCATTCCGTTCTTTGATTTCTCTCCTGACACATTAACTTCGAGCAAAATTCTCGGGCGCGCCCCCATCTCGCAAGCGACAGATTCAATTCGATCGCAAAGTTTAATCGAATCTACTGAATGAATACAATCAAACAACCCCAATGCCAGCCTCACCTTGTTTGATTGGAGATGTCCAATAAGGTGCCATTGCGGACCAGAAAGCGACTGCTGCTTTTTCCACATAGCCTCTTGCACCTTATTCTCACCAACGATAGACAAGCCCGCCTGCCATGCCTCACGCACACATTCCGCTCCATGCGTTTTGGTAACGGCTATAATTTCTACATCGTCACGATTTCGCCCCGCACGATTGCACGCAGCAAGAACCTTACTCTCAACATCACAAAGGATGTCACTTAATTCACGCATACCCATTTACACTTTCCCGTTTCTCTCATTTTTTAATTTCTATTTTATATCCACATCCGCGCACGTTCACAATCGCCGGCGCCGCTTTGCCAAGCTTATTTTTAAGACGGCAAACAAGTGTCCTTATTGACGATTCATCACCTAAATACCCCTCTCCCGCAATGGCCTTAAAAATATCATCAAAGGAAAAAACCCTTCCAGGTTCAGAAAGCATTAAACGCAAAAGCAACAACTCGGCACGAGTAAGCGAAGAATGCTCCGAATCCACACTAATGCCCATCTTCATAAAATCAATTGATGCCCTGCCGAGATTGATTTTTTCCCCTGCCAGCTCCGCAGCAACGGACACCCTGCGCAATGCAGATTTTACTCTTGCGATAAACTCCTCGGGAGAACGATCTTTTGAAATAAAATCATCTGCCCCTACACCAAACGCCCTAAGCATCGAAAGCTCACTTGGCATCGCTGTAAAAAACAATACCGGAGCAAGAGGATCGATTTTACGGATTTGCGTACACGCTGCCATGCCATTCATCTTTGGCATCATCACATCAAGCAGTACAAGCGAGGGCCTCTGTTCTGCAAATTTTTTAACTGCTTCCTCACCGTCTTTTGCAAGCACAACTTCATACCCCTCAGAAACAAGAAGTTTTTTAAATACTGCGCGAACTGTGCGCTCGTCATCTGCCACAAGGATTCTCTCTGCCATGGCCTCGAACCTCTGCAGGCGGAAATCACCTTATTTATTAAACCCCTTTGCGGAAAGGAACTCCCATATCCTGTCGAGCCATGTGTAACTGCCCGTGCCCGGCGCCGCAACTCTTTGGAAGCAGTGATTACGGAGCGCAAGAGTATGAAGCTGAGATTGGATTCCCATCCTACGCAGCTGCTCCCACGCTTTCACTGAATTCATTGCAGCCCACCCGTCAGCGTCGCCGTGAACAAACAACATAGGCGGCGTTGCTCGGTCAAACGAAAACTCCGGAACAAGAATAGCCGAATTGGAATTACCTCCAGTTGTATTATTGACATCAGCTCCATCAGTCAACGCATAGGCAGGATAAATTGCAACGGCCCACTGCACGGAACACGACAATGAATCAATCTTGTCTATAGGCAAATAAGAGCGCTTCATTGAACTGGTCGCACCCATCAATGCAAGGTGACCTCCTGCCGACGATCCCATTATTCCTATCCTCTCAGGATCAAGCCCGCGCGATGCAGCCTGAGATCTGACAATTCGAATGGCACGCTGAATATCCTGCCAGGCCGTAGTATGCTTCGCAAGCGGCGCAGATGGACGAGGCGTACGATACCTTACCGTTACTACAGCCATACCCTTTTCATTCAAATAACAGCGAGCGGGCGCAACCTCAAAACCAGTCGGACCATTATCATTATAAGAACCGCCGGACCAAATAATCTGGATTGCTTTAGTCTTAAGTTCTTTAGGCATATGCCACTCCAAATATGGCTCGCACTGTTTAACCTCTACCTGGCGATCGGGCATCATGTCTTTCGGCCAAATAGGCTCTTTGGAATATTGCGCCCTTGCGGCATGACTACCATAACGATTCATCAAGAGCTCCGTGTCTTTTACCGGACCGAGGTAGCCCATCTGTTTCATAAACTCCACCGCTCGATCAAAGCCGTGCGCTCCATGTCCCTTGTCAGGATAGAGGTGCACCTCGGCCGGGATTTTCTTCTCGCGCAACTTGCGGTAAATAAATGTTGAAGCAAAAGGCGAGTATACATCTTTGCCACCATGCGACATCCACATAGGACAAGTCTTTTCGTCAAATTTAAAAACCTTATCAAGAGTTACATCGATTGCATCACCATCCCTTGAATTAGGAGTGCCGACTCCATCGGTCAAGGCATATGCCGTTGCAAATGCGCATGCAAAATTAATGTTACATGCTACGGTATCAATACTGTCAACGGCCTCGTAAGTTGAAACTGTAGAACTTGTTGAAAGAAGTGTTGCAAGATGTGAACCGGCCGACATTGACATCACACCGATTTTCTGCGGATCGAAGCCGCGTTTAGCCGCTTCGCTGCGGACCACCCTTACCGCTCTTTGAGCATCGGCCCAGGCACAAGCCCAGATAGGTAAATTCTTAGGACGCGGAGTGCGATACACAAAATTAACACACGTCACTCCCAACTCCGTCAATTTCTTTTCCCAAAATTTTACAAGACCCACATCACAACACGAGAGATACGCTCCTCCCGAAATCAATATCATACAAGTGCCGTTTTTTTTCTCTGGCGCGGGAGCCTCGCCCCATTCGATATAAGGGCGCTTCCATTCAGCACGGTTGAAATTCTTTGCATGCGAAACATCCGTCATCGCAGCGATAAGATGGGTCTGATCACTATATGGCATCTTACCTTCAGGCCAAATATAAACCTTGGGGCCTCGGGCAAGTGCGGCAGAAAAAACTGTTATAGCAAGCAATGTCACAATCTTTTTCATACGTCGCTTCCTTTCAGTCTAATTTATATAACGCGAAGAATTTCACTAAACGATTCTATCTGAAAAGTCGGTTTAGAATCTCGCAGGCACCCAAATCCAAATTTGCAAAATATACTTTTGACTCCGGCATTAACTGCACATTCAACATCGGTCCAATTATCGCCCACCATCCAATCTTCCGAACAAAGTGCGCGATTGGCCCTTTGGGCGCAACGAATAAGCGGCAGCGGACTGGGCTTCATCTCTTCGCAATCTCCGCCTGCAATAATCACCTCGCCGAAATATTGGGCTATATTTAAATGTTCTAGCAACCTGCGTGCGGCGAATGAAGGCTTTGCTGTGTTAACACCAAGAATCCAACCGCGTGCGCGCAACTCTTCAAGTGTCTCGGCGACATTGGGATAAAGCGCAGCCTTCTCTGTTACATGCTCTCCGTAATGAGAAATAAAAATGCGCCACAACTCATCAATATCATCGGCGCGCTCAGGAATTGTATTGGCGAGCAAATGCTTTGCGCCAAGTCCGACAAAACCAATTATCTCGTCGACGGAACGCTCGTTAAGACCAAGGTCGCAGCGCGTGTGATTAACTGTCGCGCAAAGATCGGCCTTGGTATCAACAAGCGTACCGTCGAGATCGAAATAAATGGCACCCGCCACGCTGTGCCTCCCTAACTTATCGACCAACAGCCTTGCGGTAGCGAGCGATAAGCTGATTGGTGGAAGCGTCGTGCTTCATTGCGGGCGTCTTTGCCGTCAAGTCTTCAAGCACTCCCTTGGCAAGAACCTTGCCAAGCTGTACGCCCCACTGATCATATGAATACACATTCCAAATTACACCTTGTACAAACACCTTATGCTCGTAAAGCGCAAGAAGCGCGCCAAGAGTTTCGGGCGTGAGTTTCTCGCACAAAAGTGTATTGGTGGGTTTATTGCCTTCAAAGGTCTTGAATGGAATAAGTTTTTCGTCGACACCCTCCTTGGCACATTCCTCTGCTGTTTTTCCAAATGCCAAAGCTTCAGTCTGAGCAAAGAAGTTAGCCATCAACTTATCGTGCAAATCGCTAATTGGATTGTATGTAACAGAACAGCCGATAAAATCGCACGGTATAAGATGGGTGCCCTGATGAATCAACTGATAGAACGAATGCTGACCATTCGTACCAGGCTCGCCCCATACAATCGGGCCTGTCGTATAAGTTACACTCTGACCATTCTTATCGGCGCATTTTCCGTTCGACTCCATATCCATCTGTTGGAGGTATGCAGGAAGGCGCGCGAGATATTGGTCATACGGAAGCACGCAATAACTCTCTGCACCATATCCGTTGTGATAAAGAATTCCAAGAAGCGCGAGAATCACAGGCATATTACGATCAAAACGAGCCGTGCGGAAATGACGATCCATCCTGTTGTAGCCTTTGAGAAATTTCTTGTAGTTATTGCGCCCTATGGCAATCATCAAAGAAAGCCCGATTGCCGATGGAAGAGAATATCTGCCACCGACCCAATCCCAAAAACCGAACATGTTTTTAACGTCAATTCCAAAAGCCGCAACTTCCTTCTCAGCAGTGGAAACTGCAACAAAGTGGCTCGCGACAGCCTTATCGGAACCAAGCTGCGAAACAAGCCACTCCTTGGCCGCCTCAGCGTTAGACATCGTCTCCTGCGTCGTAAATGTTTTTGACGCGACAACAAAGAGAGTCTGATCAGCCTTAACTTCGCGAAGGGTCTCGGCCAAATGCGTAGAATCCACATTAGAAACGAAGAAGAATTTCATATTTCTCTTCGTATATGGCGTGAGCGCGAGATTAGCCATGACAGGCCCAAGATCGCTACCGCCAATGCCGATATTCACAATGTATTTGATTCTCTTGCCTGTAAAACCTTTCCACTTTCCTGAACGGACAGCGTCTGAAAAATCACCCATGGCATCAAGCACACTTCTAATGCCGGGCATGATATCTTTACCGTCGACTTCGATTCTTGCGCAAGGATCAATATTACGCAGTGCGGTGTGCAAGACAGCACGGTTCTCAGTTGCGTTGATTTTCTTGCCCGTAAACATATTCTCAATCTCCTCTTTGAGATTGGACTTTTCGGCAAGATTAACAAGCGCCTTCATCATCGCGCCATCGATTCTATTCTTGGAATAATCAAGAAACCAGCCGGCTGCCTCAAGCGAGAACTTCTCCGCACGAGAAGGATCCTCTGCAAAATATTCCTTTATGGTCTTTGTTTGATTCTTGTCGATAAGCTCATCGACTTTTTCCCATGCCATTGCATCCATGATATTGACTCCTTTATTTTCTATTTCAATTTTCCTCCGGCGCTGATTCTTGAACCTGCGCCTCAACCTCGGCAATTGTTTGCTCCGCCTTGCCGTCTTCTTCGTCCTCGCAAACAGAAACAGACACAAGTCTCGCTCCGTCTGAAAGACGCACAAGTTTTACGCCTTGAGCCATGCGGCTCTGAACATTAAAATCGGAAACGGCGCTTCGAACCATCTGCTGATCGCTCGTAATCGAAATGATATTCTCATTGTCTGAAACAGCATGCGCTGCGACAACATCACCGTTGCGTCCTGCGCCCTTGATGCCGATCATTCCCTGACCGCCGCGGCCATGACGCGTAAAGTCCTTAAACTCGCAACGCTTGCCATAACCATTGGCCGTAGCAATGAAGAGAGTCTTTGAATCATCTACCGCATCAAGCGAAACCACATGGTCGTCATCACGAAGACGAATGCCGCGAACACCCGTTGCCGTGCGTCCCATGCGGCGGACATCGCTCGCGGCAAAGCGCATTGCGCGTCCGTTCTTTGTAATCATAACGACGTCGTCATCGGGACTTACAAGCCTTACATCGCAAAGCTCATCACCCTCATCAATATTAATAGCACGAATACCAGACTTGTTTACATTCTTAAATTCACCGAGAAGTGTTTTCTTAACCGTGCCCTTAACGGTTGCAAAAAACACATCGACATCACCTTCAAAGGAACGGATTGGAAGCAAATTAAGAACTTGCTCGCCCTCTTGTAGGTTGAGCAAATTAATCAAAGGCCTACCAAAACTTGTACGAGGTGCCTCTGGTATTTGGTAGGCATCCTTTAAGAATAGCCTGCCTGTGTTAGTAAAGAACATAAGTGAATCATGCGTCTGGGCTACAAAGACAAGACGAATGAAATCCTCTTCCTTAACCTGTGCGCCCTTTACACCATGACCGCCGCGACGCTGCTCGCGATATTCTGTAAGCGGCACGCGCTTAATATAGCCCCTGTTTGAAAGTGTGATTACGCACGGCGCATCGGGGATAAGGTCTTTCATTGAGACCTCGTTCTCATCGGCAACAAGCTTCGTGCGGCGCTCCGCCTCCTGTTTAAGGCAGTAACGGTTTTTAATATCGGCCAAATCTTCGCGGATTATTGCATACACCTTTTCAGGGTCGGCCAGGATCGCCTTGTACTCGGCAATAGCGGCAAGGACTTTTTCAAGTTCGGCAGCGAGTTTATCGCGCTCAAGTCCAACAAGCTGATAAAGGCGCATTTCAAGAATTGCATTAACCTGCAGGTCGCTGAACGAAAACCTTTCCTGAAGGCGCTCTTTAGCCTCGAGACGAGTTTTAGACGAGCGAATAATCGAGACGACTTCATCTAGGTGATCGATTGAAAGAAGCAACCCGTCAAGAATGTGCTTGCGCGCTTCGGCCTTCTTAAGTTCAAAACGCGTTCTTCTTGTAATAACTTCAAAACGATGATCAACATAGCAGCGGAAAATATCCTTAAGATTTAAAATCTTCGGACGCCCGCCGTCAATAGCCAGCATAATCGCGCCAAAGGTTGTCTGCAGCTGGGTGTGTTTGTACAAATGGTTGAGAACAACCTCACCCATAGCATCACGCTTGATGTCAATGATGATACGGACATCTTCCTTGGACTCGTCGCGAATATCACTAATGCCAGCGATGACCTTGTCTCTGACAAGATCCGCCATGTGCTTGATCATCTCTGCCTTATTGACACCATAAGGAATTTCAGTGATGATGATATTTTCACGGCCATTCTTATTTTTCTCTACCTGCGCGGTTCCTCTAACCGTCAATTGGCCGCGACCAAACCTATACATCGCGTTAATACCGTTAATGCCGCATATCTGGGCCCCTGTCGGAAAATCGGGTCCTTTGACAAACTGCATTAAATCATCGATAGTGCAGTCATCGCGATGCTGCACGTAGTAATCTATTCCATCGCAAAGTTCTCTCAGATTGTGCGGCGGAATATTCGTCGCCATACCAACTGCAATACCAGAAGAGCCATTCAGAAGGAGATTGGGTAATTTAGCAGGAAGAACAGTAGGCTCCTCACTCGTCTCGTCGAAGTTAGGAGTCATATCGACAGTATCTTTTTCAAGATCGTCGAGCAACTCTTCGGTTACCTTCTGCATCCTCACTTCGGTGTAACGCATAGCGGCTGCGCCGTCACCGTCGATCGAGCCAAAGTTACCATGGCCATGAACAAGAGGGACGCGAAGTGAAAATGGTTGCGCCATACGAACAATTGTATCGTATACGGCGCTATCTCCATGAGGATGATATTTACCAATTACATCACCGACAATACGAGCCGACTTCAAGTGCTTCGTGTTCCATGTATTGCCCAGTTTATGCATTGCATAAAGGCACCTGCGGTGCACCGGCTTAAGACCGTCTCTAACATCGGGGAGAGCTCGTCCGACTATAACGCTCATCGAATAATCGATATAGTCGCGAGACATCGATTCTTCAATATTAATCTCTTCTTCTGCCATCGTTTGAGACAGCTGCTCCATCTCAATCCCGGTATCGTTTTTTTCCTCACTCATAATAGAGATATTATACCATATTTAGGCAATAACAAAAAGCCTCCGCGCATTAAACGCAGAGGCTTTTAGGTGCTCTATACAACAGTAATTAGGCGCCTGTACGACCACGCAAACGGCCG
>JAEIGA010013716.1_pt1 | contig 12331 bp, 8 predicted proteins | sample 9270691 | NCBI WGS metagenome assembly JAEIGA01 (sample SAMN17057246, study PRJNA624740) | gut metagenome | biome: biome; isolation source: fecal sample | host: Bos grunniens | place: China: Xizang | collected 2019
CATAGACAGCCGTAACGGATGGATTATACACATCTCTACAGACTATGTTTTCGACGGAACAGCTCACACTCCATATGTTGAACAGACAGCTACATGCCCAGCAAGTGTCTATGGCGACACAAAACTCGCGGGCGAGATTGCAGTCAGCAGCATATGCAGCCGTCACGTCATAATAAGAACATCGTGGCTATACTCTGAATACGGCAAGAATTTCGTTAAAACGATGGTTAATCTCGGGAAGACACGCGATGAGTTAAGCGTCATATTCGACCAGACAGGTACACCTACCTATGCCTTAGACCTTGCAGAAGCCATATTCAGCATCATTAGCCATGGAATTGTCAGCGGTATATACCACTACTCTAACGAAGGTGCGATATCATGGTATGACTTCACAAAGGCCATACATCGTATTGCAGGCATTACCACATGCAACGTAAAACCTATACGCACAGAAGACTACCCCACCCCGGCACAACGCCCACACTATAGCGTACTAGACAAGACTAAGATAAAGTCTGTCTACGGAATATCCATACCCTACTGGGAAGAAAGCCTGCAACATTGCATCAGACGTATGACCGATACCGCCATGCATCAATGTAGCGACAACAATAAATAGACAATATCATAAATATTAAACAAAACAAGAATACAACCGTGAACCCAGAAATAGAACGCCGCAGAACATTTGCAATCATTTCACACCCTGACGCCGGTAAGACCACACTCACAGAGAAGTTTCTCCTCTTTGGTGGACAGATACAGGTGGCTGGAGCCGTCAAGAGCAACAAAATACGTAAGACCGCCACATCAGACTGGATGGAGATAGAGAAACAGCGTGGCATCTCGGTCTCAACATCTGTCATGGAATTCGACTACCAAGACTACAAAGTGAATATCCTCGACACCCCAGGACATCAGGACTTTGCTGAAGACACCTTCCGCACACTTACCGCAGTCGACTCTGCCATTATCGTAGTTGACAGCGCAAAAGGTGTTGAGACACAGACCAGAAAGCTCATGGAGGTATGCCGCATGCGTAAGACTCCAGTCATAATATTCATCAACAAAATGGACCGTGAGGGTCGCGATCCGTTCGACGTGCTTGACGAACTTGAACAAGAACTGCAGATTAGCGTCCGCCCATTATCGTGGCCTATAAATCAAGGCGTAAAGTTCAAGGGTGTATACAACATATACGAAGACCAGCTCAACTTGTTTACCCCTGACAAACAGCGTGTGACAGAGAAAATTGCCGTTGACATCAACAGTACCCAGCTGGAAGCACACATCGGCGAGACTGATGCCCAGCAATTGCGTGACGATCTCGAACTGGTAGCTGGCGTATATCCAGATTTCGATATTAACGAGTATCGTGATGCCACTGTAGCACCAGTATTCTTCGGCTCCGCCCTAAACAACTTCGGTGTGCAGGAGCTGCTTGACTGCTTCGTAAAGATAGCGCCATCACCACGCCCCACCAAAGCACTGGAGCGCGATGTGATGCCAGACGAACAGAAATTTTCAGGATTCATATTTAAGATTACGGCTAATATTGACCCTAACCACCGTTCGTGCATCGCCTTCTGCAAGGTTTGCTCGGGCAAATTTGTCAGAAACCAACCATACCTTCATGTACGCCATGGCAAGACCGTACGCTTCTCTTCGCCAACACAGTTCATGGCACAGCGCAAATCTACCATAGACGAGGCATGGGCTGGCGACATCGTAGGTCTGCCAGACAACGGCATCTTCAAGATTGGCGACACACTCACCGAAGGTGAGAAGATGCACTTCCGCGGACTGCCGTCATTCTCGCCAGAACTATTCAAATATATCGAGAACGATGACCCGATGAAATCAAAACAGCTCGAAAAGGGCATTAGCCAGCTTATGGACGAAGGCGTAGCACAGCTTTTCGTCAACCAGTTTAACGGCCGTAAAATCATCGGCACCGTAGGCCAGCTGCAGTTTGAAGTCATACAGTACAGACTTGAGAACGAGTACAATGCGAAATGCCGTTGGGAGCCAATACATCTCTACAAGGCATGCTGGATAGAAAGCGACGACGAGAAAGAACTCGAAAACTTCAAAAAGCGAAAATATCAATACATGGCTAAAGACCGTGAAGGACGCGATGTCTTCCTTGCCGACTCTGGCTATGTGCTGCAGATGGCACAGGAGGATTTCAAAAATATACGCTTCCATTTCACATCTGAATTCTAAATGTTTAAAGTTGACAAGTTGATTGTTTAGTTGACGAGTAGACGAGTTGTTTGATACCATTAAACGTTAAACTTTAACCCTTAAAACAGGAAACACAATGAACACAAGCACCCACGAAGACGCCTCGCTCAGTCTATACATGCAGGAAGTCAGTCAAAACCCATTGCTTTCTGCAGAAGAAGAAACGACGCTGGCACAACAAGCACGCAAAGGTAACCAACGTGCTCTCGACAAGCTCATAACAGCCAATCTTCGCCTTGTCATAGCCAACGCACGACGTCACCAGGGAAGAGGCGTAGCACTCGCCGACCTAATAAACGAAGGCAACCTCGCCCTCGTCAATGCCGCTCGCCGCTTCGACCCTTCACGAGGCATACGCTTCGCATCCTTTGCCGCATGGTGGGTGCAACACGCCATAGACGATGCCATAGCCGCGCAAGGCAGAGCAGTCAGCGTCCCCCCGGCTCAACTCTCTGAGATAAACCGCATCAACAAGTTCAAAGCTGATTTCCGACAGCAGAACGAACGACAGCCTAATATCAATGAGATTGCCCACGCCACAAACAAAACAGAGCTCAGCGTCAAAAAAACAATGCAGGGAAGCATTCAACAGCACTCTGTAGACGCACCTCTCACAAAGCATAGCCCCGTAACACTGCTCGACAGACTCACCGACTCTGACGCGCAGCCTTCAGACAGCCTCCTGCTGAGGCATAACACAGCACGCCAGTTGCACGAAGCTATAACACATCTCACGCAGCGCGAGCAGAATGTAGTTCGTGCATTCTACGGCATAGACCACCCCCAACTTACCTTCGCAGAGATTGGCGAACGCTACGGCTTCAGCCGTGAACGAGCTCGGCAGATACGTAAGAAAGCTCTGCGACACATGCGTGCACATACATCTAAACAATGACAACTATAAAGTATAATGCATAACACATAATGTTTAATGGCTATTTCATGTATAATACAAAGATTTACAAATCAATCATAAATTAAACAGGAAAACTGATTAACATGAAATATTAACAAAAAACTTTCAATATATGAAAAAAATACTCACACTGACAATTCTCCTCGCTGCCACACTCACACTGTCTGCGAAGAAAAAAGCAAATGCTGAGCACTCTGAATCAGCACAAACAGTATATCTATATGCCCTTTCTGCATCGTTCAACGATAGCATCGTATATATTACCGACATACAAACCGTAGAAGGCGCATACATCGAGAAAAAACATATCTTAGGAGGCCTGCGCCAGTATGTGCAACAGATGGACAGATACTTCAAAGAGAAAGGCGTTGCAGACCGCATCAATACAGTCTTTTTCAAAACAAAACGCACTAAAGCTGAAAAACAATTCGTAAAACTCCGCAAACGGTATACCAAAGACGGAATAGACCTTCGTGTGCTGCCACAAGGAGAGTTCTCTTTCCAACCAGTAAAAAAGGAATAGACCACAAGATAAGAAGAATCCCACACGACTAAAACCGCTATGAAAAACATATATCATATATTTATATATGTCATCGTGATATTTATCACGTTTGCTCTCGTCGCATGTGAAAAAGTAGATAGCGATGATTATACAGAGGAATCTGGAAACACGAATTACCAAACAGTGAAAATTGCAACACGTGTTGCTGCAGATAGTGACAATATAGCTTATCCCATCAGAATTCGTGCAGTAAACAATAAAGGCGATGTGTGCGGTGAGCAGGTGATAGAAAATGCAAATAGTTCTCTTTCTTTAAAACTTCCGCAAGGAGAATATCGTATAACGGCAATAAGTGGCAAAGCAGAATTCACCAATGGATGGCAAAACGAACCGATGCTTATCGGACATACAGATGTCAAAGTCACCGACGCACCAATACATTGCACAATAGTTCTTGCATATGCTGTAGCAAGCATAGAAACAACGTTATCAAAACTTCCTGACAATGTTTCTGCTGTCAATATCACTCTTTCACCTTTATATACATGCATTGATGAAGGCGGTGAGTATGGCAATATAGGAAACGTCACCATACCACTGCAAAAAGAAACAACAGGAGTATGGCGGGCAGGACCTGCGTATGTTCTTCCAGGAACCGGAACATTGACAACTATGACAATTGCAATGTCAACTTCGTCAGGACAAGAAACGTACTCTGTAACCTATCAGGCTTCACTCTCAGCAGGTATTCCGTATCGATTCGAAGGAACATTCAGCGGTTCACTAGATACCGGATATGCTGTTTCTGGCACATTTGAAAATGCAGGCTGGCAAGATGAGATTATAGGCGAATTTACTTTCGGTCCTTCTGGAGGCAACAGTTTCGGAGGTAATACTAATATAACTGAATTTGCCGTTAACACTATGCCTGCACAAGGTAGCATTTGGAATGGGCATATCGTGGCACTAAATACAGACGGAGATGCTCTACTTCTTAGCAGAGAAGAATGGCATGACATGACATCTGCATATCACACAGAAACTCCGAATGCCGCATCGTCCGTGGCAGAAGCTTATAATGAAGAGGGAGTTTCAGAATGGTCTATTCCAACAAAAGAGGAAGCTCGGAGCCTGAAAGACGCTTGGAGTAATTCTGAGTTCGACATTTTGAATCGCACCCTTGCAACCGCAGGGTATGATACTCTTTCTGAAGTGGACGATAAAGGAAAGAATGTAAGATATCTATGTGAGGGAGCACGATATACATTTACATTCTCTGGCACAAGCGGCATAACCGCTGCCGGCAAGACTGTCACAACCTATAGGCTACGTTTGGTTAAACGCGTACGCTTCATATTAAACTAAACGAAATGTAAATTGTGTTATTCAACTACACACCTCTTATTTGGGATGATTTACTATTAGTATCCGCTAAAGTTGAAAATGGCAGCATCAGCATACAAGCCAATAATTAAGGTCTTTTTTGTAGAGGATGCTTGGGAAATGCGTATTAGACTATTAGCGGATACTAATTAAAACAACTAACTGAGAAGGGAAACCGCAGAATATTTTCCATTAGCATTTCTTTTGTTGATAAAATTATCGCTTTATATTGGCGTCTGATAAAAATGGGAAATGGATATGCTATGTGTCAGCATAGACGAAAAACGGGTATTATATTTTCATTTGTCGAAAAGCAACTCTCAACAAGCCATAATCTCCCTTGTTTTTAGCTGACTCAAAAAAAAAAATCCGCAATACCTATTTATCGGTATTACGGAAGATAATTTTGTCTCAATTAAGTTTTAGCGGACACCAAAATTACTTTATTATTACGCCATATTCTCCTCATCAAGAATTTTATATGACCTGAAGACTACATGATGGAGCATCAGCAACGGGCGACGAACGCAGCGCAGACGCATCCACAGACAGGAATATATGCGCCATTGGAGTGATGAAGTCAGAACGGGTTGTGTATTTCCATTACGCAGAAATCCGTATGCCTCTGCCACAATATCTGACGCAGAGCACTTCTCTATCGACGTATTGCCGTCACCCTGCAGCGTTATACCTTCGTCACTAACGGCTATGATGCGATGCAGGACATATCGGCTACTGCTGGTGCGTGCCAATACGACCATGCCATGGCGAAGCGCAATAGGCAGACGCAATAACGCTTTATCACGCTTGTGTACAAGAAATGGACGCATGCTGTTGCCTTTCAGCGGCAACGTAACGGTGTGGCCTTGTTCGAGATAACCTGCAACTATTGTAACTAACGACTCAGTGGACATCTGGCGAGTGCCAGACGGGTCTGGCGGTGCAGCAACGGGGCGAAGCCTAAAAAATGTCTTTATCTTTTCTTTCATTAGTAAGTTGATTGTTTAGTTGACAAGTAAATATTAAACTTTAAACGTTAAACATTAACCATTAAACCTTAACCATTAAACCTTTCCTCCCTATCGCTTCATGACATACAACAGCTGACTGGGGGTGCTTCGTGCAGTGTAGCACATATGCTGGTACGGAGGCTATCATCATGGCGACGGTATCGCAGATGCACCGGTGAACGCGTGCATCCCACTTCATGGTAGAGCAGGCGGGCAGAATGTATGCAAATGCCTGTACAGGAGTAAGGCGTTCGACACTGTTCTCTGCAGCACGGCTAATCTGCGTTATGGCTCCAAGGGGTGCTGAGGTCTGTCGGTAACAGGGAGTCTTGCCGCTCCATGGCGAACCGTAGGCTATGGCTTGGCCGTTGCTGATGCGAACAATGGGATTATCGTCGTTCATAAGGTCGGTTTCGGGAACTGTTTTCAGCCAGTTAGCAGTCTGTGTGCTTTTACCTGTACCGCTACGCGCTATGAAAGCGTAAGCCGTACCGCTGGCTCTGACAAGCGATGCGTGGATAAGCAGCGTTTGATGAGGAGCGGAAGCAAAGGCGTATGCGAGCATCACGGCATTGTTAAGTCCGAAGCGTTGCATGGACACTGTGCCTCGGATATTACAGCGTGACTTGGTAAAATCATCGTTGGTGACGAGCAAGGCGCATTTTTCATTCTGCAGATTATTTATAATAAACTGGTATCCCCCGTCAGGAAGCTTGTCGACAGCTATATGCGCATTGCCTGTATCAAACACACGGATATGTTGCGTAGCGGCAGAACTATGAGGGCACAGGGAACAATCGACCGTCATTGTCAACAACGGTGTGTAATGCACCGGTGCATCGGCATTGCTGGCAGAAAAAGGTGCAAACGAAGGAAGCAGACGCAGTATATCGCTTGCACCACCTTCTTGTGCAAAACGTAGTGTTATAAGCCAGCCTGCTATAATGAAATCCATCTTGAGTAAAAGGAGAATAGAGAAGGAAAACAATAACGTGAATGAATGTCATTCACGTTATTGTTTTTACTTGTAATCAGATTATCTTACTTCAATGCCGTTATAAGCACGGCAGCAATAGTAGATACCGAGCTGGCGAGGGCAAGCCACATTGAAGTGCGCTGCGTATCAACCTTCTTTTCTGGTTTTGTCGGCACAACGATTTCGCAGCCAGGAAGTATATCGCCCTTGCGTATCTTGCTCGCCTGTCCATTAGGATAGACTATATATGCAAGGCTCTTCTTTCCGGTCTTATTGACACCGCCAGCCTGATTAATATAGTATGAAGCCGAGCGGCCTTCTTCGTATGCTACAGTGTTAGGGAATAACACCTCACCACTAATCTTTACAACATTATTGAGTTGTGGCACATAGATAGAGTCACCTTCCTGCATGACAATATCGCTGGCACTACCAGGATTTCGTAGCGCCTTCTGAAGGTCTACACCGACATTATAGCTCTTCTGTTGCAGAGCTTTCATCACTTCAAGTGAATCTGTAGCGTTCATCGCCACTTCTAATTTGCGACGCTGTATGTCAAGCTCTTCCTTAGACACCCTACGTATCACCTGCACACCGTTGACATAGGCGTTATCTGTCATACCACCGGCACGCTTCAGAATGTCAGTAAGACGCTCTTCCTTGCTCGAGAGTATGTATGTTCCACTATACTTCACCTCGCCCGACACATTAATGGCCTGCTGCACCTGATAGTCTGGCGACTTATGTATTGTGACGATATCGTATGGCTGGAGTTTGAAACCTGTCTCGCCCTCAATGGCCAAGCCGTTGCGGAGCGTGAAGGAATGGACTTTTGCTGTGTTCTTGCCCGTAGGATTGTCTGTCGAAGAGAGTATGCGCTGAGCCACTTCAACATTGACCAGCGACGCTGACTCAAGGAGTCCGCCAGCTTCTGTTATAAGGTCTTCGATTGTCTCGCCTTCTGAATATTTATATATGCCTGGCTTGAACACCTCACCATATATGGAGAGTGTACGCTGTTTGTTGAGTTCTTCTACCGAAGCAATTATTAGGCTATCCTCATTCTGAAGCATAACGTCAGGACTGGCACCGTTCATAATGCCTGCAAGATTTATCGTGAGCGCCATGCGGGTGCGGTCAGCTTTCATGCGATGAAGCACTCCTCGTGTGGCAAAAGCGTCTTCGGTCAGTCCGCCAGCCTGAGTAATGAGAGTGCGGATGCTGTTGACCGTGCCATTAAGACGATACTGCCCCTCACGGAACACGGCACCCTTCACTTCAACAGTGTTCTTATAGCGTTCGATAACGGCTTGAATTACGGCAACATCACCATCTTGAGTCTTGAACGAAGAGTAATCCCATTCGTCGACATTGTATATAGTCATGCCTTCATCGCCTACACGCTCTATGCGGATATTCTGTTTATAAGCATCGCCTGTCATACCTCCTGCGTACTTCAGAAGCGACTGCAACGACTCGCCGTCTTTCATCTCATAATACATAGGACGCTTAACCTTACCCTCAACCTTCACAAGATTACGATATGTGCCTACGATGATGGCATCGTTGTCCTGAAGCATAATATTGCCGCCAAGCTTGCCATTGAGAATAAAATCATATATGTCAACAGTAGTAACAATACGTCCATTACGTGACACCTTGATGTTACGCAGTGTGCCAATATCACTAATTCCGCCAGCAAGATATAGAGCATTAAACACAGTGGCGAAAGCTGAAAGGGTATATGTGCCCGGAACTTTCACCTCGCCCAAAACATTAACCATAACAGTTCGGGTCTGACCAACAGATAGCTTGATTGTTGAATCTTGATAATGGCCGCCTATAGCACGTGAAACTCTGGCTTGCGCCTGGCTAACTGTCAGTCCTGCCACACTGACTGGTCCTTCGTTAGGAATTGTGATGCTACCGTCTGGTGCAACAACAAAGCTGCCATTGAATTGAGATGCTCCGTAAATGTCAACAATAACCTCGTCGCCTGGTCCAAGGGTGTAATGCGATGGTGTGGCGATATTCATGTTAGGTTCAAAAGAGAGATTGCCGTAACGGAATATATCACGACCAAAAACCTTTACAGAATCTGCCTCTTCGTATATCTCAGCATATTGGAGCAGTTTGTCGTCTGCATTTTGCTCACGCACTTCTCCATTATTTATTCTTGTACGTCTTATATTGTCTCCATCAGATAACATATCGACGCGAGAATTCTGCGACTGGTATTTATCACGCAAACGTTCTAACTGTTTCACTGATACACCACGGCTAATAAGATTCTTTGCAATCTCTTTCTGGTCTTTGCCTTTCGCACTTTCTTCCTTCACATATTCTATCACCTGGCTGTCTGACATCTGCGCCATTACAGTCATATTATACGAAAGAAGGAGAATAAATAACAATAGATATTTTTTCATTATGATTTATATATTATATTTTCGCTTAAAGTAAACTAAATATATAACGGAGTACATATATATTTATTGTACGCACATGTTATTTTTATATAATTTAAGTTTCGCAAGTTCGCTTGCTTTGTAGATATAGGGAGATGACATTAGTTTTTGCTACATGAAGATAGAAGGAGGTAGATGAAGATAGAAGGAGATAAATGACATTAGTCTTGTTACAGAACACCCGCTTGCCAAAGTATCGTCCTCAATCTTCCTATATCTTCTCAAAATGTATCTACATTAAAATGTTTCACAAACAGGAATCCATGCATACACAATGACAATAAATCTTAATCCCGCTCATCTTTGCCTTAAGTGTCAGTCTGTTAACTTGCACTGCTCATGCTGGCAAAGAAATAACATTTTCAAACCAATATCTCATGATTATTTGCTATACGTAGATGGTACGATCCACCTTCATACGACACACGCATCGTTTTACATAAGCCTTCCTCTTTTGGAGAAATTGAAAGCGCAACATGCCCCATAGTGCGACGAAGGTTTATTTCTACACACGGATGAAGATAATACTTAAATTCTCCACTGACAGAATCTTCCTCACCAACCACCATCATGTCGACACCAAATGGTCCGACATAGCAACCATTAATCTTTTGCTTTATCCATCCAGTAATAAACAATTGAACTTCAGCAAGTAATTGACGTTCAATATATCGCTCAAGAATAGCAACTTTCTCATCTTCTGTAGCAAGAATATTGCCAGTATATGCACCATTCTGGGTGTCAAATACAGAAAGTCCATCATATCGGATACTGCCATCAGAATGCGCAGTAAACTCCATACCAAAGTCTAAAATCTTATTCTGGTATCTCTCCACCATCACATGTCCCATAGTACGCAAAACCTTATCAGCCCAACGCAACACATTGGGATTCTCGTCAAACATATACCTGACCCCTCTACCACTGCTGCTCCATGGTGATTTAACAACTATTTTTGACCATTTAGAGAAATACCTTAGCAATTCTTTCATACTACCAACCGACAGAGATTCACCTCGTGTCTGAGTAACATTTTGACGCAAACTGTGCAATAATTGAGATGATGTACTACGATCAGACAAATTGCGTATTACATCCAGACCAATGTCATCTGGCAAGAATGACTCGTCAATGCCGCTGCGACGCAACTGCCCAACAATGGCCTTGTCCCATCCCCACGGACAAAATTCAACCGACGTAACACCCGTGGATGTAATATCTTGGCAACCGCATATACGTCTGAGCAGAAATGCCAATTTCGAAAGAGACACAAAATGTACATTACTATTAGATAACAGGCATCTCCTTGCTGCCGACTCAGAAGCATTAACATCATCAACAACCACAATATCGCCATCATCAGCCCACAATGCAGGTATCCATCCTAAATCGGCTCGCAGCTGACGACCAGCATGAGGAGCTGTCCAAAATATATTGTCGGCAGCTAAAGCTATATCGTGTTCCGGATTAAAAATATGAATTTTCATAGGTGCAAAGGTAATAAAAAAACTTACAAGCTTAAAAAACTTTTGACAAAATGACTTATAAAAAAAACTTAAAATGTAAAAAAAGCAAAAATAAAATGTTTTTTCTTCTTCCCGTTGGAAATTAAATAAAATATTATTACCTTTGCATGCAATGCATACTATGAACACTAATGTCAACATATCATTGATATATTTGCATCTTATAATATTTTACTAAATTAAACACATGGCAAAAGAAAAGAAATTCATTACATGTGATGGTAACGAGGCTGCTGCACACGTGAGCTATATGTTCAGCGAAGTAGCTGCTATTTACCCAATCACACCGTCATCACCTATGGCGGAGCACACAGACGACTGGGCTGCTCGTGGACGCAAAAATCTATGGGGACAGACAGTTAGCGTACAGGAAATGCAGTCAGAAGGCGGTGCTGCCGGTGCAGTACATGGTTCTCTGCAGGCTGGTGCCCTTACAACAACATTCACTGCTTCACAGGGTCTGTTGCTGATGATTCCTAACATGTATAAGATTGCAGGCGAACTGCTTCCTTGCGTGTTTGACGTTTCTGCACGTACACTTGCCAGCCATTCGCTGTGTATCTTCGGTGACCACCAGGACGTTTATGCTTGCCGACAGACTGGCTTCGCTATGTTCTGTTCAGGATCAGTACAGGAGGTTATGGACCTCACTGCTGTACCTCACCTCGCAACTCTGAAGACACACGTACCATTCATCAACTTCTTCGACGGATTCCGTACATCTCACGAGTATCACAAAGTAGAAGTAATGGATATGGAAGACCTGCGTCCACTCGTTGACGAGGCTGACATCAAGAACTTCCGTGACCGTGCACTCTCACCAGAGCGCCCAGTAACACGTGGTACTGCAGAAAACCCTGAGACATTCTTCACACATCGTGAGGCTTGCAACGCTTATTACGACGCAATTCCTGACGTAGTAGAGCATTACCTCGGCGAAATCTCTAAGATTACTGGACGTGAGTATCACAATTTCTCATACTATGGAGCTGAAGATGCAGAGAACATAATCATTCTCATGGGTTCAGCAACAGAGGCTGCACGCGAGGCTATTGACCATCTTGTTGCTGAAGGCAAGAAGGTAGGTATGGTTGCTGTTCATCTTTACCGTCCATTCTCTATCAAGCACCTCTTCGCTGCAGTTCCAGCAACAGTTAAGAAGATTGCCGTACTTGACCGCACAAAAGAGCCAGGAGCTGAAGGCGAACCTCTATACCTCGACGTTAAGTCTGCATATTACGACCAGGAGAACCGTCCTGTTATCGTAGGCGGACGCTACGGCCTTGGTTCATCTGAC
>JAEIGA010013717.1_pt1 | contig 12331 bp, 17 predicted proteins | sample 9270691 | NCBI WGS metagenome assembly JAEIGA01 (sample SAMN17057246, study PRJNA624740) | gut metagenome | biome: biome; isolation source: fecal sample | host: Bos grunniens | place: China: Xizang | collected 2019
AAGTAAATAAAATGGGCTACTATCCCATTTTTCCCCTATACAAAAAAATGTACACCTCAAACAGCCCACTGAACCAAGGTAAGTACGTCATCACAGTACGATCTCATAATCTGCCGCTGCGATCAAGGCATAAGAAAAGCCGGTGGCACCCGGCTGTTATCTTTTAACCTCTTCTGCTGTACTTCTTACCTGTTGAAGTTTTGGCTTCCGGTTCTTTATCGCCGTTAGGCAGCAGTTCTAATTCTGTGACATAAACCTCTGTCTGGTAGTGCATGACTCCGTCTTTATCTTCATAGTCGTTATTCTGGAGTTTACCTACTACTGAAAGCATGTGGCCCTTCTTGACATACTTAGCAATGATCTCAGCCAGTGTATTCCAAGCTACACAAGTGATAAACTGTGTGCGCGGTTCTCCGTTGACCTGTCCGTCTTTGATTGCCAGAGCGAACCTGATAACGCTGTTATCCTTTCCTGCTTCCTTGAGTTCCGGTTCTTTTGTAATTCTTCCTGTTAATACTACTTTATTCATTTCTTATTCTTTCCTTTCCTGTCGTATTAATTTATCTTAACACCTGTGCCAAGGTGTCAGAGTTATAATAGCCCTCGATCGTATGATCTGAGTATTTTATTTCGATAAGGCCGTCAAGTATGGCCTTGTATTCAGCCGTCAGTCCTATAGTATACATAGACGGCTTAATAACTATATTGTCGCGTATCTCCAGCCGGTGGCCGTCTCTTTCAGTGATAAACCTTATGTTATCATTGAAAACCGACTCTGTGCCTCCGGCGCTGTAGAAGGTGAACCCTTCTCTGAAGTTCTCTATGCTGCCAAGTTCAGCAGGTCCCAGCTTCTTATTGACTCCGGCTATGGTTATGTGCAGTTTACCATTCTGCTCATATACGTATTTTTTCGCACCCAGAGTCTTAAAGCGGTCATAGCAGCCCTCGCTTTCAAATACACCCATGTAATGCGTTATGCCTTTTTCGTCCTTTGCATAAGCATTATTAAGTTTGCTTTCCTTCATGCGTTCTTTGTTAAATTTTGATATATCGAGTTCACCTATGTATTTAACGCTATCGGTATCGCAGTATACAAAGTTATGCCCTGCTAAATTTATTCCTTCCTGCAGCCTGTAGCGGGCCCAGGCAGTGACCCAGACTCCCCATGCATACGAGAGAAAAGCGTTCTTGTTACTGGCATTAAGAAGGTCCTCAATGCTTTCATTTTTAAGCTGGTAGCCGTTATTTATGAACTCAATCGACTGCTTTACCGGGTCCTGTGCAGTCATGCCGTAGCAACTGTTTAGCTTGTTCTTGCTCTTGGTATAATAGACTTCCATTTCTTCATTGCCTTTAAGGACTGTTTTATCAACATAATACTTGCGTACGACGTTTTTAAGCTGTTCAGGGAGCGGTTTATATACCGAGGTATATACTTCATAGGGGTTACACGATTGCCATTTATACATACCTAAAATGATCTTAAAATCAAGGTCCGTTATGGTCGTTTCCAGATAATCGGCTCTTAATATGCGGCCGTTATCATAAACGCCGTTTTCAATGTTTCGGCACTTATCACGGCTCAGATAGGGAGCGCCCTGCAGAATGTCTTTGAGATCGATGTCATGAAAGGCAATTCTCATTAATACAGGCTTTTTGTGTTTCCAGATGAGTGCTTTAAGCCTTTTAATGCTTGTCAGCGGTTCTCTGTAAAACTTCATCATTGGATATAGGCAATTCATCATCACCGAAGGATAAGCGCTGACCTCATCAATGCTTTTGACATTTTCCAGAATGTCTCCAGTGTACCAGCGGTTCGCGTGAGTGTTGCCGCCTCGGAACGCTTCACGCAGAAGAGTATATACTTCAATGTCCGGCAACATTTCCTGAAGCTGTTCATGATTGTATTCTTCCATTGCCCTTTTGGTGTCCCTTCTGACGTAGCCGGTAGACGTGAGCGGAACAGTGAGCACGTTATCGCCTTCAATGCTGAAACTCTTATATAAAGCCTGCACTAAACCTTGCACGTCATTTATGCAGTATTGAAGTTCAAACTCTGATAACTCTGTATCAGGATACCTGATCTTATTATAATCAAAGCCTGACAGTTTCTTATTTTCAATTTTCATCTGATAGGTGAACTGGTCCAGACTCATATTAGTTAACAGATAAGAGCAGCGAAACTCTATGCAGTCGAACATTGTACATTTAAGCACTTTCCGGCTGTCAGTACAGAACACCTCATCAGGCTGAAACCTGTACCACCCTTTGAGATACTGGAACTCATAAGATAGGTTGTGAACATATATCACTAGCCACTGATGAGATCGCTTCAGCATTTTTCTGATTGCTTTAAGCATATTGAATAACTGCGGCCACGTCCGGCCTATTACAGTCTTATCAAGGCCTATCTGCATTTGCCAGATATACATAAAGTTCTCTTCAATGTCCGGCAGTGTAGAGGTCTCGATATCAAAGGCCGTTATGATGTCCTTATATGTTTTTTTCTTACCATGCGGATTTCCGCGTGATCGTTTGCAGACAGGGATATCTTTTATAAAATCTGTGTTGAACTCCTCTGCCTTAAAAATCATCTGAAGAACTCTTCAGCTTTCTACCCTTCCGCACATATAAGCGCTGCCCTGTATTGTTTTCAGCCCAGTATGCTATATTTGCCTTGATCTCAGACGCAGACAGCTTCCGCTCTCTTGCTCTCTGCACTGCGTCCAGAATAGCCTCGTATCCGTAAATAGAGGTTAACCCTCTCGCTCTTGCGTCGTCCAGAAAATCGAAGAACTCGTCTATATTGTTCTGATTGATATAGTCATAACCGCGGTCCTGCAGGGTATTGACGGCCTGTCTGATCTGGCGGTCATGTTTTGTTGTCAGTGTTTTAGTCTGCAGTAAGCCCTGAGCCTTTTTAGTTAAGGCTCTGAGATCACTTTCAGAGACCGGGCCGAGTTCTCTAAGGTTCGGAAACTCTCCGCGGTAGCGTTCAATTAACTGCTTTCCTCCCGGTCTGCCTTCCGCTCTTTTAAGCTGCCGCCTGATCGCAATACTGGCCTTGCTGTATTGACTTCTTAATGAAGGTTTTTTCTTTGCCATGTATTAGTCCTCCTTGAAATAGTCTCTCACTGCTTGCACAATGCCGGTCTGTTCGTAGAACTCTCGCATGTTTAGTTTTGTGGTTGTTGTGTACTTCCGGCGCTCCAGCTTGAAGAAATAATGTCCGGAGCGGTTCTGATAGATTTTGAAATTGTCCTGAAGCAGATACTTGAGGCCCAGATCGTGGCCGAATAATGATATTGCCTGATTGTTGGATATCTCGAAATATCTATCCTTCCTTATATCTTGGTTCTGTAAATTCGACATGTTTACCTCTCATCTTGTAACTTGATATGAAGCCTGTTGAGTCCTGCCAGCCTTCAACATTTCCCAGATAATCATAGAAATAGTCGCAATCGGTGAAATGGTCCAGCAGTTCATAGTTTTCGATTTTAGCAAAGACGTTATATATGAATGCTTCAACAATTCCCAACGCTAAGTACATCATATCGGAGTAGCTGTCTGCTACTATGTTTCTGACTTCCAGCCTGAGAGCCTTTCCGCTCTCAAGCCGTACTGTAAATGCTATCGCTCTTCTTACTTCCATTATTTACCTCCCAGCATTTTATTAACAAATATTTCCATGTTGTTGAAATCTTCACACCCTATCAACCCCTGAAAGAATATCAGCAAGTTGGCAGCGTGCAGTTCTGATCTCACAACCTCAAGCGCTTTCCAGTCGCTGTGATCATACATGGCAATAGCATAATTAAGCTGCATTCTGTAGTAATCATTTGAGTTTCTGAGCATGCGCTCATAGTAAGTTAATTCTTCAAGCATAAATACCCTCTGAAATTTCTTTTTTAATGTTTGTTATCTGTTCATCAGTAAGCATATTTAATTCAGCCAGCATATAAACAATAGTGTAAGCGCGAGTTAAGTAACGATCTTTAAAATCATTATTAACAAAAGCATTTCCTTGTTTCACGCATGTTGCAATAATGTTAAATGCTACAGTTTTGATTTCCTTCTTTGTCATGTTTCCATGTCCTCCTAACTGTCTATAGAATAGCAAATAATTGTGGGAATTTGATGTGAAAATAATGTGATTATGTGAGATTTTTAAGTTAAAATGTGTTATATAGGAATTAGAAGGGCTGCCCATAGAGCAACCGGCGGAACCGGTGGGCAAGCACCCGCTCAGTGCCTGAAGCCCTTCTCTAAATGATAATAAAGGAGGTTTCAGTTATGGACTATCAGACAATTACTCAGTTCGTTTCTTCTATCGGCTTTCCTATCGCTGCCACTATTGCCCTTTATGTGCAGCTTGGCAAGGAGCAGGAAAACCACAAGGCAGAAATGAACGCTCTCAAAGATGTCATCATGCAGAACACGATCGCTCTTACAGAACTGAGGGAAAAGCTTGATGAAAAGCTTTAAACCGAGAACCACGCAGCCGGAACCTTCTAATAAGTATTATACAAGAAAAGCAGCCGGAGGCGTAAGCTACTGCATTCAGGGAAACCCTGAAGCATGGAGCGGTTCAGTACTTGCTAACTGCGTAGGCTATGCGTGGGGAAGAATTGCAGAGATCGAAAAAAACATTTACTGCACAATAGGAGTGCCTGAAAGCCGGTTAAATAAAGGCTCTTATGCTCCGCGCTCTGCTCAGGCGTGGCTATTATCAACTAACGGCCGTAAAACCGGCATGACTCCGAAACTTGGAGCAGTTGCCGTCTGGAAGCACAAAAGCAAGAACCTCGGCCACGTTGCTGTCGTTGAAACGATCGACCCAACAACAGGAAGCTGGCAGAGTTCAGAGAGCGCCTATGAAGGTGCTGCCTTCCGCATACGGCATTATAACGCTGCCGGCAATAAGGACAATTATAAGCTTCTGGGATATATCTATCCTTTTGAAGAATATGAGCCTTATGAACCGGAACCGCAGCCAACACCTGAGCCGGAGTTAAAAGTCGGCGATAAGGTCCAGATCATAGCCAGCGGCAGAGCCTCATCATACGGCGATAAACCTAACGCCGGAGGTATCGGCTGGACGCGTTATATTAAGAAGATTTATAAGAACCGCGCCTATCCTTATCAGGTAGGAAACGCCAGCGGTACAACAGGCTTTTATAAGCGCGAGGCATTAAAGAAACTGTAAAGGAGGTAAAGCAAAATGCCAAAAATCGAGGATATTTTAAAATTAATTGAGGCCGGTTATTCAAAAGACGAAATAACTGCCCTGACTGCAGAAGTGAAAACCGAGGTCACGCCTGAGGTCAAGACAGAAGAACCGGCAGAGCAGCCGGAACCAAAAACGGAACCGGCAGAAGTAAAGGCAGAAGGAAATGATGAACTTCTCAGGCAGTTGACTGCTGAAATGGCAGAACTGCGTAAGCAGATACAAAAGCGTAATCTGTCAGAGACTTTCACCGACACACCTAAGCCGGAACGCTCGCAGGAGATACTGGCCTCATTGATTAACCCTAAGAAGGAGGAAAATAAAAGATGAGTGTTAACAACATGTCAGTTGAACAGGCTTATCAGTTAGTGGCAGACCTGCACGAACAGGCTACAGGCCAGACAACTGTTACACCTACTGACTTATCAAGCTTTATTTCGGTTGCACAGTCTACCTTAGCTGTAGGCTATGAACCTGTATTAAATGCCATTACCCAGATGGTTTCTAAAACCCTGATGGCCGTAAGACCTTACAGCCGTAAGTTTGCCGGACTGGAAGTCTCAACAGAGGCGTGGGGTGGAATTGTCCGCAAGATCAGTTTTGCTGACAGAGACCCTATCACTTCAGAGGCTTTCAACCTTGTTGACGGTCAGTCTGTAGATCAGTACAAAGTACGCAAGGCTCACGTATTAGAGACTCATTATGTAGGCTCTGACACATGGAGCGAGGCTTATACCATTTATGAGGACCAGCTTAACAGTGCATTCCAGAGCCCGCAGGCTTTAGGTGAATTTGTCACAGCCTTAATGCTGCATTTCTCAAACGAGCACGAACAGCACATGGAAGACTTCGCTCGCGCTGCACTTGACAACTTCATTGCCGGTAAGAATTACATTGACGGCACAGAGACCGGCTCTGTCATTCATCTGCTGACTGAATACAATGCTGCCACAGGTTTATCACTGACCGCAACAACAGTACGTCAGCCTGCTAACTTCCCAGCTTTTGTCCGCTGGATGTATGCACGTATCAACAATATTTCAAGAATGATGACCGAAAGATCAGGACTCTTCCAGAAGGCCATCACCAATATGCCAATTAACAGACATTCACCAGTCGCCGATCAGAAGGCTTATATCCTCGCTGACTTCCTGTCAGAAATGGAAGCAGAGGTCAAGTCGATTACCTATGATAACAGCTTCCTGACAATGGCAGACACCGAGGCAGTCGGTTACTGGCAGGCCATTGACTCACCGGACGAAGTACAGGTCACACCTGTAGTCATTGACTCCAGCGCAGTTATCGCCAACGGCACAGCCCAGACAATGAGCGAAGTTATCGGCGTTATCTTTGATAGAGACGCTATCGGTATCAATATCGTTGCTGACGATATCAAGCAGACACCTTATAACGCATACGGCCGCTACTGGAACCTGTACAGATTTACCAACGCACGCTATTATAACGACTTCACAGAAAAGGGCGTTGTCTTTGTCCTCGATTAAAGCATTACGCTTTATTTCGGATATAGGGCCGGTTTCCTTTCCCGGCCCTTCCCTAAGGAGGCTATATGTTAACAATTAAGCTTTATCAGTTCTCAAAGAACAAAAACAGCACCAAGCAGCCTGATAACTCGGTAACTCAGGTCTCATACAGTGCACTTATGAAAACGGCCTCTTCATTGATTAATCCTGTAATTACCATTAAGGAAAGCCCTATCGGTTACAACTACTGTTATATCTCTGACTTTGAAAGATATTATTTTATTACAGATATAACGTACAGTTTAGGTGAATGGGAACTCTCTTTATCTGTTGACTCTCTAGCTAGTTTCAAGAGCGATCTGGGAAACGTTACAACTTACGTTCTGAGAAGTGCAAGCAATAAGAACGGATATCTGAAAGACTCTTTATATCCAATTTCAGGCAATTACTCTAAGAGCGTTCAAAACTGGGACCCTTGGGGTAGCGGTGGTTATTATTATCTTTCTGCCGTAGGTATTAACTCTGTACATACTTACCAGCTTTCAAGCGCAGCCATGAGATCGTTCATGACTAACTTAATGGGCTACTCAACTGACGCCAGTTTATGGGGCACTGTTGAACAATCTTTAATGAATAGCGCTTTTAACCCTATTCAATTTATTACAAGTTGTTTCTATAGCCCTCTTAATTTGGGGCAGAACGTGGCAACCAGCACAATAGAATGTGGCAACTATTCTGTATCAGTTTCAGGTGATTGCTATATAAATTCCAGAACCTACAGAACGTTCAGCCATTCTTTCAGCGTTGCGGATCATCCGCAGGCTTCAGTTCGCGGTATGTATTGTAACATGGCACCGTATACCTCCCATACGCTTTCAGCCGGCGGTTTCGGTGTTATCAATGTGCCTGCTGACTTACTGGATCAGGGAAGCAACACTGTTGAGATTGAACTGCTCGGAGACCCTCGAACAGGAGCCGGTGCCCTTATATGTAAGGCTAACGGTGTACGATTTGCCAGAGTTAACTCTTCCATAGGCGTGAATGTACCTATCGCACAGACCAGCCGCGACATTATAGGCGGCTCTGTATCGTTGATGTCTGGAATTGCCGGAGGTATTGCGTCAGCAGTTACCGGCAATATTCCGGGAGCAATAGCCAGTGCCGGCTCGATCTTAGGAGGTATAACAGACCTCGCAAGTAACATCACTTCAACGACCGGAGCGCAGGGCAGTGGCGTTAACTTATATGATGATTTCACTTTAACGTCAGTATGGTACACCAACAGCGGTTTTGATAACGATAATAACGGCTGCCCATATTGCCAGACCGTACAGCTTAACACGCTTTCAGGTTTTACCCAGTGCGAAAAGGGAGTCTTTAAGAGTTCAAAGGCTACAGAGTCAGAGATAAACGAGATCAATTCCTACATGGTTTCAGGTTTCTATTATGAGTAAAGGAGGTGAAGAGTTTGCCTAATATCCCGGTCAATTATGACTATATCAATCTATACAATTCACAGCGCAGTCCCTCAACAGTGCACTGTCAGAACGCGGCACTCGTTCACTTTTTCGAGCGTTACCTTCTTCAGAAGGTTATTTCGGTTTTCAAGTTTGAAGGTATTCCTGATACATGGGCTCTGAATTACTTTCAGTATGTGCTCTTCATGTTCGGATATGTTGCTATTATCGATCACCCGGATTTTGGAGTCATTCCGCAGAATTGCTCTTTGTACGGCTATGATGTATTCTATCAGCCTAGCCATGTCATAATCGCTAACCCTCTTATCAAGACGGAGCGGTACAGAATAGGCGAAGAGTGCGAACTTATCAAGCTGCAGCCTGACTATTTCGGAGTAATGGACATTGTAACAACTTACGCTGACCTTATGGCCCTTAGCCTTGAAACGGCTGGCATTAACCTGCTTAACAGCAAAATGTCTTATGTGTTCATGTCAGAGAATAAGAATGCTGCTGAAAGCTTCAAAAAGCTTTACGATCAGTTCGCCAGCGGTAACCCTGCAGTATTTGCTGATAAAATGCTGTTTAATGAAGACGGCAGCCCTAGCTGGCAGATGTTTACCCAGAACGTGGGACAAAACTATATTGCTGATAAGGTTCTGGACGATATGAAAAAGCTTGAAGACCGCTTCAATACTGATGTTGGTATTCCTAACGCTAACACCTATAAGAAGGAACGCCTTATCACTGATGAGGTAAACGCCAACAATTTTGATACGCAGTCAAAGGTCCTGTTATGGCTCGATACCATGAGCAGAGGCATTGAGGCCGCTAACAATCATTACGGGCTTGATTTATCGGTAGACTACCGATATACAGCCCAGTACAGGGAGGAGGTCGGAGAAGATGAGAGGCTCTAAAATATCACTGTTAGGACTTTATACCGCAAACCCTGACCTGTTCAATGATTTTACAATCCCAACGCAGCTTACTGCGTCCGTTCTTATTGATAATTTGCTCATGGATACGTCAGACATGGAGGTATTATACCCGGACGCTGATTTCATGCAGCAGGCTATCAAGTCATGGAGCCTGTTAAAAATACATGAGTGGCAGAAACAGGCCGATACTCTGTACGAAGATTATGACCCTTTCATCAACCTGAAGCGTGATGAAACCAGAACTATTCAGCAATACAGTTCAGGCACAAGCGCGTTCAATGTCAATGCCTGGGACGACTCCAGCGCTGACGGCGTACAGAGAAATAAGACAACTGACAGCGGAAACGTCACAACTACTGAAGAGTATCACATGACCGGTGACAGTGCTATCAAGGACGCGCAGGACGTAGCAAGAGCAGAAATAAATCTGAGGAATGATTTTATCATGTATCAGATCATCATTAAGGACTTTATGAAAAAGTTCATATTATTAGTATATTAAAGGAGGTATTTTAATATATGACAAGATTAGCAAACCCGGCAGCAGTCGCAAGATTTGCTGACGATAATGTGGCAAAGTTTGGAGGTGGCGGTTCAATAGCGAACCCTATTGCTAAGATTAACTTTTCTACTACTGAAACAGGAATAAAATTATACTTTGATGAGGCCACAATTCTGGCCCTTGATGACAAAGGCGTTTCTATGCTTCAGGAACCTATCGAAAATGAAGTCGATGTCGTCGTTCCGTACTCGGCAATCGATGAGTCTTATATCGGCAGAAGTACAGTATATGCCACCGATGAAAACGGCACCAATAACTATAAACTTGTTATGACAGCACCTGAAGGAGTCACATTGACAGACTTTGAAGATGGTTCATATGGTTTACAGATCGAGGTTTCCGGCCCTGTTGAAATATCTTTTGTAACAAACGGAATTTACTCATAGGAGGTATAATATGCCTATCTTTGATAATTACCCTTTTACGGATTTTCACCAGTTAAACCTTGACTGGATCATCCGCACCATGAAGGAACAGGTGCAGGCTATTGCTGACGATAAGAGTTTTATTGACGGCAAGGTTGCAGAATTTCAGCAGGCTTTAGATGATTTTGAAACAGCCTATAACAATCTATTAGCGCTTGACAGTGAAATGACTGTTTCGGGCAGCAATATCATCTTTACAAAGAATATTGTAGCACCTTACTTTGAAGGACCTGCCGCAGAATTAAAAACAACGAGCCCAACAGGTAACAATATGGATAATGCCATTCCTGACGCAAACAACAAGTTAAGATTGTTCACAGGTTATGGCATTGTAAACAGACCTGCGGCCATCAATGCTTCAAGCCGTATCTTCTGCATGGCTGTTAATATCGGCACATGGAGCGGAACAACCTACTATCTGCAGATCGTAAACAGCACACAGGACAATATCCAGTATATCAGAAACGGAACTGAAACCGGCGGCGTGCTCACGTGGGGTAACTGGGCCGGAAGCGATCATGTAGCCCTTGCTGACAGCGCCACTTATGCAACAAGCGCAGGAAGCGCTGCAACTGCTACAACCGCAGACAGTGCAACATACGCGACAAGCGCAGGAACTGCCACAAGTGCAACAACTGCAACAAGCGCAACAACTGCCACCACTGCAACAAGTGCTGGCACAGCAGACACACTGCCAATCATTACAAGCGTTACAAGTAACGACGCTAACGATTATTTTGACGCAACCAAACCGATTGCGATTTATTCAACTCCGATCTTATCCAGCAACGTTCCTTCAGCAGTTTCAGGCTCTGCTGCTATGATTATCAGCTTTACCTTAAACAGTACAAACGGTATACAGATACTATGGGCTTATGCTGAAGGCTCGAGTATTTATATCAGAGTGAAGGCACTAGGCAGTTGGCAATCCTGGAAACTCAACAGCACAACAAACGCATAGGGCTGATTAATTTCAGCCCTTTGCTTTAATCGAGGAGGAACAATGACGGAAAAACTATATCTTGAGAGTGGTTATCTCAATATGGAGTATATTATAAATTTGCCGGTGCCTTTCATTTTTGTTTTGGGAGGCAGAGGAACCGGCAAGACTTACGGCGCGCTCAAATATCTGCTTGACAATGACAAGCGTTTTATATTGATGAGACGCACACAGACGCAGGTAGACATGATAAAAGACTCTGCTTTCAATCCCTTTAATGCCCTGCCAGATCATAACATAATCATTAAATCAATCAATAAGAACATGAGCGGAGTATATAAAGGCCATTATGAGGACGGACTTAACAAGACAGACGGCGCACCTATCGGTTTTCTTTGTGCCCTTTCCACGATCTCAAATATCAGAGGCTTCAACGCTGAAGACGTAGAAATAATATTATATGATGAGTTTATCGGTGAAAAGCACGAGAGAGCCATTCGCAACGAGTCTGACGCGGTTTTGAACGCTTTTGAGACTTGTAATCGCAACAGGGAATTAAAGGGCTTAGAACCGATAAAAATGGTATTTCTGGCGAACTCTAACGACTTGGCAAACCCTGTATTCATGGGTCTTAAACTCGTTGGAACTGTAGAGAAGATGAGACAGAAGGGTAATGATCTGTATATAAATAAAGACAGAGGCATAGCAATTATACTTTTAGGTGAAACGGCAATATCAAAGGCTAAAAGAGAAACGGCTCTTTATAAGCTGGCCGGTGACAGTGAGTTCTCTGATATGGCCCTTAAAAATGAATTTGCTAATGAAGAGAAAGCCCTTATCGGCAGCCGCAACCTGAAAGACTATAAGCCTGTATGTTTTGTTGGTGAACTGGCTGTTTACCGCAAGGGCAGACAGTATTATATTACTGACTATCGCAAAGGAACGGCCAAGGAATACGACTCAAGCCCTATGGAGTTAAAGCGCTTCAAACGTGATTATTATTTCTTATGGCTGGCATATCTCAATTCTAACATCTTATTTGAGTCATATTATCTGCAAACTCTATTTGAAAGATATTTCGGTATATGGTAATATATAATTGTAAGCAGGTCCTCCTGAATATCTATTCTCATAGTCGAGTTTCATATTCCCTGACAAAATCTTCCGAAGCTATTTATGCCTATATGAATTAGTTACCTGCTTACTGCTGCGCAGCCGGTGAAGTTCCCCGTTCATCACCGGCTTTTCTTATGCCTTGATCGCAGCGGCAGATTATGAGATCGTACTGTGATGAC
>JAEIGA010013718.1_pt1 | contig 12328 bp, 15 predicted proteins | sample 9270691 | NCBI WGS metagenome assembly JAEIGA01 (sample SAMN17057246, study PRJNA624740) | gut metagenome | biome: biome; isolation source: fecal sample | host: Bos grunniens | place: China: Xizang | collected 2019
AAATAATAAATCTGTTCGGTGAACTACGCCATGTGGGTGTGGATAACTTATTAAAAAAGCAAAGAATTGTGGGAAGTTATCAACATTTGTAGTTGTGCGGGGCTTTGGATTGATAAAAATAAATTTATTCTTTATCGCTGAATTTACTGAGCAAAACATTGACGCAAACTCACAAATGAATTATAATGTATTAGGTTTTAACAAAGACATTCTGAAGAAAGAGAAAGAGGTTAAACAAATGATTAAAAGTATGACTGGTTTCGGAAGATGCGAAATCACAGATGGGGAACGCAAGTTTACCGTAGAGTTAAAAGGGGTGAATCACAGATATTTAGATGTGAACATCCGTATGCCAAAGAAACTGAATTTCTTTGAGTCATCTATTCGTAACTTATTAAAGCAGTACGCACAGAGAGGAAAGGTAGACATTTTCATTACTTATGAAGACATGTCGGAAAATCAAGTTTCTCTGAAATACAATCCGACACTTGCACAGGAATATCTTACATATTTCAAACAAATGCAAGACGAATTTGAGTTGGATTATGATATCCGCGTATCCACATTATCACGCTGTCCGGAAGTATTAACCATGGAAGAGCAGGTAATGGACGAAGAAGAGTTATGGAACGGTCTTGAGAAAGCATTGAAAGGTGCGTTCGAACAATTCCGCGACACGAGAATTGTGGAAGGTGAAAACCTGAAGAAAGATATTGTGGAAAAACTGGATGAGATGTTAGAATTGGTTGGATGCGTTGAAAAACGTTCTCCTGAAATTGTAGCAGAATATCGTGCAAAATTGGAAGCTAAAGTGAAAGAGCTTTTAGAGGATGTACAGATTGATGAAGGAAGACTTGCAACAGAGGTTGTAATCTTTGCGGACAAGATTTGCACCGATGAAGAAACTGTACGTCTTAGAAGTCACATTGAGCAGATGAAAGCCACATTAGGTACGGCTGAAGGAATCGGACGTAAGCTTGATTTTATCGCGCAGGAAATGAACCGCGAAGCCAATACGATTTTATCAAAAGCAAATGATTTGGAAACATCCAACTACGCCATTGATTTAAAAACAGGTATTGAGAAGGTTCGTGAACAGATACAAAACATTGAATAGGAGAGGCTATATGAAGACAAGAGGAATTCTTATTGTGGTTTCAGGGTTCGCCGGCTCAGGCAAAGGGACCTTGATGAAGGAAATTATGACGCAATATGATAATTACGCTCTTTCTATTTCAGCTACCACAAGGAAACCGCGTGGTACAGAGGTTGATGGGAAGGAATATTTCTTTAAAACAACAGAAGAATTTGAAAAAATGATTGCACAAGGCGAGTTAATAGAGTATGCTAACTACGTGGGTAATTACTACGGTACACCGAAGGCATATGTTGAGGAACAGCTTGCATCCGGGAAGGATGTAATTTTGGAAATTGAGATACAAGGTGCCTTGAAGGTGAAGGAACAATTTCCGGAAACCTTACTCCTGTTTGTAACACCACCGAATGCGACCATCTTAAAAGAACGTTTGGTAGGACGTGGAACGGAGACCATGGAGGTTGTGGAGCAGAGAATGCGCCGTGCGGCAGAAGAAGCAGAAGGCATTTTGTCATATGACTACATTTTAGTAAATGATGATTTGCAGGAATGTGTGCTTCAGATGCATCATATTATCCAAAGTGAACATTACAGAACTTCAAGAAATGAAGCGTTTATCAATCAAATTGAAAAAGAACTAAAAGGGAATGTGAAAGGAGAATAATTTATGTTACATCCATCTTATACAGACTTAATGAAGGTAGTAAACAAAGACGTTGAGGAAGGCGCTACAAAGGTAGTTAACAGCCGTTATTCTATCGTGCTTGCTACTGCAAAAAGAGCAAGACAAATCATTGACGGAGAAGAAGTTTTAGTTCAGGCAAAAGCAGGACAAAAACCACTTTCCATTGCGATTGAAGAAGTAAATCAGGCAAAAATTAAAATTGTCGGTGAAGAAGCTTAATTTTGAAACAAAGAAAGGCAGATGCAGTGCGTATCTGCCTTAATAAATATATAGGAGACGGAGACAATGAATATTCTATTCGTGTCATTAGGATGTGATAAGAACCTGGTTGACTCAGAAGTGATGCTTGGACTTCTTGCAAACCACGGACATCAGATGGTGGACAGTGAAGAAGAAGCCGATGTCATTGTTGTGAATACCTGTTGTTTTATCAATGATGCAAAGGAAGAGAGTATTCAGACCATTTTAGAAATGGCTGAGTACAAAAAGGACGGTTCTATTAAGGCATTGATTGTTACCGGCTGTCTGGCGCAAAGATATAAACAGGAAATCATGGATGAAATTGAAGAAGTTGATGCGGTTTTAGGTACCACATCTTACGATAAAATAGTGGAAGTGATTGACGAGGCATTACAAGGACATAAAAGTCTTGAGTTGACAGATATTGATGCACTTCCAACAGTAGAAAGCAAACGTCTGGTGACAACAGGCGGACATTTTGCTTATTTAAAGATTGCAGAAGGGTGCGATAAGCATTGTACTTACTGCATTATTCCAAAGATAAGAGGGAATTTTAGAAGTGTGCCAATGGAACGCTTGATAAAAGAGGCAATGGATTTGGTGGAACAAGGTGTGAAAGAAATTATTCTTGTTGCACAGGAAACCACCCTTTATGGAATAGACCTCTACGGCAAAAAATCTTTGCATGTGCTGTTAAAAGAATTATGTAAGATAGGCGGACTACGATGGATTCGTATTTTATACTGTTATCCGGAAGAGATTACAGATGAGCTTATCCAGGTCATCAAAGAAGAAGATAAGATTTGCAACTATTTAGATATTCCAATTCAGCATGCGAGTGACGGAGTTTTGAAACGCATGGGAAGGAGAACTTCCAAACAACAGTTGATTGACACTGTGAAGAAGCTGCGTGAAGAGATTCCGGACATTGCGCTTCGTACAACACTGATTACCGGATTTCCGGGAGAGACCGAAGAGCAGCACGAAGAACTGATGGAATTTGTAGATGAAATGGAATTTGACCGGTTAGGGGTATTCACCTACTCACCGGAAGAAGATACACCGGCAGCAACTATGCCGGACCAAATTGAAGAGAGTGTAAAGGAAGATAGACAGGCAGAAATCATGGAACTTCAGCAGGAGATTGCATTTGATTTGGCAGAACGGATGATTGGGAAAGAAGTCATCGTGATGTTTGAAGGAAAGGTAGCCGATGAAAATGTATATGTTGGAAGGACCTATATGGATGCGCCGAATGTAGACGGACTCATCTTCGTAGAAACCAATGAGGAACTAATGTCCGGAGATTTTGCAAAAGTAAGAATAACCGGTGCATTAGAATATGATTTGATAGGAGAGTTAATATCATGAATTTACCAAACAAATTAACAGTTTTAAGAGTCATTATGGTACCATTTTTTGTAGTATTTATGCTGATCCCAAGTTTAGGAGCAGCAGCTAATAAATACATTGCTTTAGCACTTTTCTGTATTGCAAGCTTTACAGATTTCCTAGATGGATATCTTGCAAGAAAGAATAATCTTGTAACAAATTTTGGAAAGTTTATGGACCCATTGGCAGACAAATTATTAGTATGTTCTGCATTAATCTGCTTAAGCTCATTAGGAAAGCTTGCTACATGGATTGTATTAGTTATTATCGCACGTGAATTTATCATCAGCGGTTTCCGTTTGGTAGCTTCTGATAATGGAATTGTCATTGCTGCAAGTTACTGGGGCAAATTTAAAACCGTTTCACACATGACTATGATTATCATGTTGATTTTAGATTTCCAAAATCCGGTTTACTATGTTTTAACACAGATTGTAGTGTGGGTTGGACTTGCACTTACAGTGATTTCACTTGCAGATTATGTATGGAAGAATAAGCAAGTGTTGACACAAGGCGGAATGTAAAATTAAGGTTTTATTTGTATACGTCCATGTGGCTGGAATATCAAAAACTTTAGATATAAAATAAATTTTTACATGTCCACTTTATAGGGTACATTTTAATCCGCACTTTCTATAAACACAGAATTTTCAACTGTCTATACCCACGGTTTTTCAAAATCGTGGGTATTATGTACTATTAAACGTTGATTTATAGAAAGTCGAGCTAAAAATCAAGATTTTTTGAAGGATTTTTCGGTGATTCTGGGTATTAGGCTGAAGAAATGGTATTATTATACCCAGTCGCATATCAATCATATGTCAATGGAGTAGATATAACAGAAAAAATCATTTCAAATTAGGGAGAAATATATGGCTATAGAAGAAAAAATAGTACAAGTCTTAAAAAATAAAAGCTACACCATCACAACAGCAGAATCCTGCACCGGTGGTTTGCTTGCAGGAAGAATTTTGAATGTGTCCGGTGCGTCAGCTGTATATAATGAAGGTCATATCACATATTCAAATGAGGCAAAGGAAAGATTGCTTGGTGTATCTCATGATACATTGGAACAATATGGTGCAGTAAGCGAGCAGATCGCAGCAGAGATGGCATTGGGTGCAGCTCGCGTTGCAAATGCGAATGTTGGGCTGAGTACAACCGGAATAGCAGGTCCAGGTGGCGGAACCCCTGAAAAGCCTGTGGGGCTTGTTTATATAGGTTGCGCTATCAATGGTGATGTGACGGTAGAGGAATGTCGTTTTTCCGGCAACCGTGAAGAGAATCGAAATGCCGCAGTGGAGGCGGTATTAGAGTTGTTGATTGATAAATTAGAAACTGTATAACATAAAGCAGCAGACGAGGTAGTGACTAATGTCTGCTGTTTTTGCTATATATGCAAGAAAAACCAAAAATATTCATGAAAAAACGAAAAAAAACTAGACTAATTAACGAGTTTATGAGACAATAACAACGTATGGGATGTTAAATATCTAACAAACAACCATAGAAAGAACACTACATATTTGAAAGGAGTTTTAATCATGATTTATTCACATGAAGTAAAAACTATGTGTCCGGTAGCAATTGGCGCAAATCACGGACCAGCTCCAATCCCAGAAGAAGCAAAATGGGTAAAAGCAAAAGAAGTAAAAGATATTTCTGGTTTGACACACGGTATTGGCTGGTGTGCACCACAGCAAGGAGCTTGTAAATTAACATTAAACGTTAAAGATGGTATCATCCAAGAAGCATTAGTTGAAACAATTGGATGTTCAGGTATGACTCACTCTGCAGCTATGGCTTCAGAAATTCTTCCTGGAAAAACTATCTTAGAAGCTTTAAATACAGACTTGGTTTGTGACGCTATCAACACAGCGATGAGAGAATTATTCTTACAAATCGTTTACGGTAGAACACAAAGTGCTTTCTCTGAAGACGGACTTCCAATCGGTGCAGGTCTTGAAGATTTAGGAAAAGGACTTCGTTCACAAGTTGGTACAATGTACGGAACATTAGCTAAAGGTCCTCGTTACCTTGAAATGGCTGAAGGTTATGTAACAGGTATCGCATTAGATGAAAACAATGAAATCATCGGTTACCAATTCGTAAGTCTTGGTAAATTAACAGACTTCATCAAAAAAGGTGATGATCCAACAACAGCTTGGGAAAAAGCAAAAGGTCAATATGGCCGTGTAGCTGACGCTGTTAAGATTATCGACCCAAGACAAGAATAATAGAAGGAGGACATACATAATGGCTTTATTTGAATCATATGAAAGACGTATTAATCAGATTAATGCGGTATTAAATAGTTATGGAATCGCTTCTATTGAAGAAGCTGAAAAAATCACAAAAGATGCTGGATTAGATGTTTACAATCAAGTAAAAGGTATCCAACCAATTTGTTTTGAAAATGCTTGCTGGGCTTACATTGTAGGTGCTGCAATCGCAATTAAAAAAGACTGCAGAAGAGCTGCTGACGCTGCTGCAGCAATCGGTGAAGGTCTTCAGGCTTTCTGTATCCCAGGTTCAGTTGCTGACCAACGTAAAGTAGGTTTAGGACATGGTAACTTAGGAAAAATGTTATTAGAAGAAGAAACAGACTGTTTCGCATTCTTAGCAGGACACGAATCATTCGCAGCTGCTGAAGGTGCTATCGGTATTGCTGAAAAAGCAAACAAAGTTCGTCAAAAACCATTACGTGTTATCTTAAACGGTCTTGGTAAAGACGCTGCTCAAATCATTTCAAGAATTAACGGATTTACATTCGTTGAAACAGAAATGGATTACTACACAGGCGAAGTAAAAGAAATCAGCAGAAAAGCTTACTCTACAGGACTTCGTTCAAAAGTTAACTGCTACGGCGCTAACGACGTAACAGAAGGTGTTGCAATCATGCACAAAGAAAAAGTTGACGTATCTATCACAGGTAACTCAACAAACCCAACACGTTTCCAACATCCAGTAGCTGGTACATACAAAAAAGAATGTATCGAGCAAGGAAAGAAATATTTCTCAGTTGCTTCAGGTGGTGGTACAGGACGTACACTTCACCCAGACAACATGGCAGCAGGTCCAGCTTCTTATGGTATGACAGATACTATGGGACGTATGCACAGTGATGCACAATTCGCTGGTTCTTCATCAGTTCCTGCTCACGTAGAAATGATGGGTCTCATCGGTGCAGGTAACAACCCAATGGTTGGTATGACAGTAGCTGTAGCTGTATCTATCCAAGAAGCAGCAGATGCAGGTAAATTCTAAGAATTAGAAAATTGAATGTCTAAAAATAAAGTTGGACACGTCATTTTAAGCAAAATGCTTATGACGTGTCCAATTTTTTCATTGTTGGCAAAAAAAATAACGGGTGCTGATTATTCAGCATCCGCTATTTTTTTAACTTTGCTTCTACCTACTAAGTAGTCTAAACTTACTTCATAAAAGTCAGAAAGTTTAATTAATACTTCAACAGGTATATTGATTTTACCAAGTTCATACTTGGAGTAAGTAGTTTGTTTTACGTTAAGATAAGCTGCTAATTCAATTTGAAGTTTATCATGATCTTCACGCAAATTTCGAATGTTCTCAAACCTCACTGTTTGCCACCTCACATAAAATGTTTTCTCAATTATAAGAAAGTCTATGAGCGACTAAGAGAATTTAGTCCTAAATAGAATAAAAAAACGAGAATAGGGCTTGAAATTAATTCATAGTTTATGTATAATAAAACTACTTTAGCACTTTAAAGTTGCAAGGCGTAAAAGTTTAAAGTGGTAAAGAGTAAATTTTGAATGAGGTGCTAGATATGTTGACTAAAATTATTTTATTAATCCTTTTCTTTGCAAGTATGGTTGCAGTGGGGCTATATTCAAGAAAACACGCTACAAATGTTAGTGATTTTGTATTAGGAGGGCGTGCCGTTGGGCCTTGGCTGACAGCATTTGCTTATGGGACTTCCTATTTTTCAGCAGTTGTATTTGTGGGATATGCAGGACAGTTTGGTTATAAATATGGTATTGCGTCGACATGGATTGGTATTGGAAATGCGGTGCTTGGTTCCTTGCTTGCATGGGTTATTCTTGGAAGAAGAACCCGAGTTATGAGTAAGCATTTATCTGCAACAACCATGCCGGATTATTTTGGAAAACGTTATGAGTCAAATGCCATTCGAATCGTGGCTGCTGCGATTTCATTTATTTTCCTCATCCCATATACAGCATCTGTGTATAACGGTTTATCCAGATTGTTTGGGATGGCATTTAATATTCCTTATGCGGTATGTGTGGTTGCGATGGCAGCATTGACTGGAATTTATGTTGTGCTTGGAGGATACATGGCTACAGCCATTAATGACTTTATTCAGGGAATCATCATGTTGTTTGGTATTGTGGCAGTGATTGCGTCTGTGTTGAACGGATATGGTGGATTTTCAGAATCAGTAAAAAAACTTGCGGAAATAGAAAGTGATGTACCGGGAGTGTATGCATCATTCTTTGGTCCTGACCTACCAGGACTTCTTGGAGTTGTACTTTTAACCTCATTAGGTACTTGGGGACTACCGCAGATGGTACATAAGTTCTACGCAATTAAAGATGAGAAATCTATTAAAGCGGGAACCATTATTTCTACCTTATTTGCGATTGTTGTATCCGGTGGCTGTTATTTCTTAGGGGGCTTTAGCCGTTTGGTTGATGAATCCTTATTTATGGTAGATGGTAAGCCGGTTTATGATGCGATTATTCCAGGAATGCTCTCAAAACTTCCGGATATTTTAATTGGTATTGTTGTGGTATTAGTATTATCAGCGTCAATGTCGACCTTGTCATCCTTAGTTTTGACATCAAGTTCAACATTGACCTTGGATTTGATTAAAGGAAATATCGTGAAGAAGATGGATGATAAAAAGCAGCTTCTTTGCATGCGAATCATGTTAGTATTCTTTGTGGTAATTAGTGTTGTGATTGCACTTGATCCACCGGCTTTTATTGCACAACTCATGGGAATTTCCTGGGGTGCGTTAGCAGGAGCATTTTTAGCACCGTTCTTATATGGTCTGTACTGGAAAGGTGTTACAAAAGCAGCGGTTTGGGCAAGCTTTGCATGTGGTGTAGGTATTACCGTTGCCAACATGTTCTTTAAATTCATAGAATCACCAATTAATGCAGGGGCGGTTGCTATGGTGGCAGGTTTAATTATAGTGCCGATTGTTAGCCTGATTACACCGAAGATGAAGAATGAAGAAGTAGATAGCATTTTTGCTTGCTTAGAAGAGACCGTTACCGTGCGAAGAAAAAGATCGATAGAAGAATAGATAAAAATATACGCCTCATTTTGTTTAAGGTATTTTGGGATGGAAATACTAAGAAAAAACAGAAATGAGGCGTTATTATGTGTACAGCAATCTCTTATAAAACAAATGATCATTATTTTGGAAGAAATTTGGATTTGGAATATTCATACGAAGAGTCCGTAGTCATTACTCCGCGATATTTCCCGTTTAAGTTTCGCAAGGAACGAGAATTCCCCAAACATTATGCAATCATAGGTGTTGCCTATGTGGAGCAGGATTATCCGTTATACTATGATGCAACCAATGAGAAGGGACTTAGTATGGCTTCGCTAAGTTTTCCGGGAAATGCGGTTTATAAATGCGAGCAGGATGATAAATATAATGTTGCACCGTTTGAAATCATTCCTTGGGTATTGGGGCAGTGTAGAGATGTAAAAGAAGCAAGACATTTATTAGAAAAGACAAATATGATAAAGCTAGCTTACAACAAAGAATTACCATTAACAGCGCTTCATTTCATGGTGTCTGATAAATATGAAACCATTGTAGTTGAACCGATGGAGGACGGATTACACATTTATGAAAACCCAGTCAAAGTTCTTGCAAACAATCCGGTGTTTCCATATCATTTGCATCATTTAAATGATTATATGTATCTGACAAAAAAAGAGCCGGTAAATCATTTTGCAAAAGAATTACTTTTGGAAACCTACAGCAGGGGTATGGGTGCTATGGGATTGCCGGGAGACTTATCGTCTGCGTCTAGATTTGTACGCGCCGCATTTACAAAGTGGAATTCACTAGGCGGAGAGACGGAAGAGGAAAGCGTGAGTCAATTCTTCCACATCTTAGGGTCTGTGGAACAACAAAGAGGTTGTGTGCAGGTTGAAAAAGGAGAGTATGAATATACCATTTACAGCACATGCTGCAATACGGACAAGGGCATATTCTATTATAAAACATACTATAACAGCCAGATAACGGCGGTGGATATGCATAAGGAAAAGTTAGAAGGGAGAGAGTTGAGAAAATATCCGCTTTTGAAGGAGGCAAATGTTTTCAGGCAAAATTAAATGGCTTGTAGCTTAAATTACAAAATGTTAAACGGGGCAAATCGATTCGTTAAGACATCGTTTTGCCCCGTTTTTAAGTTAATATATAGCACAAATTTTATCAATGAATGCCAACTCATCAATTGTAAAAGATGTGTTTTGTACTGCCACAATATTATCTAATATCTGTTCTGGCTTAGACGCACCTATAAGAACACTATTCACAATTCCGTCTTTTAACACCCAGGCAAGCGCCATTTGAGCAAGACTTTGTCCACGTTCAGAAGCAAGGGTGCTTAGTTGACGTATTTGTTCTAAACGTTCTTCTGTCACAGATTCTTGTTTCAAAAAACGACCGTCGGTACGAATGCGGCTGTCCTCTGGGATTCCATTCAGATAGCGATTTGTCAACATACCTTGTGCAAGTGGCGAAAATGCGATAATGCCTTTTCCTAATTCCACAGCTGTACTTTTTAGTCCGTTATTTTCAATTGTACGATCAAAAATTGAATAGCGATTCTGATTGATAACAAACGGAACTTTGAATTCATTCAGAATAGCAGTTGCCTTTTTGAGTTGTTCACCGTTGTAATTTGAAAGACCTACATATAACGCCTTCCCTGACTGTACTGCAGTGGCAAGAGCTCCCATAGTTTCTTCCAATGGTGTATTAGGATCCGGGCGATGATGATAGAAGATATCTACATATTCTAAACCTAAACGTATTAGACTTTGATCCAAACTGGAAAGTAAATATTTGCGACTTCCCCATTCCCCATAAGGACCTGGCCACATATAGTAGCCTGCTTTCGTGGATATAATTAGTTCATCACGATATTCACTTAGTTCTTCTTTCAAAATACGGTTGAAGCTTTGCTCTGCAGCGCCCGCCGGAGGGCCGTAGTTATTTGCTAAGTCAAAATGTGTAATTCCGTTGTCAAAAGCGGTAAAGCACATTTGTTTCATGGTTTCATATTGACCTGTAGTGCCAAAGTTGTGCCATAGACCTAAAGATACAGCTGGTAGTTTTAATCCACTGTTACCAAGTCGGTTGTATGGCATAGAGTCATAACGACTGTTAGAAGGTTTGTACATAGGTTGTACCTCCAAATTTTTATATGTAGATTGTACAATAAATAAGATGGAAATGCAAGGAAGGGTATTTTGTCCTAGCAGTCCTATGAGAAAAGACATCAATATGCTCTTCATATTACAAAGAAAATATTCTTAATCCATTGTATACATAAAAAATAGATGATAAAATATAAATTAAGATTATACAACGTGAAAAATCACTTTATCAATTTGTACGTGGAGAATTCATATGCAAGAAGATAAACAAGGAGGGAATGAAACATGTTAGTTTTAGCATACAGAAAATGCAGCACATGTATAAAAGCACTTAATTGGTTAGAAGAAAATAATATTGAATTCGAAGAGCGTCCAATTAAAGAGGAAAATCCGACATACGAAGAGTTAAAGGTATGGTATGAGATAAGCAGAATGCCGTTGAAGAAGTTTTTTAACACGAGTGGACTTTTGTATAAAGATATGGGGCTGAAAGATAAACTGCCACAGATGTCGGAAGAGGAACAGCTGCGTCTACTTGCTACAAATGGAATGCTTGTTAAACGTCCATTGGTAGTGGGCAAAGATTATGTGCTTACCGGATTTAAGGAGAAAGAATGGGCAGAAAAGATGTTAAAATAATTCGTAGCAATCGCAGAACCATTTCTCTGGAAATTACTCCGACAGGAGAAGTCCTAGTGCGTGCGCCAAGGCATATGTCCGAGGCAGAGATTCGTGCTTTTGTAGAGTCGAAGTCATCCTGGCTTGCGAAACATTTGCAAAAGAAAGAAAAGGATATGGAGTCGCTACAGGAAGAAGGCAGATTTACAGAGCAAGAGATGAAGAGACTTGAGGAGTTGGCTAAGAAGGTTATTCCTGACAAGGTTGCTTACTATGCGAGGCTAATGGGAGTTACCTATGGGCGAATTGGTATCCGCAGGCAGAAGACCAGATGGGGAAGTTGTAGTCGAGAAGGGAACTTGAATTTCAACTGTCTGCTCATGATGGCGCCACCGGAAGTGCTGGATTATGTCGTAATCCATGAACTTAGTCATAGATTGGAGATGAATCATTCGGCGAGGTTCTGGGCGCAGGTTGAGAAGGCGATGCCGGAATATAGGGTGCCGAGGAAGTGGCTGAAGGAGCATGGGGGAAGGCTGATGCTTCGGATGTGTGGGGAATAGACAATGTCCTTTGGACTAACAGTCCAATGAAAAACCTATTGACAAATGTTATCCTCTTATTATAGACCCGCGAAGGGAATGTAATAGGAGGATATTTTTATGGCAAAAGAAAAAACAGAAATCGTATTATTTGAGACGAAAGACAAAGCTATTTCCATGCCAGTGGAAGTAAAAGGTCGTAAAGTGAAATTTTAAATTCCAGTCAAAATCAAAATTTTTATACTAAACTGGAATTTACTCTTGCACATGTATTTTTGTGGTATTCTATCCATGTGGTTATCTGTTTGTCAGAAAGGATTATCCATATGAATAGAAAAT
>JAEIGA010013719.1_pt1 | contig 12328 bp, 16 predicted proteins | sample 9270691 | NCBI WGS metagenome assembly JAEIGA01 (sample SAMN17057246, study PRJNA624740) | gut metagenome | biome: biome; isolation source: fecal sample | host: Bos grunniens | place: China: Xizang | collected 2019
GGATTTGTATTGCAAACGCTCGGATACGCCAAACAAAGAGTTTATCGGCAACATAAATAATGATGCTAGAAATATAATTCAAAGTATGTATTCAATGGAAAATATAATTTTACACCACACCATGTATCCACAATACGCTCGGTTTTTGCCATTAGAACAGAAACGAAGAGCATTACATAAGTTGCAGTACGAATTTTGTGATGCACATCATCTGTTTTGTATTCTTCCTAGACGTAAAGGAGAACAGTATCTGAAGTTTTGCCCTTTGTGCGTGCAAGAAAATAAAAAGCAATACGGAGAGGCTATATGGAGTAGAGTTCATCAAATGCGAGATATGCATATTTGTACGAAGCACCATTGCAAATTGATTGAATCTGATGTAATTGCTAGAAGCGACCATACATTTGTGTTCTGTCCGGCAGAAAACCATGTGAGCGAGCGACCAGTAATTTATGTAGAAAATGAAGAGTTAATTCGATATTCACGATTTATAGAAGATGTATTTTTGTCATCAATGGATTTTGAACGAGATGTTTCTATTAGTGCGATATTATATCACGGGATGAAAGGCACGAAGTATTTAAAGTCAACGGGAAGAAGCAGGTATACGAAACAGTTGATGAGAGATATGCAGGACTTTTATGCCAAGATGGGATTAGGTAACATTACTAGTCTTGCGCAGGTGCAGAGAACTTTACTCGGAGACCATTGTGAATTTTCAGTCGTTTGCCAACTTGCATTTTTTCTAGGGATGTCTGTTGAAGAATTGGTTGCACCACGATTAACGCAAGAAGAGATTGAACAGGAACATAATAGTCACTATATGCGAGACGCTATTCCAATCAATTGGAAATGTTTGGATAATGAAACGGCTCCGATATTAAAGCAACTAGCCGAAGAAGTTTATACGGGAGTAGCCAATGAGAACGGAAGACCTGAGAGAGTATCTGAAAAGTTGGTAACGAGAGAATTGGGATTGTTACAGCATCAGTTGGAAAATTTGCCGAGGTGTCGGGCCATCATGAAAAAGTACTACGAATCATATCCTGAGTGTTGGGCTAGAAAAATTATTTGGGCGTATAAAACATTAGAAGAAGAGGGTAATGCTTTTTACTGGTCGGATATAAGAAAAGTTGCCGGTGTTAAAAAAAATAATTTTGAAAGGATAAAACCTTATTTGGCAAAACATACGGACAGGAAAACAGTTGAGGCAATCATAAACTTGGTTGGCGACTTCGAATAATTAGATTTTGTAAAAAGTATTAAATCTAATGTATGGGGAAATTGTATCAAAAGTCATTGTTAGAACGCAAAATACTGTTCATTATTAGCGTATCAATATTGACGAACGACAAATTTGATATTTAAAAGGAGGATAAGATGGAATATATCGATTATGGATATTGTAGAATCTCTACCAACAAACAAAGCCTGCTCCGTCAGGAGAATAAAATACGCAAACTCTACCCTTTGGTTCACATTATCTCTGACACATTCACTGGGACGAAGATTACTGGACGCAAAGAGTGGAACCAACTTTACAGAAGAATCGTTGAACAGGCAAGCACAAAAAAAATTCGGGTGATTTTTGATTCGGTTTCTAGATTCTCGCGAAATGCGGATGAGGGATGTGAATTGTATGAGGATTTATTTCGAAGAGGTGTTACGCTTGTATTCTTGCAAGAAGGACATATTAACACAGAGGTTTATCGAGAGGCACTTCAACATCAAATAGATATTTTTGTCAATACTGGTAATAAGGCCACAGATAAGTTGTTGAATACAATTATTGATGCGCTAAATCAGTTTGTAATTGACCTTGCGAAGCAACAGATTAGAATCGCGTTCGAACAGGCACAAAAAGAGGTAGATGATTTGCACCAGAGAACAAAAGAGGGAATCGAGACCGCAAGACTGGCAGGGAAACAAATTGGCCAGAAGAAAGGTGCTAAATTAACCACAAAGAAATCCGTGATGATGAAGGGGAAAATTGTAAAAATGGCGAAGTGTTTTGAAGGCAATATGACCGATAGTGAGGTGATTTCCATTTTGGGATTGGCTAGAAATACATATTACAAGTACAAACGCGAAATGTTAGAAGAAGAAAAACTTCTGGCAGAAGAACAACATTAGAAAAAAGAAAGGAAAATTGAAATGAATAAATCACATGAAGAAGAATTGTTAGAGAGTGCAATCAATAACACTCTCAATCCGTTGCAGGATGAAGATACTTTTATTGCCGGATGCAAGCAATGTGGAAAATGTTGCAGAAATCGAAATGATATTATATTAAATGCATTTGATGTGTTCCATATTGCACAAGCAACAGGAAAAACGATGCGAGAGGTCGCAGATAAATATGGTGAATCTTATATTGGAGAATCATCAGGAATGCCATTGATTGTTTTAAAATACAGAAAAGATTCTTTTGGAGATGGCACAACGTGCTATTTTCTTGGCAAAAAGGACAATAGATATTATTGTCGTATTAATGATAAGAAACCATATGTGTGTAAGACATTTCCACTAGAACGATTGTTAGTGTTTGACAAAAAGGAAAAAGAAGATGCTTTTGCACCTATCTACCACACACAACATAATTACAAAGAATATAGTTGTCTTGGCATTAAAGATGCAATCAAAAATAATCAAACGCATACGGTTGTAGAGTGGGTTGGTGGAAAAGAGAAGAAAGAGATGGCAGATGCATTTTGGAAAATCTATACAAAATTTCTATATGATTTAGATAATATTATAAATATACAGGCTTTTTTAGAACACAAGGACCAGACACTAGTAGATAGAGTTATGGAATATTTCTTTAAGTCGTATTATTTGGATTATGACCATGAGGGTACAGAGGATGAATTCTTGAGACAGTACAAAAACAATACGGAAGATATTTTGCAAATCTTTCAGGCATTGGTGCAGAAGTTGCCACAATATTCAAAAACAGAAAAACGGAAGGAGAAAAACAATGATGGAAATAACGCGGGAAATTGAAAAGGAACTAGAAAAACTGGATGTAAGTGAATTGATACAGATGTTTAGAGCGTTAGAGGAAATTCGGTTTGGTATAAAGGATACCTATGAGGTGAGGATTGGTGAACATGAATTTTCTTGCAACACCCACAGAACGGAAGGTCAGTACAAAATTAGCGGGAAATCAGTGACGAAAGAACAATTTTTAAAATTAAGAACACTCGTAGACCTTGAATTAAAAGGAACCTATTCTATATCGGTTCACATCCGCCCACCCCATAAACGAAGACCGGGACAAACAGAGCCAGATGGAATTATCACCATACCGGCGAGTCTACTAGATGAAACAGAAGCATATGATGAAGAAACTATTTTAGGAAAGGATGATGAATAATGCATATAAATAAAGAAAAATCGGAGACTATAGATTTACTGAAGGTCTTTTTAAAAATTGAGGAATTGAAGAAAGGTATTGAGGATGTGCTTGCCTTTGTCTATGAAGATGTCGTGTATATGTGTAATGCACACGCAAACTCGTATACAGTTGGAGGAAAACAAGGTACTCCGGAATACTTCTGGAAGGTACAAGAGGAAATCAGATGCGAGTTGGAGCGTAGGGGCATTAGTATTGAATTGAACAAGACAGATAAAGGGACACAGGAAGGAGAAGAGGAACACGGCGGGTTGTTGTCGTGATGCAGTTAGTAGGCAAGCATATAGGAAGCCTATCATAAGCAATAGCCTACAATTCGGTCAAAATTATTTGTTTTATATCATATATATAAAGAGATAAAAATTGACTGAAAAGTGTGTAGGCAAGCATAAGGCTTGTAACTTTGTTTTATAAAAAAACGACTTTCCTATTTCTTCAAAAGGCAAATAGTGTTCAGCAGTGTTGAAGGAAATCGCAAGCATTATAGGCAATAGAGGTTATTGGCTTAGAACATTGTTTTAGGCTATGTACTTAAGCGGTATTAGGCAATGGGTATTAGGCTCTAGTAAGGTAGAAGTGCCATTGCTGAGAGTAATGGATTTATCCAATAATTAAATATTGACAATACCTCCGCGTGGAGTAATAGACATTGAGACGACCAAAAGGTCGTCTTTTTGTATTTTTTAGACAAAATAAAAGACGCTATAAGCGTCATAATTGTGCAAAGTTCTGAAAATTAAAAAAATTAAGATTTTCATCTCCATTTTCATTTTTTCTTACATACTATGTATGCCCCAGTATACAACGTTTGTTCCAACTGAAATGTGATGGTAACAAATGAGGTGTATAGGACAATCAATTTACTACCAAAGATAATACACGAATATGTGTCGGATGTCAATAGAGAAAATACCCAATGGATGAAATCGGGAGAAAGGAGAACAGTATGAAACGTTATTTTGTAGTAGATGAAGGTGGTTGTTATATCAGCAACAGTCGCAACAGCAAAAAACATTTGAGTGACGTATATGGAAACTCTTGCTGTGTGTACGACATGAACGGTTGGTTAGTTTCAGAAGCCCGTAGATGGGGAGACGATTCTATTACGAATGTCAACACAGGTGTTCGTAGAGATTGTAAACGAGACCAGCAAGAAGCGGCTCAAATGAAAGAATTCATAAAACAATGGTTAGAAGATTAGGAGGACATAGGGATGAGAAAATCTAATAAAACAGAAAAAACCTATGCACAAAAGATAAATCAGGTCAAACGCAGGGAACTGCGGAAACAAATAGAAAAGGCCATCAACCATCACGAGTATTTTCGTAATGCATATTTCTGGAACCCGCCTAAAACATCTGGGGAGCGAAGAAAGTACGAAGAACGGAATAGTTGTTACATTGAGTTTACATATGACGGAAAACAATACGCATACGAATGCATAATGACCTGCACCTGCAGAAATGTGATTTACAATGGAACCTTTAGCGTTGATGGAGACAAAGTAACAGTTCGTGCATTCAATAAGATTCTTTGGGAATTGGATGCAGCAATCAATGCTTATGAAGCAAAAAATGAAAATCAAAAAGAAGAATTAAAGGAGGACAATAGGAATGAGTAAGAAATTTATTAACATTACTGAAATGCTTAAGGATGCAGAGAGAGGTTCGGTCATCACTATATCGTACCCTTGTGGTTCCGGCAAGACGCAGGGCGTGATTACGTTTGCTGAGAGTAAAGATGGGATTAATGGAATAGACAAAAGCATTCTTCATTTAGCCCCGCGTAAAACCCTTCGTTCGCAGAATAAAAATATGTTTAAGGATAACAAGAATGTTACCAGCATGACGATACAAACATTAAATTTTATCGAAAATCGTGAAAGTTTATACGCTTGCTATGATTATATTTTTGTAGACGAAGCACAGTGCATTATTTTGGATGCTGCGTTTAATCAGGATATGGTACTGATTATGGAAGATTTGTTTACGAACTATGTGTTTGCCGAGAAAGGTGTTTTGGTTGCTATGACTGGAACGGATATTGGGATGCAGAATTATTTTAAGACTGCATATGGTGCAGAGAGTAAAGTTTTTTATGAGAAGGACAAGATTGATTTTTTAAAAGGTGATATGTTCGCATTTATACATAATGGATACTCTGTTATTCGGATTATTCGTGAGAAATTGGAGAAAGGTGAGAAAGTCATCTACTTTAGTGAAACAATTAAAGATATTGATATGCTTTTGGCAGAATTCGCAGAAGAAACAATGGTGATTATCTCGCAAAACTCTGATGATTACGACCGATTATGTGGAGGAGAGGACAGAGAGAAGGACAAAGCGTATTTTTTGAAAGAGAGGAAACTTCCGGCTAAATATAATCTGTTAGTAGCCACAAAGGCACTTGACGTGGGGGTGTCGGTGGAAGACTCGTCTATCACGAGTATCATTTGTTCCGGGCTTGAACTCGCAACAATGCGTCAAATGATTTCAAGAAAGAGAATTCAAGGAAACGAAAAAATCGATTTGTATGTCGTGTTACCAGAAACAAAATCACTGGCTCAGCGTAGAAGAAGAGCAGAGGAACGCTACGAGTTATATAAATTGTATATGGAAAATCCAGAAGAGTACGCGAAAACGATGGCGGGCAAACGCCTCAAGCAGGGCGAATTGATTTTCCCGAAAGGAAATACGGAAGATGGCACTCCGGAATACAGGGTGGATTGGCCGGCAGTGGCTTACACAGAATATATGCTTTCTACCACATTGAAAAATCCGAAAGTATATGCTTATCAGAACTGTGTGTCAAATATGTTGGGGTGCGAAGGAGTTGTTCTTCCGGATGCTGGTCAAGATGCGTTAGAAGCATTGGTAGGTAAAAAACTGACAAGCAAAGAGGATAAGATGTTGCTTGTTTCTGCATTAGGAAACTTGTTCAAGAGTCCAAAATGCATTAATCGATTACTCGAAGAATGGGGATTGCCGTACAGAATCAAGGACAAGCAGTATGCCAATTTGGGCACCGATAAAAATGGAACCATTCGTCAGACAAATCGAGCATGGATGCTGGTACGCATCTAAAAAAGTTTTGGAAAACTCCTGAAAATCGGCTTGTTTTGAACCGAAAACAAGGGACTCGTAACATACTATTATATATAAGAGGACTTGCGGAAATTGCTTTTCAATTCTCACTATTTTTTCTCCACTTTTTTATTACATCAGCAGGTCCTCTTATAGAACAACTGACAGGCTTTTGCCAGTCTCGAAAATCAAAAATAATCATTAATCAGGAGGTAATCGAAATGGTAACAAAAAGAGAGATACAAATTTATCATCAAATCTGGGAATCACTACCGCGCCGTTATCCGGTGGAGGTTTGGGTAGATAGAGAATCGGTTTTGATTTACAAATCTCAATGGGAAGACATCTTGGCCAGAGTGGCTGAAGAGCAATATCAAGAATATTTAAAGGAGGCATAATTATATGAACAGAGATGGATATAAATTTTCAAAGGAACAATTAAATCAAGCAAGAGAGGCAAGTCTGGCAGATTATCTGCTTCAAGATTCGGACCGTTTTTACGAAGACGAACGAGGTTTTGTCCGGGACAAACAACGCCCAAAGTTCAAGGTCGATAAAAAACGGAATAAATACTTCTTGAATGTGGAAGGAAGCGAACATGCCATCGGCAACCCTATCGAATATGTCGACCATATTATGGGATTTGGCTTCGTGAAAGCCGTTGACGAATTGCTCGATTTTGTTCATGGCGTAAAAAAACAGATGCCAACCAGGGAAGACTACTCATCAGAACCGAGTTCGTTTTTGGATGAAGAGTTTGCTTATTATATGAAAATGGCTAAGGAAGATGAGATTTATCAGGAAGAATTTGGAACATATTAGTCACAGCCGGGCGCAGTTCGCGCCTGGAACACATACAACGAAATTTATGAAGGAAGGAGTAGATTGTATGACAAAACAAGATTTTGAAGAAACATTAAAAATCAAACAGCAGATTTCAGAGTTGAAAATGGCAGAAGAAGCAGGCATTACTATTGACAAGAGACGTTTGAAATCAATGGAAAAACAGTTGGCTGGTGCTAAGAAGCGATTTAGTGGAATGGCACAGGGTATGGAGTATGAAGTTGCAAACATATTAGAACTGCATTATCTGTGTGGCTGGCCGTACAGAATGATTCAAAAATACATATATGGTTGCAATTTTTGTGAATCACATCCACGCAAGATTGTGGAGCGATACTTTGCTAGTAATGGTTAGAAAGGGGGAGTGCCGTATGGTAACAAAAGCAATGTTTGATGAAATTAAGGTTTTGAGAGGTAAAGTGGCTCGATTAGAGGCAGTAAAAGCATCAAAAATTTATTCTTCGATTTGTGCAGTTCTCTTGAAACAATACGAGGAGGACCTGGCAAGCATGTGGGATTTGGTTCACCTTAGTTTCGAAGGTGTAGATTATGATGTATCTAAAACCATTGAACTGTATTATTATTGGGGATTAAAGGTAGATGAGATTAGCGAATATTTTTTTCGCAGTACAAAAACGCCTGCAACTGTCAGAAAAATAATAACGAATTTTCTCATAAATTTAAATATCAAAAATCAGCACGGATTACCGCCTATATCCCGTAGTGCAAAGGAACAGTAGTTAGATATATACCTACTGCAAATCACATAATACTTATAGGCTTATGAAGAAAGAGTAGTTGGATGTTTTATAGTTCGAGTTGAACTTTGAACTGAAAATTATGAAAATTTATATGCCATATATAAGCAAGGCAATTAAAGATGTCTTGAATGAGATTGACGGCGCAGTTATTGTACATATAGATTTTCTCCGGAGAAGGGGTCACGCAAATAGCGTGGCTTTTTCTCTATATATGAATAGAACTCATTTTAAGCCTTAAGATGCGCTTTTAGTTGCGAAGGTTTATTTTACGTTTTATAATATTGATGTTCGGTCAATGAATTACATATGAAAAGAGTCTTTTTTGTAGATAGTGAGAATGTTGCCGATAACTGGATTTCCTTGCTTAATACCTCTGCTCCTGATGATGAGATTCTTGTTTTTTATACTGCGAAAAGCCCGCATATGAATTACAAAAATGTTATCACTCTCAAGCAGTCTGATAGAGAAGTTACATTTATCGAATGTTTCGAAGGTAATAATGCATTGGATTTCCAATTATCCACCTATCTCGGTCATCGCATCCATACCATTGGTGATGATGAATTTGTCATTGTTGCAAATGATGCCGGATACGATGCTGTAGTAAAATATTGGAGAGAAAGAGATTATCACATAAAACGAATTCACGGTAAAGCGTGTGCTACTCTTTCGGCTCCGGCGCAAGAAGAAAATCCTACACCGGTATCCGTTCCTAAGGTTATAGAAACTAACCCAAACGGTGTGGATGAAAACGCGAAGGAAATTTTAGTAATTGTAGGTAAATCCAATCTACAAATATTACACGAATCTCTCAAGCAATTATATGGAACGAAAAAAGGCAAAAGCATATACAATGCTTTTAAAACAGATACTGCATACAATAATTTCATTGCAAAACATGATGATATGTCTTTGGCAGAAAAACATCAATCATACTGTTCCATCGTGTTCTCGATAATGGCTCCGGAGGAAGTTATGCCTGATGATTTTCCAAAACGTATTTATGACTTTTGGTTGAAGAAAAAGAATTTGAACTCTTTGAAAGCCCTCTTGCAGCAAGAGTATGGCAAGGAGAAGGGCGAGAAATACTATTCACTGTTCAAGGTACATATTAAGTTGTTGGATAAGATAAAATAAGGAGAAATTGACCGGACAACGCAATCATTATTATATGCGACAAAGAAACACTCAGATTGGGTGTTTTTTTGTTATATAGAGTTCTTTTGCAAACTCTTTTTTGATATCTAGTATCAAGAAAACTCATACTATTTTTGTAAATATTAAAACATAAAGAATAGTTGGAGGCACCAACTGAGAAGGAGGAAATTACAATGAAAAAACGAATGAATTATGCAGAATTTCTAGATGAGGTTTTTCAGGAATTGACTGAAAATACCGAATGGAACTTGCAGGATGTTACAATGAAAATGTTTATGGACGGGTGTAAAGGTAATGAACCGGTGGATAAGTTGTTTATTCAAAGAATCAACTATAAGCACTACGGTGTGAAATCTGATGTGCTAAGAGGCGATTGGCTTGCTGTTTACCAGAATAATAGTGATGAAATTGCCTACGAATTTCCAATGACGTTATTGTACGCTTTGTACCGATATACTGGTGGAATAGGCTTAGTATGGTATGAATTGAAAAACACCATGAACGACTTGAAGGGTGCAGAGACATACAGTATGTTAAAAGGACTTTGGGAATATGAGAGACTGAAAGAACATTTAGTGATGAAAATTTTCCCATATAAGGAAGGCGATTTTTGTGATTGTATTGGATTTCAACACGGAGATGTTGCGGTCTTGTTATGTGACGCTTCTGAAAAGAATGAGGATGCTAAATTAGTCCGCCAAAGTCAGTTGTCATATTGGCATAAAGAAGAATTTGAAGTCGTAAAAGATGTATTTGAGCATATGACAGAAGATAACGTAGCAAATATCTTTGTTGGATTAGATGAGAAGGTAGACAGTTCTGGAAACAAGAAACTACATAGAACTATTGATATCGAGACACCGTTGTTTCTCTCTAATGATGAGGGCACTTATGGAGCAATCGCTTTGTATTACAAGGATTCACAGATTACCATATCACACCTTTTTACAGAGGGAGATTTTTGGGTGATAATGCCTACAACAAAAGAAGCAATTATTTTCCCGACATCCTGTGTGACAGAAGAGCAAGTACGCGAAAAATTGGAAGAGATTTTGCAAAAAACACCTGAGGAGAAGATATTGTCTAGGCAAATTCGCTACTATGATAGCCAAAAAGATACCTTAGAAATCTTATAATCAGTTGGTACAGAAACGAGAGCCATTCTACTGCGGTGGAGTGGCTTTTCTTTTGCAAAGAAAAAATATTTGCAAAAAAATCAAAATAGGCCTTGATTAATTTGAAAATGCGCGCTAACATGCATATGTAAAACACATTCCTCCCTGCTTTTCAGTGACTTAATCGCTGTAGCAGGACAGTGTATAAATGATGACAAAGATTTACAATTTTATAACATAGATGACAGGAGTCACGAAGAGAACACTATAGGTCAATGTCGTACTTAAGGGCATTGCACAACAAGTGTTTTTTTTGTGGCTTTTTATTTTGCAAAAAAAAGGAGGTGGAAACAGATTTATATTTAGCGCTTGAAAGAGCAAAAGGAGGGAGTATTTTATATCAAAATTAAAAAGAAAGGAATTGATGGAAATGAATGAAGAATTAACAAAACAACAACGCAGCGAACGATTGAGAGTGATTTTCGAGGAAGTAAAGACAATGAAAATGATGAATTTCTCGCTGGATGAGATGACTGATACATTGCAATTGCATCCGGATTATGCGTATTTTGTAAACCAATATTTAGATGCTCATGTTGGAGAGGATTTGGAAACAATTGTTGCTAGTGCATACGAATTGTTATATGGGGAAGCACCTCCGCTACAGCCCAAAACTGTGCAATCAATGCGACCGAAGGCAATTGAACCTAACAAGGTAACTATGGAAATGATATGTACCAAAAGATTATTGAAGGATTTTCTTAAAGCCAGAGTGGAGTTTATGATTTGTAAAATGGCAGCAGGGCAATTCAATGTAAAGGAGTTTGTGGCGGCAGGATATGACAAAGCATATGCTTTATCTCTCGTGAGAATCATTAAATTATTTAGCCCTGTGGATGAAATTACACAGGAAAATATGACAGAGGTATTGCAGGATAAATCATGTATGCAGGCAATTGTCAATCGTGCTTACGAAGATTTGTATATACTCACTAAGCGAAAAAGAATGTGGTCGTGCGACTGGATTGATTTTGTGGGATTGAAGATATGTAAGGAGGTATGTTCAGATGACTAATCGAGACAGATTAACAGAATTGCGTTATCAGATGGAGAAAAATAGTTTCATTTTAAGTCTACTTGAATCGCGTATAGCAGTGGCGTTGCATGCCGAGTCTATGGGCTACTCCGATACCGAGACAGCACTCATTGCCAAAATTAGCCCACAATATGTCAAATTGATAAGGGCTATCGTCAATAAGTTCCCTAAAAATTCAATAGAAGAAAATGCACAAGAACTTTTTGATAAAATCTACCTATATAGTGGATATTCAAAACGAGACTACTCGAAATTTCAAATGTATGACGAGAAATTAGTGGAAGAATGGTTTGCGCTGAAGGAAAGGGAGCGAGAATTACGTGCAGGACTGATAAAAAAAGACGAGGCTGTGGCCGATTTCCAGCACGCGTATTATACAGAGTTTGGGGTGGATATCGAGATAAGGGAATTACCTCAAAAACCAGAATATAAGCAAGAAAATGAGACAGAGCCAGAAGAGGATAATTCGAAAGAGATGTTGCAGGCGTTCAATAAGCAGTTAGCGGAAGAGGCACTTTTGACTCGAATGCATCGTGATGGTGTGATTGATGAAGTGATTTGCAGAAAATATATGAATGCCGAGGAATTGTCACAAGAGGCTTTCCAACGCATTTTACAAATTCACCGAGAGGAATCGCAAGAGGAGTTAGTCGAGAGTATGGCACATACACAAAAACTGGAGCATCAAATGGAACTTATTGCAAAACTGGTAAATAGTGAAGACATTACAAGAAATCGTGCGTTTGAAATTATGAATATAAATAACGATTTTCATGATTTTGTAGAGTTTTTGAAGATTTTGGAAATATGGGAGGACAAATTACATGAGTAAAATTATGGAAGAAATGCTTGCGGAA
>JAEIGA010013720.1_pt1 | contig 12328 bp, 12 predicted proteins | sample 9270691 | NCBI WGS metagenome assembly JAEIGA01 (sample SAMN17057246, study PRJNA624740) | gut metagenome | biome: biome; isolation source: fecal sample | host: Bos grunniens | place: China: Xizang | collected 2019
AAAGAGATCGCAATATAGCAACCTTTTTAGTTCTGCAAACAGAGAGGGTGCCCACAACAAGTGTAAGGCACCCTCTCTATTTGACGCTCCAATACTCCACATCAGCGCATTATATACACATCCTCATTTTTTCGTTGCATATGATAATGTTCGCGAGCATACTGCTCAAGATACTCATCGTATTGCAACTGGTCTAACAGAGTACTATCCTCTGCAATACGCTTTTCGTAAATCATCTTCTCACGTTCAAGCTGGTTGATTCGCCTGATAATCTTGACGGACGTAACAAGATTACGCCCTATAAAGAAGAGTGTAAACAGGATAATCATTGTTGTCAGCGTTATCCAGAATCTTTCACCGAGCTTAATCTTCATTTGGAGATAACTCTACAATTATTTATGGTATATGCATAAACTTATGCGTCTGCACCGAGATATTCCACCTCGGATTACTCTTTGCATACTCAACCATCGAAGGCAAAATCTGCTCATATACGCTCCACTCCGGTTGCAAATAGAGCATACACTCCACAGACACCTTTGCAGCGCACTGCTCTGCCCACTCAAAATCAGCTTCGCAGCCAACGATAACCTTCAACTCATCAGCTCGACTGTAAGCCTCCTCCAAAGGGGGTTGCTTGGTCTTCGGCGATAGACATACCCAATCAAACTCTCCACTGAACGGATGTGAGCCTGATGTCTCAAGAAAAATCCTGAGTCCTTGCTGGTGTAGCTGAGTCGTCAGAGGCAACAACGGATAGAGCAACGGCTCTCCACCGGTAATCACGATAGATTGCGCAGCACAAGCGACAGCTCGTTCGACTATGGTTCCTATCTCAACTGGTGGATAGAGGCGTGGATTCCAGGTGTATTTGGCATCACACCAACTGCATCCCACATCACACCCTCCAAGCCGGATGAAGTACGCAGGTTTTCCTGCGTGGAAACCCTCGCCCTGAATCGTATAGAAATCCTCAACGAGCGGCAGCAACTCTCCACCGCGGAGTAGTTCGTTATTCATTCGACAATACGTAAATATCTTTCAGGTTGCGACCAATCTGGTCGTAATCCAAACCGTATCCCACAATAAATTCGTTTCCAATCTCCATAGCGCAATACTTTATCGGCAAATCATAGCGATACTTATCGGGCTTAAAGAAGAGAGTACAAACCTCAACACTGCGTGGATTGAGTGTGTGGAGATACTTAACCATATGATCAATGCTGGTACCGGTCTCGACGATATCCTCAACAATAATCAAATCGCGACCCGTAACATCAACATCTATACCGAGTTGTTGCTTAACACAACCTGTTGATTGAGTTCCCTCGTATGATGAAATTTTGACAAACGCTATCTCATTATTGAATGTCACCTTGCGCACCAAGTCTGCAAGGTACATAAATGCACCGCTCAACACGCTTACAAAGATAGGAGGACGTTCGCAAGATGCATAATCTGCATTAAGCTTATCTGCAACTTTTGCTACTGCCTCGTCGATCTGTGCAGCAGGAATCATCACCTCAAAGGTGCGGTCGTGGAGTTTTACTTTTTCGTTCATAATGACGCTTGGGTTTTACATTTTTCCTTATTAGGAACAAAATTAATGCTTTTTCGTAAGGCAACAAAAATTTTTTGACAAAATACGTGCGAAATTTCAATTCAGCACTAATCTGTAAAATCCCATCGCGGGATTCTGAACAGTTTGCCATCGAGGCACATAACCCAGATATCACCCTGCTCATCCGAGGTGACATTATTAATGTCGACATCCGAGAATTTTTTCGCATAAACAACCTCATCTCCCACCGCCACGATAAGTCGACCATCAACAGTACCCTTATAAATCTTTGCGTCAATCTCTTTAATTGCAGTCGGGTTGCGGTCCATTCTAACTATTGGTGTCTGCGCCGTCCATCTCGGCGAGAAGCAATTTACATCTGTACAGAGAGTGATAATATCTGCCTCACGATTCTGCACCAACAAATACTTGCCATTTTGACTCTTACCCATAGACTTTCGGTATGAGTACATCTCGTCCTGCCAGATTAAATCTCCGCTTTGTAAATCCAGAACGTATAGTTTCTTGTTTATTGACACATATACCCTGCCATCAATAATTTGAGGGAATATCAATCCCGGAGCGAAGTCGAAACGGTCATCACCCGTAAACCATCGCCACAACTGCTTACCATTGCGGACCTCGTAGCAACGCACATCATTTTCCCAGGTGCTGACCACAACCTTTCCCTCTGCCACTGCCGGCACGCACTGCATCTGCATCGAACCCGATTTAGCACACCATACCACCGCGCCCGTAGCAGCGTCAATCTTCGCAAACCAACCGACCCCAAAGCTACAATAGAGCATATCGTCCACAACCACCGGATCACCCGTCACAGCGCCCTTTGCCTGCATAGTCCAAACCACCTTGCCCGTAGCAGCATCAAGAGCCGTAAATCGACCAGTAGGCGACACATAGATCACTTTACCATCGTGCCACACCGGCTCGGCACATAAAATATCGCCCATATTGTGCGTCCAACGCTCCTGACCGCTATTTGTATCAATAGCGTAGAGTGTTCCGTTTGAGTGTCCGACATAGGCAGCACCGCCCTTTACCAATACTCCTGTATACACTGCTGGGCGAAAATCTTTGAAGAGTTTAGCCCCTATCATCTCGGCATAATCTTTCGGCTCTATCTTCAGAGGGCTACTCTTACGCTTAAGCAGTTCCGGCGAGAAGCCCTGCTTATTTACAGCAAAAAGTTTGGCGGCAGGCTGATCCATTCGACGCTGGTATAGGTAAATCGAGTCATTCTTAAGCTCGATAATATTGTAACCAACGCCCCAACCTTTACTCAAAAGATTGACTCTGCGACCCATAGCGCAAGGTATCGAATCGACATTAAGCATCAACGTCGTATGTGCGTGACCGCAGATTTGCGCCTTCACGTCATACTTACGCATCAGAGCCGTAACCTCGCGGTGGTTTGCGACCTCTCGATTTAGAGGAACGTGCGCCACACAGATAATCTTCTCATTCGGACGAGCCTTCTTGAACTGCTCCTCAAGCCACTCTAAATCTTCCTGTCGCACAATACCCGACGATGCTCTATTATAACAACCCACCTCGAATCCGACAAAGAGATACTCTCCGGCACGAAAGACTAATCTGCGGTCATAACCATAAAGCTCCTTGTGTGTTTGATTTCCATTATCTGTGCGGACAACCTCGTGATTACCAACTACGCCGAAGAGAGGCTTACGAATCTTCTGAAAAATCTTATGAGCGCCGCGGATATGCTTGTCATAGCCCGTCGAAACATTATCGCCACCCAGCAACGCAAAGTGACAATCCGAAGCGTTAATCTCGTCAATAACCGGAAGTATCAACTCCTCGGTATTCTCGCCCTTATGGAAGAGGTGAGCATCGGTCACAAAGGCGATTTTAACATCTTTGGCATCTGGTGCAATATGCGGAATGTCGCCCGATCCATCGGGTATCTGTGCCATTGCCGTCAGCGAGCACATTACCACAGCAATCATCATCAAGGTTTTCTTCATAGTCGGTTACCTTTATATATCTTCACAATATCAACATTTCCTATCGGGGAACAGGGAACGACAACGTCCGAGCATCAAGATAACTATCCGGAAATGGTCCCCAATTCCAAGCCTGCCCGTTCGACACATTAACCCGTCCCCACGCTTCCAGCGTATTATTGGGCAAAATCACGAAAACTCGTTCTGGTTGCTCCCTGCGCATACCCGTAACCAGCGATGTCATTGATATCATCGGGCGTACCGAGTGGCGATCTATAGTCACATCCTCAGGGTGCCACGTTCGTATATCGGGGACAAAGTTAGCCAGCGTATCCACACCCCCTCGCACATCTATCTTGTATTGCAACGTATCCCTCTCTTCCTGCGCCCAAGCCGAAAGACTCAACACTACTGCAGAAACAATCACAATCCACGCTTTCATCAAAAGACCTCCTGTAAAATCCGTATCGAGCGTACCGTGTTTATCGCCTCAAGGTGGCATCCATAATAACGCATCATCTCATCCAAAAACTCCACTCTCTGATGTCGATTTAGACCTATCTCGGCAAGGTAGCGTACATCACATTCGAGCAGGTCGCGCAGGATTTCAGCATTCGGAGCATCCATCACTGCCGAATGCCCTGATGGAGTCATCGTAAAGAGTCCCTCTCTCATATCGAACATCGCCCCTGAACGATACTCTCCTGCAGGACTGAATCCAAGAAATCGGCTCAAGTTTGCCAAAAACCATAGGTGAAAATTTGCCACACCTTCTTCCATAGCATCCAAAGCCTCCACCGATCCCCATACGAAGTTGAACAACGCTTCATTCGGTTCGCTCTCTCGCACTAAACGATACAAAACCTCTGCCATAAAGAGTGCTATGGTCGATTTTCGCACGTCAAAGGGAGTGCTTTGCAACACAATACCGCTACGTAACTCACGAAAGCGGTGCATATCCATCTTCGAAGACTCCAATCCCTCAAACTCTACGGCAAACATAGGCTGCAATAGCGCCGCCTTTGAGCCTCGCCCACGCGACGAACGCACGCCCTGCACCATATAGCTACACCTGCCGCCCACATCAGTCAGCAGCTGCGCCACCATTGACGAGTCGCCATACTTGACCGTATTGAGAACTATACCGCGAGCTTTATAGGATTTCATCTCTTTGAAAGTCCTCTATTTTACAAACTCAAGGGCAACCCAACCACCATCTCTCTTTTGGCGGCCAGCTGCCATTCCAAGCGATTCTGCCCGCTCGGCAATCGCCGCAATATCCTCCTCCAGGAATCCACTCATCACAAGCACACCGCCATCGTTGAGCATCCCGACATAAGCAGGCATATCACGCAACAAGATGTTACGGTTGATATTTGCCACGATAAAGTCATACTTACCACTCGCAACTGAACGCACATCGCCCAAAATCGGATGCACCTTCTCTGCAACACCATTGGTCACGGCATTCTCTCGACAACTCTCGTCAGCCATATCATCAATATCGACTGCATCAACCGTCGCTGCGCCAAGTTTGGCCGCCAAAATAGCCAGCACACCCGTACCGCTTCCCATATCAAGACCCTGACGCCCCTCAACCTCCATTCCGAGCAGCATCTCCACCATCAGACGTGTGGTTGAGTGGTGTCCCGTACCAAATGACATCTTGGGCATAATCACAATATCAAGAGAACCAAATTCAGGATGTGGTGCGTGAAATGGGGCTCGTATAGCGACTCTGTCGGCAACCAGCACCTCTTCAAAATTACTCTCCCACAGCGCATTCCAATTTTGCGACTCAATCTGCACATAACGACGATGAGTGACTCCATAACGATCCAGCAGAGCGTTCACCTGCTCCATACAGTCTGCCATAGCTGTCTGCGGGATATAAGCCTTCAACATCGCAGGCTCGTTCGCAAAGCTCTCGAACGGAAATTCTGCCAACTCTGCCACAACAATATCCGCCAATTCGGCATCCTCGATTACCGCATTCAATACAATATAGTTCGCCATATTCGATATTATGTAAAATTTTAGTACATTTGTCCGACCACAAAGGTAATAAAAATGATAGAAAACTCCAAGAAGTGGGAAGAGACGATAAAACGCTACCACTCGTACATACAATTTGAGAAACGACTCGCCTCCAATTCGGTGGATGCCTATTTGCGAGATATCGAGCATTTTTGGCACTATATTTCACGCACTTTCGATGTAGCTCCATCGAAAGTTGAACCGTATATGATAGAGCGATTTATGCAGTGGATTTACGAGAAAGAGTTTACAGATTCAGCACACCAGCCCCACCGCTACGAGAAGAGTTCGCAAGCCCGAATACTAAGCAGCATTCGCAGCTTCTACAACTTTTTGCTGATGAATGATACCATCGACTCCCTGCCCACCGAGTTTATCGCAATGCCCAAAGTTGGCATTCATCTTCCCGAAGTCCTGTCAACCGAAGAGATTGACTCAATAATTGCAGCTATCGACCCATCAACCCCAAAGGGCAAGCGAGATCGTGCAATGCTCGAAACGCTGTATTCGTGCGGTTTGCGAGTATCGGAACTTACATCATTGCGACTCGGAGACCTCTTCTTCGGCGAGGGTTATATCCGCGTTATCGGCAAGGGCGACAAACAGAGACTCGTGCCAATAAGTGCAACTGCCCGCAACTGTATAATGGAGTGGTTAGACCACCGAAACAAGTATATAGAAAAGAAAAAAGAGGATAGAAAAGAGTCGAAATGCGGCAACAAAAAGAAGAGAGCGCAATCGACAGATATCGACACGCTCTTCCTAAATAATCGAGGCAAGGCTCTAACACGAGTGATGGTCTTTACAATCATCAAGCAGGCGGCAGAATGCGCCGGCATAGAAAAAACTATAAGTCCTCACACTTTTCGACACTCGTTTGCCACTCACCTTTTAGAGGGTGGAGCGAGCATTCGCCAGGTGCAGGAGATGCTCGGTCACGAGAGCATCACGACCACCGAGATTTACACTCATCTCGACACAACCCGACTACGTTCGACAATCGAGCTGATTGAGGAGTAGAACTTCTTATTTCAAACTCTTGACAGGGGTAACCCAGGGGAGGTTCTTTTCAATAAATCGCAGCACCTCAACAGGACAATCCGTACAAGCGATATCGGCGCCCAAAGAGAGTGCCAACATAAAATCCTCCACTGATCCACCCGGCCACAGATTGATAACAAAACCCTTCTCGTGAGCCTTTTTCAGATCGTGACGCGAGGTCTTTTCAATCTTGCAGGCGATACGTCTTACGCCAAGCGCCTCTGCCTGTGCGACAAGCTCCTCGCTAAGCGGGCTACTCGATATCAGTTTACACTCCACCTCTGGATAGAGAGCCTTCATCTGACGAAGCACACGCTCGTCGAATGAGGAGAATACATACAACGATCCCACAGGTTTACCCTTCATCACCATTGGGTAGAGTTTCTTGCAATACTCCTCCAACACCGACTCATCATACTTGCGGGTCTTCATCTCCCACTCGACATAGGCAATATCGCCTCTATCTCTGAAGTAGTCGACCAATTCATCCACGAAAAGCACCGAGTTACCCTGCTTTGTAACAACCTTTTTAAGCTGTTTACGCGTAGACTCTTCGACCTTAATATCAACATCGGCAATGCGCTTGAGCGAGGCATCGTGCATAACCACAAGCTCGCCATCTTTGGATATACGCACATCTGTTTCGAAGGCTCTTACTCCATTTTCACAAGCCGACTTAAAGCCTGCCATCGTATTCTCCTCGACCTCATAACGTCCAGCACGATGAGCCAACACCTGAATCTGGCAAGGTGTCTGAGCCTCTGCCGCAAGGGCTGCCATAGCGACGCCCAATAAGACAAACAATCTTTTCATATTTCAGCTATTTTATTTGTTATTTTTTGAAATCACTGCAGCAAAACCGCCACCTGGAGCCATCTTTACCTTTAATTTACGGTCTGCCGGCACCTGTATCTTCTCGAACTTGTAGTCCGAAGCTCGCTCTGCTGCATTTGCGCCATCACGATAAATCTCAGCCTTAAACTCACCCGAAGAGCCTAAAATTGGAGTCAAATCAATGGTCATCTCGCGCGGAGTCCACGAGGTCAGCGCACCAATATACCACTTACTGCCCGAACGTCGAGCTGTAACGATATACTCGCCAACTTTACCATCGAGAACCACCGTCTCATCCCAGGTTGTCGGAATCTTTGCGATATAACGCAGACACTCCTTCTCACGCTCATACTGCGAGGGAGAGTCACAAAGCATCGATAGTGGCGAGAAGAAGACTACATACTCCGCCAACTGATGGCAACGTGTTCCCTGACTCATAGCTTCGTGGCTCACAGGGCGATAGTTACGTTTCGAGGCGTTTCGCATTGCACCTTGCGTATAATCAATAGGGCCTGCAAGCATACGGATAAATGGCATAGTTACATCATACTCAACGTGGTTGACCGATGTCGGACTCCACTTCATCTGCTCCAAGCCGAATACAGCCTCGAAGTTAATAATGTTGGGGTATGTACGATTAATACCCGTAGGCTTATAAGTTCCGTGGAAATCGACCAGCATTTTGTGACGCGCTGCCGCCTCTGCCACTCGGTAGTGGAAATCTACCATCGCCTGATCATCTCGATCCATAAAGTCAATCTTGAAGCCTTTGATACCCATCTTTGAGTAGTGGGCGCAGATTCCCTCAATATCACGATTGAAGGCATTGTAGCCTGCCCACAAAATCAGTCCTACACCACGCTCTTCAGCATACTTAACCAACTCTGGAAGGTCGATTTCGGGGACAACCTGCATCAGGTCATTAGCATACTTTACTGCCCAGCCCTCGTCCAAAATCACATACTCAATCTTATTCTGTGAAGCGAAGTCAATGTAGGCTTTATATGTTGGAGTGTTGACACCGGTAACAAAGTCCACACCATTGATTCCCCAATGATTCCACCACTCCCAGGCAACTTTGCCCGGAGCAATCCACGAGGTATCCTCAACTCGCGATGGAGAGGCAAGGCGATAGACCATATCGTTGGCTGCCAACATACGGTCATCATCGGTAACCAGCACAATACGCCAAGGCATTGTACGCATAGCCTCGCAGTTAGCAACAAACGACTCTCGCTCGCGCACTATACCCTGCAACTTATTATGTCCGCCCTCCTCTGTTCGTCGAGGCAGCGGCGCAAAGTGACCCACCAAAGCATTTTCGCCCGTAGTATTGCATAGGAACATTCCAGGGTACGACTCCACATCCGACTCTGCAATGCAAACCTTCACTCCGGCACACTCGACCAGCACAGGCGAGAAGGCAAGTTGCGAAGCATCCACCTCCGAGAGGGCACAGTGTGTATAGGTATTCTCGAACGAGGTCATATAGCGGTCACGTTTCTCGCCCGTGAGGTTATTGTAAGCAAGCCACACCTTTGCCGGCTCGGCAAAACGAAACTCGGCAACCTCGTTCTCCACAACATAATCCGCCTTACGCGATGTACGGAAACGATAGGTCACTCCCTCATCGTATGCACGGAACTCCAGCGAATATCCCTCTCGAAATGAGAGAATCAGCTCATTATAGCAATCAGCAATCTCGGTACGGAAGTAAAACTGCGGCAACACCACCCTATCTACCGAGGCGTTCTTCGACTTCACAAGACGATCTCCTACTCCCAGCACCTCGCCATCTGCCAAGTGCAACGCAATCTGCGACGGAGCAAGGATTGTTTTACCGTCGAAAACCACAGAATAGGTTATCTTATCCCCGACACACACCGCTGCCGAAACACGACCATCAGGCGAGGTAAGCATATAACTCTTCTCGGCAGCAATCGCTACCGAAGTCGCAACCAACGCCACCACAAACAGGAAAAATCTCTTCATAATTAGGTTATTTTGTTTTCAGTTGTTTCTATTTTTACAAAGATATATAAATTTTCGATTTTTTCTCCTATTTTTGTAGATGATTATCGAATATTTCTAAATCGAGTGACTATGGCAGCACCTTTGGCGGAGCGACTACGCCCCACAAATATAGAGGAGTATATCGGCCAGGAGCATCTGGTCGGCAAGAGTGGCGTATTCCGCAAATTCTTCGAGACGGGCAATGTCCCCTCGTTTATTCTTTGGGGGCCTCCGGGCGTAGGCAAAACCACCCTCGCCAAGCTTGTTTCAACGACACTTGAACGCCCATTCTTTACACTCTCGGCAGTCACGTCGGGCGTAAAAGAGGTGCGCGAGGTTATAGATAGCGCCAAACGTCAACATCTGTTCAACCAACGCTCACCGCTCCTTTTCATCGACGAGATTCACCGCTTCAACAAAAGCCAGCAGGATTCTCTGCTCGGAGCTGTAGAACAAGGTATCGTAACGCTTATCGGCGCCACCACTGAAAACCCATCTTTTGAGGTTATATCACCACTATTGAGCCGCTGTCAAGTATACACGCTCAACCCAATGGATGATACAGACCTGCAACGTCTGCTCGACCGCGCACTCACATCCGACAAGGAGTTACAGAAACGCGAGATTGAGGTACGCGAAACAGCTGCTCTCTTTAAGTTTTCGGGTGGCGATGCTCGCAAACTGCTCAACATCCTCGACATTCTGGTAGGCGCAACCGATGGCAAAATCACCATTGACGACCAATATGTCACCGATTGTCTGCAACAGAACATAGCCCTCTACGACAAGAATGGCGAGCAGCACTATGATGTTATATCGGCATTTATCAAGAGTGTGCGTGGCAGCGACCCCGATGCTGCGATATACTATCTGGCACGAATGTTAGCAGGTGGCGAGGAGCCTCGATTTATCGCCCGTCGATTGGTTATCCTTGCCTCGGAGGATATCGGACTTGCCAACCCGAACGCCCTACTATTGGCAAATGCCTGTTTCGACACTGTACATAAAATCGGTATGCCCGAAGCTCGCATAACCCTTGCCGAGACGACCATATACCTCGCCACAAGTCCCAAGAGCAATTCGGCGTATATGGCGATTAACGAGGCTCTTGATTTTGTGGCACACGATACGACCAACCGCCCCATACCACTACACCTGCGCAACGCTCCCACGAAGTTGATGAAGGAGTCTGGCTATGGCAAAGGGTATAAGTATGCACACGACTTTGAAGGCAATTTTGTCGAGCAGCAGTTCCTGCCGGACACGCTCAAGGATAAAGTGTTCTACCACCCTAACACCTCCAATCCGACAGAAGCGAAGATTGCCGAGAGGATGAATCTACTTTGGAAAAAGTAACACTTTTTCACAATTCACAATTCACAATTCACAATTCACAATTTTCAATTTTCAATTATAAATTATAATGAAAATACGACTGATTACACTACTTGCGATATTCGCATTTGCCATTCAATCGCTTTGGGCGGCAGAGCCTGCGGGTAAAACAACACATCTCTACGCTGTAAAAGGCACCGATTCACTACGACTCGACCACTATGCAGCACCTGTGGAAGGCAGCCGTCCTTGCGTGATATTCGTCTTTGGCGGAGGTTTTTCGCACGGTGTGCGTGACAAGGGGAAAGATATCCCCTACTTCGAATTCCTGCAGCGCAACGGCTATGATGTTGTATCGATAGACTACCGACTCGGAATGAAGGATGCAAAGGGAGTCGGCGTTCTCGACTTCTTCCCTCTATTCCGCAACACCATCAACCTTGCTGTCGAAGACCTCTTCAGCGCCACTTCCTTCGTAGTTGAACACGCCGAAGAGTGGCACATTGACCCAACAAAAATCATCGCCACAGGCTCAAGTGCCGGAGCAATCACCGTACTGCAGGGAGAGCATACAATATGCAACCAACTCCCCCTTTGCGAATTGTTGCCCGAAGGATTTAACTACGCAGGTATAATTTCATTTGCAGGTGCGGTATTCACATTAGGCGGAGCGCCCGAATGGAGCGCAACTACAGCTCCCACTTTGCTCTTCCACGGCAACTCCGACACCCAGGTTCCATACAACAAGATGGCTCTCTTCGGTTGCGGAATGTATGGCTCGAAATACATCGCCGAGCATCTTCATAATGTCGGCGTACCTTATTGGTTCTACTCTGTTGAGTACCAGACCCACGCTATGGCATGGGAGCCTATGCACAACAACCACGCAGAGATTCTGCTCTTCCTCGATGAGTTCGTAGCCAAGGGTAGTCGCCAGCAGCGCAAGACTCACATCCGCGACCTCTCACTGCCAGAGCGCAAGACCTTCTTCCTACCCACAGACTACCTAAACTCCAACTACTAATACCACACTTGACCCGATGCTGAAAGTAGGAGTTATATCCGACACTCACGGCACCTTTGACAAGCCACTGCGTGACTTTCTCAAGGATGTGGACGAAGTATGGCACGCTGGCGACATCGGCTCCATTGAGCTTGCAGATACCATTGCAGCCTTCAAGCCTCTGCGTGCAGTATATGGCAATATTGATGGAGGCATCACTCGCCGTGCGTACAACGATTTCGCCTATTTTCGCGTGGAGGAGTGCGATGTGCTTATGACTCATATCGGCGGTTACCCTCGCCGCTACGACCCTCGCGCCGTAGCAAAAATTCAGGCGTGCCGCCCCAAAATTTTTATTGCAGGCCACTCGCATATCCTGAAAATCATCTACGACCCCATATACAATCTACTCCATATCAATCCTGGTGCTGCGGGCGAATATGGTCCACACAAGGTGAGGAGTGCTGTTCGCTTTGAGATTGACGGCAGCGATATCCGCAATATGGAGATTTGGGAGTT
>JAEIGA010013721.1_pt1 | contig 12327 bp, 12 predicted proteins | sample 9270691 | NCBI WGS metagenome assembly JAEIGA01 (sample SAMN17057246, study PRJNA624740) | gut metagenome | biome: biome; isolation source: fecal sample | host: Bos grunniens | place: China: Xizang | collected 2019
TACTCGAAGAAGAAGAAATACCCACTGCCTTTTTATCCAAAATTGCCTTTGCTATTTCTTCTGCCTTGTCGTGAGGAGCAAGGACAAAACATTCAAAACTGTGGGGTTTTACACTTCCTGCCGAAGAGCCGTCAATCGCAATATCAGAGTCATTTTCAACGATGTACACACTTTCAACGCCCTCAACTCTTAATACAGAAGCCTTAATTGCTTCCGCTGTTGTAGAACCTATACCTGCTATAGTGTCACTAAATCTTTTTCTTAGTTCATAGTCGCTTTCAGCGTCTTTTGCAGTTTCAATCGTTTTGATATGAATAACTGTTTCTTCGACACTTGCAAGAGGGTTAACAACGGTGTTAATTTCTCCAACTGATACATTTCCTTGTGTACCTTCGTTAACTGCGAATACAGTTGCATACACCGCTTCCGTTATTTCGGCAGTTTCGAGAGCATACAAAAGGTCTTCGTTTGCTTCTGTCGATATGTCACCACTATTCAACAGAGCTTCAAGCTGTTTTTCCTCAGTTTCCAAACTGTTCGCAAGAAGTGAGTCGTAGGCTTTTTGTGTAATACCACCATTAGCAACTCCAAGCTCCAAAAGTTCTCTCAGCTGCTCTTCATCAAATCTCACAACTATTTTAAGAATTTCGTCACATAATGGCTGTGTTATATCTCCGTTTGCTAAAAGCACTTTAAGTTGTTCTTTTTCCGTGCCGTTAGCACCCAATACATAATCTTCGTATGTATGGAAAGTCTGTTCCTGAGTTTCGGTTGCAACAAGGAAACCACCCTCAATTAAAGTGTCTTTCTCTCCTGCAATTCTCACTAAATGTTTAGCGTGAGTGGCAGGATTTCGTGATATACCTGCAAATGCACCCAATCGTTCAAGACTTACACCACTTGCGGTGTTTGGGAAACGGGCATTATATACTCCTTCGAGTGTTTGCCAAAGTTCGTCTAAGTCGGTAACATTGATACGAATATACTTGCCAAGTACAGACAAGTTTGATGTATCAATATCAGAACCGAATAGTTCTTCTGCTCTTTGTATCTGTGCCGCAAGTAACTCGTCATAAGTGGGTCTGTAAAACCCTTTTTCTGTCAACATATAGTATCACCTCACACTTCTAAGTTGTATTCTTCATCAGCTCCGTCTGTCGCAGAAACGAAAATTTCTGAATGTCTATCTTTTTGCTCTTTTCGAGAGTATTTAGTTATCTTGAAATTTTCATCTATCTGCAATAAACCTAACCTGATATTATCTTCGATTTCTTCGTCATTTGGATTTTTCGTCAACATTGAATGTCGGTTGATACCTTCTTCTTTGTCGTATTCCCATTCGCCGCGTTGTGTTCTCAAGACTTGTCGAGCTTTCTGTGCTGTTAATTGTTTATCACTGACAAGAGGAATTTTGCCTTTCTGAAAAACAAGCTCCCCATTTTCATCGAGCATAAAATCTTTCATTACATCACCTACTTTTCTTTCTTAAGCGTTAGCTTTTTCTTTTTCTTGGATATCCACTTTTCATCATCTATAACGCCGATAATAACCGCGTCAGTTAAATTGTGGTGTCCGAGTGTAGGTACGGCAAATTTGCCTTTTTTCGTCTCTGTTATATCTCTGTCAGCACATACACAATAAACGATATCCCCTTTTTCAATCATTATAGGGTCGTAAACGGTGAATTTGTGCTTGTGACCTAAATTCGTGCCGTCCGTAGTGTTATCATCACAGAAAGTTATTTCTCTTTCTCGCCACTTACGAACATTGTGCATTATGGGAACAGAAAGAAGTACGGCGTGTTTTTTCGCCGTACCCCCAACTGCTTTATACTTCTGCAAAGGTTGAACTTTCGCCGTAAAGCCTGATACGCTCATTACCTTGCCAAAAAATCCTGTATGTGTATTGAGTAAGGCTTGCTCAATTAAACTGTTAATTACTGAACCATTACCCATTAAATCACCTCTGCTTCTGTGATAAATTCGTTCCCGTCATAAGAATGTGTACCTGAACGAACTCTGAACTTACCTTTTGCATTTTTGGAATTGATAGTGATTATACTTGCCGTCTGTAATCGGTGCTGCAAGAGCATTTTGACTTTGTACCCCTTGATAGTTTTTGTGGTTTTTTCGATTGTTTCTGTTTCCTCGAATTCTTCACAAGATATTAACCCTGTGTCACTACTAAGGGTGAATGCTGTGTTATCTCCGTCTGATAGCTTTCGGACATATAGCTTTCCTTTGAGTACATAAGCCGAGACACCGCAAATCTTTGCATAACGCTGAATGTTATCCATAAGACCGCCACTGACAGTTTCTTCTTTCTTGTATGTGTGGTCTTTTTCCGTTTTGAATACTGCAATAGGAAGTCCTAATTTAGTACACAGCGTTCTTAATATGGTACTCGCTTTGGTGTTTTTATTGAAAGTGATACTATCAATATCTCTTTCCTTGAGACTCTTATGGTCGATAACCTTAATAATCGTTACTCTATCCACATCTTCGGGAACAGTGTACCGCTTTGATATATAACCACTACAAATAATACCCGTATCGCTTCCATATCCTGCTTGTATGGTAAGTTTGGCGTCTGTTTTGATATTCTTTATTGTCGCGTCAGTGAGGTTGTATACACGAATTTCGCTCTCGTTAGCTTCGGTGTTATCATCGAATGGAACATCAAACTCCAAGTCAAGTTCAGAGTTTTTAATAGTTACCGAGCCTGTCTTAATAACAACAGTGTGTTTGTATTGACCTTTTACTTCGGTATCTATCTTTTCATTGAGTTGTTTAAATGCCGTTACTAACTGAGAGTCTTTTGTTGTTTTGTGAGAGTCTGTTATTCTTTTACTCTGCGTACTCATTCTTCGTCACCCTCATCATCAATCGTCAAGAATACCAATGTGCCGAAATTCTCCCAAGTGATTTCGTTAACCTGTCCACTTTCGTCTAAAGGCACGATAAGAAGACAAGGATAATCTTTGTTATGCACATCTTGAAAGAGAGGAACACCGTACACTATCGGTTCGTTATCTACCAAAACTTCACCGTTTTTTGACAGTGTAGCCGAAAAGGAGTCCGTAACTGAGTTATACATAATATAGATATTAAATTCCTCTTGCTCCAACATTATGTCGAAGTTGTAAGGTATCAAATCTTTTTCGATTTCGATTATATCTCTCATTTTTTCCTCCTTTACGGTATCAAGAATTTCTGACCTGGGTAGATTAAATCAGGGTTTTTGATTATGCTCTTGTTTGCGTTGTATATTTTCTTATACTGAGCACCATTTCCGTAATACTTCTTAGCGATTGCCCAAAGAGTGTCACCTTTTTTAACAGTATGATATCTCTTTTTAGTGGTATCAGTTTTCTTAGTAACCTGCGTTTGTTTACCTGTTACCTTGTTACCTTTTGCCACATAAGCTGCCTTTGCTATTCTCACTTGTTTGATTTCCATTGAGAATGTGCAGCCGCCTGCTATTTGGTTGGTGTACCCCGTATCGAAACTTGTTATCAACGCATTTGACATTGAGTTTCTTCCGACATATTTGACATACTTGCCTTTTTGGTGGTAACTCTCCAACGAAGACACAATAGTCTTCGCGGGAGTGTTACCTGCCTTTACAATCACACCCGAAATGGAAAGGGTCATAGCTTCAGGTTTAACATTGTCCGTTATAGGAAAACCTTTTTCAACTGCGTGTTCAGTTACCTGGACACCTCTACTTACTTGTTCCTCTGTAACGTGAACATAAAGATTATTGATTAAAGCCATTTTTTCGCCCCCCTTTACACTTCAAGAACTTGTGGGTTAGTTCTACCCATTTCATCGAATGTCTCTGTGATTGACTCTTTTACCCACTGCTTAACCTTTCGCTTATTGGTTTCTGTTGCACTTGCACCATTCATATTTAATACGAATGTTGGGTTATAAGTGTTGTTTACTGTGCGATTTCCACCTACCACACTATTGCCCTCAGGTGAATAAGAAGAAAGTGTTGGGTTCTGTTCAGGTGTATATACGCCAAGTATATCCCCTGCTTTTAACCAAAGTTCAATACCTTTCTTTCTCTTGTTAGCTGTTAACGGAATAGCCATTTCTGCCCCTGCTTCACCAAATATACTTGGGCGTGTGGCAATACCGCCGTTAGCAAAACTTTGTACATAATTCAACGGATTGACTGCAACCCCGTTTTTCCTCATTTCAAAGTGGATATGAGGACCTGTTGAGTTACCTGTTGAACCTACGAGAGCAATTGTTTGTTTTTGCTTAACCCTTTGTCCTTCTGATACAAGCAACGAACTGTTGTGTCCGTATCGAGTTACCCAACCGCCACCGTGGTTTATTTCCACAAGGTTGCCGTAACCTGTTGCCCACCCTGCTCTTGTTATCTTACCGCCTTTTGAAGCGAAAACAGGAGAGCCGTGAGCGGCAGGAATATCAATAGCGTTATGAAATCTCGTACCTCTGCCGAGAGGGTCATTTCGATAGCCGAAGCGAGATGAAATTGCACGAGATGTTGAAGGGAATATCCAATCTCCACCTATGCCAAATTCGTCAAACAAGCCTTTTATCCAACTTGTCATAGCTCCTTTCGCTTTACCTATCATTGCTTTACCTACATCAAGAGCATATCCAACAACGCCGTCATAACTAACGAACTTGTCAATAACCTTGCTGACTAAGCCTTTTGCATTGTCGAAGAAATCCCAAATCTCCCAATCACCGATACCACCCTCATAATGGAATGTCGGTGTCGATTTACCCATAAGTTTAGCTGTCTGTTCGGCAGGTAATACTTTCATTCCTACGGGTGCATTTGGTATCAGTACGTTTCTACCTTGCGGAATAAATGTGTTTCCGTTTGGCATTTGTATCAATTCAGCACCTCTGCCGTCATTGACGAGAGCGTTACCGCCCTTATGACCGTCAGTACCCTTTGCATAAGGTTTCCATTCTGCAATAATCGTATCTGAACCGAGCTTTTCGAGTACCCAATTCGCACCGCCAATCAACTTGTTTACAGGTGTAGCTACGGCTTTTACCGCTTTTTTCCAAACGTCTAAAAGGGCATTTTTGAGTGACTTTCCAGTATCTTTCAAGCCACCCCATATGCCATTGAAGAAGTCCTTAAGCTTACCCCATACAGAAGTAACCTTATCCCACGCCGATTTAAAGGCGTTGACAATGGAATTTTTGATATTTCCTGCTATATCTTTGATTTTGAGCCATAAGCCACCAAAGAAATTTTTAATAGGTGAAACAACCTTTTCGTTTACCCAACCTGAGATTTTGCCCCAAACAGAACAGAGATTTTGCCAAACATTTTGAACAACACTCTTAATTTTCTGCCACAATGAAGTATAGAAACCGATAACAGGCTGAATAACTCTTGAGTTCACCCATTCTGAAATAGCTCCCCATACAGCTTTTATGACATTTACTACAAGCTGAACAATAGCCTTTATTCGATACCATAAATTGACGAAGAAACCGACTACAGGCTGAATTACATTTGAGTTGACCCATTCTGAGACTGTTCCCCAAATGCTTTTAATTGTCTCTACAATAGTGCTTACAATTTCCTTGATTTTGTTCCAAAGTGAAACAAAGAAAGATACTACAGGTTGAATAACCTTTTCATTTACCCACCCTGCAATTTTGAGAAATAACTGACAGATAATACCCACAATACCTGCGACAATAATAAATAAAACCTTGCCAACTCCCTTAAAGAAATTAACTACAGGTTGAATTACATTTGTGTAAATCCAATTTGCTATTGTGCTAAATACTGAGCAAATGCCGTTCCAAAGATTTGTTGCTCCTGTTTTAATGCCGTTCCACAAATCAGTGAAAAAGGTTTTTACGGGTTGAATGATATTTGTGCTAAACCATTCGGAAACTTTGCCCCAAACCTCTTTGATTTTGCCCCAAACTTTGAGAGCTACCTCTTTGACTTTATCCCAATTCTTGATAAGCAGTATAATAGCCGCTATTAATGCGACAATACCTACCACTATCCAAGTAACAGGGTTAGTCATTAAAGCCATTGCCTGAGCACCAAAAGCCTTGACACTCGACCATACGGCTGAGGTAAGGATTTTTTCTTTAGCCGCCATAAGTAAATCGCCCGCTGTTTTTGCCTTTGTCAGTGCTTCGTTTACCTTTATGATTGTATTAACCGCACCTAAAGCTAATCTCAGACCGCCAACTGCACCAACAACACCGATTATTACTTTTTTTATAGCAGGCCAGTTTTCGATAACTGCACCTATAAACGACTTCACCTTTTCAACAACTTCTTTAATCGTTTCCTTAACACTCTCAAAACCACTTTTTACAGCTTCAAGGTCTATGTTTGTACCGAATGTTTCGTTAATCGCAGTTACAACTTCACTCAAAATCAGTGGAATTTGCTTTACAAGTGATTGAACGATACTCGGCAAAGACTTTATAAGTCCTGCAACTAAAGAGGTTGCTGCCTTAATAAGCGGAGGTAACAATTCTTGAATGAGCGTGGGTAATTCCTTTTCAATGATTGGTGCTAACTCAGATATCAATGTACCTACACCTTTAATCGCACTTTCGATAGCAGGTTTAAGGTTGTTAATAACACCGCCCACTCGTTTGCCTGTTTCATCTTCCACACCAACAATACTTTCAATGAGGTTTTTCACACATTGGTCGAATTGGTCGCCACCCTTAATCAAGGCGGGCATTAAATTCCCCCAAGCAGATTTCATTGAATTTATAGAGCCTGTAATGGTAGTTGACGCTTCTTTTGATGTTGTACCGTAAATATCCATTTTCACCTGGATAGCGTGAATTGCTTTTACGATATTTCCATAAGATAAACTGTTAGCATTAACACTTTTATCAACTTTTGCAGCGTCTTTTACAAGGCGTTTCATTTCTTCTTTTGTACCGCCATAGCCGAGTTTCAAATTATCCAACATTGTATAGTTTTGTTTTGCAAAACCTTGATAAGCATATTGAATGGACTCCATAGAAGTACCCATTTTATTGCTATTGTCGGACATATCGGAAATTGCCATATCAGCGTACTTTGCTGCTTTTGCAGTGTCTCCGCCTAAACTCTGTAACAAAGAAGCCGAGAAACTTGTTACGGTTTCCATATACTGATTTGCTGAAAGTCCTGCGGTTTTATATGCGTTATTAGCATAAGTTTCTACAGTTTTTGAACTGCCCTTAAATAAGGTTTCAACACCACCTTTGAGCTGTTCATAGTCTGCATACGCAGAAACGGATTTTCCAACAAGTGCTCCTACCGCCGTAGCTGCTGCACCTATTCCTACCGCTAAAGATTTGAACGATACACTCGCAACTTTCTTTAGAGCAGTTAAAGCTGCACCACCCGCTTTTTTTGCTATATTGATTAAATGGTTTTTGATTTTTAACAATCCTGATTTCAGTTTTTCAAAACCAACTTTTGCAAGATTTTTAAATCCTGTTTCAACCTTTTTAACCACCGAGTTTATTTTATTAAGCGTGTTTGTAAGGTTTGATTTTAACGAAGTGAATTTTGTCTTGTTTATGTCAGCCATTTCTTTTTGTACAGATTTGACTGTTTTGGTTAGTTCTTCAAAATCATCTTCAACACTTTCAACGGCAACTCCCGCTTTTTTCTTCAACTCATTCATTTCGTCAATGAGGTCTTGAAACGGGTTTTCTATATCGAAGGTAATCTGTACAACATCGTGTCTGACTACATTAGCTGACATAATCTCACCTCCTGTATAAAAAAATAAAGCCGCAACATAATGTTACGACTTCTTTTTCAATGCTTTTTCTTCGGCAGCTAATTGCATATCAAGAGCTATATTTGCTTCTTCCACTTCATCACTTGTCATTTGGTGAAATACAGTGTTGTAATCAAATCCTCTTTGACATAGCACTAACCGCCACATATACCATTGTCTTCTTACTTTACTTTTCGCTTGTGCCTTTGTTCTTGTCGCGAAACTTACCGAGCATTACCTGCTGACCCCATTGAATAACCTCTCTGAACTCGTCCATATCCTCGAAATCGTCAATAGTGAGATTAGCAGGCTCAACAATAACGTGGTCGAGAACATATTTGCCGAGCTTTTTCATAGAAATATTGCTTGTGCCGTCAACATAGCTATCATCAAGTGCTTCAAGACCAGCTGAGAGTCCGTTGCACTGAGCTACATATTTTTTACCGTTAATAATTGCTTCTTTCTGATAAGGTTTGAATGCCATAATAATAACCCTCCGTTTAGTAAGAATATAGTTTTTAGTATATTTAAGGGTGGGCTTCATAAAGTCCACCCCCATTTTTTAATTATTTTACTGTGTAATCGTACACCTGGAATTCAAAAGTAAGGTCTTCTGCTTCCTGAGCAGCGGCAATTTCCGCATAATTCTTAATTCTTGCGATTTCACCGCCGATTGTTTCTTTGAGTGCAAGGTTGTTACACCAAAGAGGTGCTACCTTGCCCGCCTTAGCACATTCCTTGAGATAAGGAACTGAGGGGCTTGTTCGCTGAACGGTAATGCTGATTGTACCTAAATCATTATTAACCTCATTCATAATAGCGTCGCCCTGAGCACCTACGGAAGAAGAGAACATTTCCTCGTCTTTCGCACCTGTAATCATTTCTTCGCCAAAGCCTGTGATATTAACGCCGTCAAAGGTCGCAGACCAATCTTTGGCATTATACTGTGAAAATCTACCCATTGCGTATTACCTCCTTTAGATAATCATTTCGCCGTTAATCTTAACGGTATGAATTGCACCTGCAAGTTCAAATGTGAACTTACCACCTGTGTAAATTCTGTTTGCTCTGTCCTCTGCACTCATTTCTTCTCTCTTCTTGAAGTTTGTTGAGTAAAGAGGTAAGCCTTCGTCATTGTCACCAATAATGCCGTTTCTGTGTGCCTTGTTGAGTACACCAATGGCTTCTGACTCAATGCTTGCAATACCTGCGTTGGTATAAGGAATTTTAGGTGCTTTGTTGAGAAGTCTCTGCACTCTATATTTCATTTGGCTGATAATGTAGTCCACAGAGTCAATAATGTCAATGTATTCACCTGAAGCACATTTACCCTCGGTTGTTACATTGTCACCGCACTTCTCGATAATTGTAATAGCGTTGACTTCCATAATCTCTGAAAGTTCATTGCTTGTAATATCAAGAGCGTCAAGACCTTTAAGAATAAGGTTTTTATAGGTGAAGCTACCAACTTCCTGACCTGCTGCTTCGCCGATAAGAGCTGCAACTGCATAAGGCTGAACAGCAACACCCTTATCGTCTACAAGGTTGTAGTAGAACATTACTGTACGGTCATAGCCTTTAGTGGCAATGGACTCAGCAGTATCTACATCATCAACAGTTACGAAATACATCTTGTATTCCTGAGTTTCGATGTACTCAGCAATCTTTAACTCAGTAGTTGTATCATCATCACCGATAATGCAAAGAAGCTGTCTCCAATCCTTTTCAACGATATCGTCAAGAATGCCTGTTTCTTCACCAGCTCCAAGAGCAGCCTTTGTACTTGCACAAATAGCGATTTCCGCAGGAGCATTTTTCTGCATAAACATAAGCTGTGCTGCTTTGTAAATGCCTGAATTAGCATAATCTGTGCCGTAAGCTGTAACACCCTTGAGAACATCTGCGACTTCATTAATGTCTGCACACTTGGTATAAGGAATATCCACAGTCTGCTTAGTAGCAAGAATGAGAGGATAGCCAAAACCAAGACTACCTGTTGTTGCAACTATGTCAATTTTCACAGTTACATCTAAAAATTTGTTGCCCATAGTCTTTTACCTCCAATGGTTTATAATTTTTCGCAATAATCAAGGCAAACCCAACCCGAAGGTGTTTTGCCCCATTTACCCTTAATTAAAGAGACGGTGAATGTTAAACCTTTCACATAACCGTCCACTTTTTTACCTGCAAGTTTCAGAATTTTATTCCGAGCCGTTGCAGAAAGATTTTTAAAGGTAACTTTACCGTAAAGTGTTCCTGCTCCTTTGCGAACATTAAGAACATCTGTGTTTACGATATAATCACCTTTTTCATATCCTGCCTTTGACTTGGTTTCTGTTGCCTTTGTCTTAGGCAGGGTTTTAAAGTTTATTCCACCCTTTGAAATTACCTTAGTAAAGGTTGTATCAAGATAGAATAACTTTTCGGGTTTATAAGTGCCACCCGTACAGGTGAGCACCCATTTTCCTCTACTGTTCTTAGTCCAACCGCTACCGCTGAATTTACCTTTACCACCTGAGATATGTAAGTGATTTCCCGTAGCTCCGTCTATACCTTCACGAACAATCTGCTGTCCTCTTGTGAAGACTTTACCAATAGGGCATTTTTTCATATCGTCATTGTTTGGGTGAGTAATCAGCATTGTAAAGTAGTTAGATGTTCCGTCAGCAAAGTAAACCTTTTCAGTGCTTTCAAGCCAAAGAGTATTTGTTCCTGCTGTGTAGTTTTTCTTAACTACCATTCTGTCACAAGGACAATAAAGCCACTCTCTGCCTGAGTCTTTGCAACCCTCGTCAATAGGGTAGTCTTTTGGACTACCCACTGTATGAGGATAATGTGAGGTTTTGCCATTGTAATTTTGAGTTATTCGCATTATTTTGCAAGGATAAATCAAGTAATTCATTCATAACTCCAATCCGAAAGCAAACCAAAGTCTTTCAACTCTTTTATTTCTTTAACTACCCATAAAGCGGCGGCAGCTATATAAAGAGCTATTAAACCGAATATTGTATGTTGCATAGTTGCCCCTTTCTCAATCGCATAGTAACTTTTACCATACTCTTGTTCTGTTGATATACAGTTTCTCTAAAGGATAGCTGTTTTCAGGTATGGAATTTGAAACTTCAAAATTCCAACCGTCTACGGTATCTGTCTTGGTTGTAACTGTTGGCACAGTGCCACTTATGACATAAACAATGGTGTTTGTGTCAGGAACGATATAAACTCCTGTTACCTGCTCAGTACCGACTCTCAAGGGGATTGAGCTTCTTTCATACACAGCTTGATAAGTGGCTTCGCCCGTTACTTGAATAGTTCTAAAAGCGTCCGTATTGCCGTCAGACCATTTGACGAACTTATAGCCAATAACAGCAGGTGCATTTATATTAAGTTCTTTGCCGTACTCAAATGCGTATTCTGTTTCTGTATCGAACAAGATAATTTTTATTGGATATATCCTCGTTGTCTTTGAATAGACTGCGGTATAAACGATATGCCCCTTGACCGTTTCAAGCTGTGTATCATCAACAGGTGGGTCATTGACCTCTGCACTCCAACCAATGAAATCATAGTCAAACTGAGCGTCAGACTCTTTGGTAGGTGTTGCTCCGTTATAGTCGGGTTGCGTACCATAAGGAACTAATTCGTCAGTTTCAATGACTTTGCCCTCGTTTACCCATTGAACGGTGTAAGTGTTAATATCCTGTGCAAACTGAGCTGTAATATCAATCGCACCTGTAATGCCAACATTAAGGTCATAGTTCCAACCTATATGACGATATGAATATTGAGCGTTACCTGCCTTAGTAGGTGTTGCACCGTTATAAGTAGGCTTAGTGCCGTATGGTACATTAGTATCTGTTTCGAGCAATGTTCCGTCGTGGTTAAACCACCTTACAGTGTATTTTTGAACCACAGAGGAATAACGAGCCGTAAAGGTAATAGCACCTGTTATGGTCGTGTTTGAAGTCCACTTGTTGCCGTTGCCGTCATACCAACCGTCAAAGGTGTAATCCCATTGAGCCGTATCAGCTTTTGTTGGGTTAGTAGGCGGTGTCGGTTTTGAGCCGTGCTGAACTGATTCTGTTTTAAGCGTAGTACCGTTATCATCTTTGAAAGTGACAGTGTAACTTTTAAGCTCGAATATTGCCTGATAACTCGCATTACCTTTAACTGTAACCTTTCGAGTATCCGTAGTGATTTCGTCACTCCACTTGACAAACTCAGAAGAGCTTGAGTTTGGCGTAGCCGTAAGCGTTACTTCTTTACCGTAGTCGTATGTACCGCCACCTGTAACTGTACCTCCTACGCCACCTGCTGTGACTGTCAAGGTGTATTGTCTAAGCGTTGTCGAAAATTCAGCCCAGTAAATGACATCTGATAAAGCTGCTGAAGGAGTCGGACTCCAATAATCAAAAGTATAGTGATACTGAACGTCAGATTCCTTAGAAGGCGTTCCGCTGTACTGAGGTACAGTACCTCTCGCTACGGAAACAACCTTTGCAGCACCCTCGCCGTCAATGTTTGCCCAAGTTACGTTGTAGTAATCATCATAAGAATCTGAA
>JAEIGA010013722.1_pt1 | contig 12327 bp, 15 predicted proteins | sample 9270691 | NCBI WGS metagenome assembly JAEIGA01 (sample SAMN17057246, study PRJNA624740) | gut metagenome | biome: biome; isolation source: fecal sample | host: Bos grunniens | place: China: Xizang | collected 2019
AAATGGTATGACAGATGATCGTTTAGCCTGCCATAGATTTCAAGTCGGACACGATTCATCTTGAACGACATCTCATCAAACTGGCCAGCAGTGAAATACGCGTTGGCACTTGAAGCGAACTCCAGGTTGATATGTGACTTGATCTTCCTGATCTTATATCCATCATTTTTTGCAGAGTCGCGCTGCTCGATGATTCTTTCCACCATAGTCGGCAGCTCATCTTCCGAAATAAGAGTCTTCGGATTGTGCTGTGCATATGCATTCAATGCAAAGAATATCGATAAAGTTAACAGTAATTTCTTCATAAGTTCAGTATTATTCTGATGCAAAGATAAGATTTTATATATTTACAGGAACAAAATCACGATTTATCTGTGCACGGAAGTATCGGTTTGCCGAAGAGGTGAAGATCTTCAGGAAGCGAGTATGGGAGTTTGCCTTTGGTCTGACGGAGCTGGACCAGAAGCTTACCCAAGACATTGCAGCCGAAGTAGTATTTCTTGCCTTCGATCTCGACGAGTCTTGCACCCCAGAAAAGGTTGGAAGCGTAGTTTGTAGCTGTTGCATCTTCTACGGGAATCTTGTCGGTCGAATGGAGATCATTGCGGAAGGTAAGGTTGTCACGATACTTCAGATTGAGGCAGTACTTCATCCATTCGGTCTGGATCTTCTTCCAGTCTTCTCTATGGCAGCCCCTGAACTTGGCCTTGTATTCTGCCTTCTTGCGGGCATCGACTCTCTTCTGGAAAAGATTGTCTTTTAACCAGTTATGTGCATCTACAGAATCCATTCGTACAATGTTGTAAAGGATCTCGATCTGTCTGAATCGGAAGTCCCCATAATGCATCCAACTGTCTTCTTCATGGAGAGGAAGAACTGACATATTGTCAAGGGAGTAGAACGGAGTTCCCTTCTTGGTGGTGAACGGCTGACAGTCTTCTGCCGGATACAGACCGAACTTGCAGAGATCCTGGAACTCTGCCTCTGTCTCCGGGATGAGGGCCTGAGGGTCTTCTACTACGGTTGCGAGATCCTTGAGTAGTTTAGGTTCCGAAAGCTGGGTAGTGATGAATTCTAACTCTGACATAGGTATTTGATGATTTCCAATTTCTTTAAGCCAGACAGCAGTTCTGCCATATAACAATATACGTGAATGGAGCCGAAATGTTATATGCAAAGTTCCCTTCATTGTGACTGTATCGGGACCGGGGTCAGGGTCGGAGGGCGGTTCCAGGAACAAAAACGGGCCTAAATGTGCCCGGCACAGGGCCGGAGGGCGGTTCCGGGAACAAAAAAGGGCCAAATGTGCCCGGCACAAGGTCGGAGGGCGGTTCTGGGAACAAAAACGGGCCAAATGTGCCCGACACAGGGTCGGAGGGCGGTTCCCGGAACAAAAACGGGCCTAAATGTGCCCGGCACAGGGTCGGAGGGCACTCCCGGGAACAAAAACGGGCCAAATGTGCCCGGCACAGGGTCGGAGGGCGCTTCCGGGAACGAAAACGGGCCAAATGTGCCCGGCATAGGGTCGGAGGGCGCTTCCGGGAACAAAAACGGGCCAAATGTGCCCGGGAATGCAAAATGGCCATAACATTTCTCGGCGAGGAGAGGATTAAGGAGTACGACACCAGCGCCCAGGTGTACGAGGAGGACGGAAGAAAGGGAGTCAAGGATGCTGCAGGCCAGATAGTCATCCCAGTGTTTGTGCAAAAAGGCGATGTCGGTTCTAGCCGTCATCGCCTTTTGATTAATACCCCAAACAACCGGGGGTCTTGACATTTAACACCAGACTAGTTGAACATCTGGCGGAAGATTGCAGTTCATAAGACACTGAGGATCAAGACAATTCACATTTTCTATATACATTTCTACAAAACCGGGCGTCGGGACCCCTTGACATAGTGAGCCTTGGCATCAAGGTCAACCTCCTCGATCTTGACGATCTTGATTATTGAGGGATCAAGGACAGCGACGTTCTTCTCACAGTTCGGATACTTGGCCCAGCCGCCTTGAGGCCATTCAATGAACAGCACTCCGACTGAAAGAAGAAATTCAGAAGCCTTCACTTCAGCAGCCAAGGTCGTCTTCTTATCGATTTGCGACTCTTTCCCCAACTTCTCCTTCGCCACACCCGAAAGTCTATGAGCAATGTATTTACGCAAATACTTTCCCACAGACACACCAGCGCCCTCTGCATCTCTTCCAGATCCCTTGATCAAATCTGGAAGAGCCTCCCCGAGCATCGCCTCGACACGCGCAATTATACCTGCTGGAATCGCCGCGCCATAATAAGGGAGGCAATTATCTTCAGTCAATTCCGGAACCTTGACAGTGTACACATAATGATGGTCCGCAGTTCCATGTCGCGGCTCAGAGTAATGTGCAGCCGTTTCAAACGCTTCCGTCAGGTAAGCACCCACACCGAACTTGCATCCGCTCTTCTCTCCTAATGACTCCAGGTTGAATTTATCAAATATGGCCGACGAACCATGATAATAAGTACCCATATGAAAATCAGTTGTTCAATTCCTTTATAACCATAATGAACATGAATGCATCATCAGGGAGTTTATACTCCAGCTTTCCGTCTTGGTCGCGAAGCTCCATCAGCAGACGTCCCATGAGGTTCGGACCGACCCACTTGTCGCCCTGAAGTTTCGCGCTCCAAGTACCCGGTTTGCATCTTCTAGGGTTAGGATGCTTCTCCACAATGAACTTTCCGCGACTACGCTCCAACTCTTTTCGGAACGCTTCGCACTGATTATACTTCTGCACGATACAGTATTTCATCACGTCCACGAATATTCTGCCCCAATCATCCCTGCGGAACTCCGGTTCATAACTCCTCGCCGTCATCTTTACATGATTCGAATGCTTACCATGAGCCGTTTCTCCATTCCAGACCTTCATAACGATCTCAGGGTCCTTGAACTTCATCATCTGGTAAAGATGCTCGGTACTCTTGAACTCGACCCCGTCAACCACTATCTTGGCGGACGTCATGTTGCCCAATATACCCCACTCCTCATCAGACTTGCAAAAGACTGCGCACTGATCGGCCGGATATTCGGAATAGCCCCAATACTCCGGATAAAATTCACGAATACACTGTGCTAATGTTGCCATACTATATATATAAAATCACACAGAAGGGAAAACATTTCAAAAATCTTTCAAATTTACAAAAAAACACAGATTACTGCAGGATCAGAATATTTCTACGATTAAATGCCGTAATCGGATCGTTTGCATTATACCGCTCCAGGATAATACGCCTCATCTCTTCAAGATCCTCCATCTCAAGGGTGTCGTGCATTGCGAACATGAGAGGCATCAGAGTCATGGTGACGTCTTCATCCGTATAGTTCCTTATACCATACGCGCACGCCTCCGATCTTTCGGATATGATCATACCCGAATGGAATCCCTTCATCCCATTCCTTCTGAAATATATGTCACTATAACACCACATCGAATACGTCTCCTTCGATCTGAGGAGTTCTGCATGCGAATCATTGATGATGTAACGGATCTCATAGTTCTTCCTATCAAAGGCAACAAGTCCGTCAGGAGTGCCGTGTCCCAGCATGATTATCTTATCATGAGAACGGATCTGCTCCACAAGTTCCTCATTCGAGATTGACGGATCTCTGATCACATCATAACCTTTATCAGAATAAACCACCTGCAGCATATCAGTGGACGAATCCTCAGGGTGAATCACTAAAACTTTCTTCATACTCTACTAATTTTCATAATTCGTACCTCAGATAAGAGACGTATAGGGTGTTACTCCCCAATCAAAGTAGGTGTGACCAAAACATTATTCATCTCGAGGGCCCAGGCGAAGATTTCGCGGAACTGGTCTACGGTGAATACTCCGGACTGGATGCCTAGCTCGTGGAGATGCCAGCGGGTCTGGCCATCCTCCTCACACTTGCGTCTGAGGGCACCGATTTGTCTGAGGATCTCCTCTTTCCCGACTCCATCTATACGGATATTGTAACCCTTGTTATAATGTCTGCTGAATCTTGTCTTATGAGTGAGATGGAAGGCCTTCTCACCGTCGGTCTCGTCTGCATTGGTGCCGCAGATGACCACATCGCGAATGCTCCAGCGGCTTGATTTCGGAGGGAGGAGCTTGGACGGCTTCCAGTCGGTGCCGTCGACTTGGTTGATTACGGCAAGCATATCCGAAGGAATATAGATGAGGGCCTGCTCGATGAGTTCCTCAGGCACTCCGTAGTAGGCAGCGGCAATACCTCCGGCAATAGCAGCTTCGGTATCGGCATCGCCACCAAGGTAGATTGCCTTATGGATGACATCCTCGTAACTGTCGCCCTCGAGGAAAGCTATGACCGAGTCCTGGATGGTCGGTTCTGCATCAACGATTCGCGCATGGGAAGTTTCGTAATCGATCTCACGGATTGCCCTCGCCTGACGGACTTCCTCTCGTATCTGGTCGCAGGTACGGTGGAGGTTGTAGCCGAAGGTATTCTCAAGGTAATCACTGATTTCGTTCTTGGTAGCGCCGGTGCGGGCCATGTATATGGCAGCCGCAGCGGCTTGAGCTCCGGCAATCGCTTGCGGACTGTCGTGACTCGGAAGTGCCGACTCCTTGGCAAGCTCAAGACACTCCTCAAGAGACGTCGAAAGGTAGCCCACAGGACTCACCCTCATGACAGCGCCGTTATGCGTACTGCCGGGACTCATCCTCGTCCCGCTGTCGCGGAACCTCTTGAAGGAACTGCCATAACCCGCATGAGGATACTCCGTCGCCCACTTGAGCAGCGACTGGGCGATATCCACGCTCTCCTTATGAAGCATCCACTCAGCCACCGCGATAGTCAACACGCTATCATCGGTCACCGTAGAGCCATTAGTAAATGTCTTGAATCTCTTGCTTGAGACCGGTTTGGCCTCTCTTGTCGAACCGGCGATGTCACCGATCACTGCTCCTATTATTCCTTTTATCATATTTTGCCCTTACAAAGTTATTATACTTAGTTGATGAGAAGTACAGCCCTTTATATATACGTGTAAAGGAGGAATATGTCACACGGGAGATCACAAAACACCCCCATTTTGTACTTTTGGCATTTTACAAATAACGCCAATACGTATCGCGCGTATTTATTTGTATGAAGACTAAACGCATAAAACTGACAAAGGAACTTTTGGAGGAACTTTATCCGCAATACAACGAGATGTACTTTGGCGGAGAGCTACCCGCTGCCTGCGAATTTCACCTCATACCAAAAACGGTGAGAGGAGCATTCGGATTCTATCGTGAGAAGACAGACAGAAAGGGCAGGATCATACCGCGGATCTGGATGAGCACGGCAATAGCATGGACGGATGACCTTCTGAGGGAAGTACTGGTGCACGAGATGATCCACCTATACAACGCAAGAGTCGAGAAGAGAAGGTGGTTCGGGATCCTGGGCCACGGCAGATGCTTCAGAAGGAAGGCCAGAAAGATCACCAGGGAGCACGGAATCAGGTTCAGGAGATTCAAGACCACCACGTACTATGACGGGACCACATACACACCCAAGTTATGGGAAATCGTGATTTCACTTCTTGTCGACTGGTAATGAAAATATTTTTCAGCCCACACACATTGGCACGATTTCACCGGCCACCACATAACATCTAACGGACTTCCCCGTATAATAAATGTAAACGAACTTGAATAAGCAACTATCAACAACCAGACAATGGACACCAAGACCCAGATCATAAACCTCCTCCGTTCAACCAAGAGAGAAGGTATAGAGAATGTCATCAGCCTTCTTGAGAACAGTAACTTCTTCACTGTCAAGTGCCACAGCCATCACAAGTACACCGGTGGCATGGCAGACCATGCCCTTCAGACCCTTAACATAGCCCGCAAGAGGTCACCTGAGATTCCGGAGGACAGTCTCATCATCTGCTGCCTCCTCCATGACCTCTGTGACATCTACGGCTACAGAGAGTACAAAGGTCACGGCCAGCGCTCTGCTGACCTTGCAGCAAAGCACTGTGGACTAAAACTCAGTACGGATGAGTGGAATGCCATCCGCTATCACATGAGAAGAGGTTCCAAGAGACCTGACAACACAGCATTGGGCAGAGCAGTCTACCATGCTGACAAGGCGAGCGCAGCATCGCAAGCCGTGGCTGCGGCAGTGAAAGAATTCTTCCGTTGTGTATAAATGAATATATCTAAATACTAATGGCAGTCATGGTGGTCGCACGCCTCGCCGTTGTCCTTGACATTTCCAGCGAGGTATGATGCCACAAGCTCTTCAACATCACCACTGCAACCGCGGATAACCTCGATGCGCTGAGCCTCAAGAACATTCTTGGCTCCCTGGCCCATATTTCCGGCCAGCATGACTGCGACTCCCATCTGGCGGAGAACAGGAGCGATTCCGCTCTTGCAGCCGCATCCTTCCGGCGAAGCCATCTTGCTGAGTCCGACTACGTTACCGTCAATGATGTCAAATATTGTATAGTATGCGCAATGACCGAAGTGGTCATCCACGCGTCCGTCTCTTGTAGGTACTGCTATCTTCATGTCTATTGGTTTTGTATTACTTTCCATCTTAAACGCCACACGCCGTCGGCATAAGAGTGGCTGATTATCTTGAATGTGCCGATCTCACTGGTGTTCCTGACATGGGCACCGATGCACGCACATGCATCATAATCCCCTATCCTGACAATGCGAAGCGTCTCTGACGCATCCTCCGGAAGTTTGCTCAGATCCACTATGTCCGCCGCCTGTTCGCGAGGCATGAAACCAATGGTCACTTCGTGATTCTTAGATATCTCCTCATTGACCTTTGCCTCGATCTGCGTCACCTGCTCCGGTGTCGGTTCAGCATCAAGAATATAGTCGCACTTGGACTTCTTCTTCTCCACATGCGCATTCCTCGAACGAGGACATCCGAACATCTTGACCATTGTGGCATTGAGCAGATGCTCGGCTGTATGGGCCGGCTCATATTCGGCCTTGTTATGAGCATTAAGTATCGGTTCTTCCATTGCTTAAAACTATATAGATTATCCAAGAGTAATGCATGAAGGCTTGTCGGAGTCAAAGCGAAGGACGGCGTCGGTCGGCGTAAGGGTGCCGTCCTCTGCTATTCTGAAGACCTGGATGAGGCCGTCGTGCATGCATGCGACCATCAGCAGTTTGCCGTCCGGGGTGATCATGAAATTGCGAGGGTGGCGTCCTGTTCTTGTGTATGCGATCTTTTCAAGGAGGCCGCTGTCATCGACTGCGAAGACTGAGATGCCATCGTTGTCAAGACGATGCGATGTGTAGAGGTATTTTCCTGACGGGTGCATGTGGATGTCTGCGCTGCCTCCAGCGTTGACTTCGTCGGCCCGGATGCGCTGGAGCAAGGTGGATGACGAAAGGTCATAAACGAGGACCTCACCAGAAAGTTCACAGATACAATATAGCCTATCCCCTGCCTCATTGAACTCCATGTGCCTTGGGCCGCTGCCTGAAGGGCACTCCAGATCCGCCACATGAACCAACACTCCATCTTCAAATCTCAGCTGCCTGATTACATCTGCTCCAAGGTCTGAAGCCAGAATCATGTCAGTTCCAGGCACAGGCTTCAGTTGATGGATATGCGGCGACTCCTGTCTTCCTTCGACAGGACCGCTGCCGGTGAACTGCAGCTTCTGGATACAGTCTCCTATGACACCATCCACGAGTGGGAAAACACTGACGGAACCACCGGAATAGTCCGCAGTGAGAATCTTTCCGTCATGCGACATGATGAAGCACGGATCTGCTCCAGTCTGCCTCTTTTCAGCTGTCACCACCAGACCGTCTGCACTATCAAATGAATAAACACCTGAATCCGCACCGGTTTCACTGACCGCATAGATATGTGGACCGTCCTGTATCAGATAAGAAGCATTATGTGCCTCACCCTTCTCCAGAAGCTTGAACTCCAGCGCTTCGGTATCGAATGCATATGTATATATATGGTCTCCGTACGTTCCTACATTTATCTTCATTACAGATTTCTCTGAAGTGAATAATCCGAAGTATATGCAGCATGTAAGGATGACTGCGAGGGCGCCGCAGGCCCAAACTATAGTATTTGACAATTTCATAAAATATTTTTTCTTGTGCCACACATTAGCACATCACGGTTCTACCTTTGCAGACGTAACCTTAAAACAAGAAAGAATATGTGGCTCGCAGTTATTATCGGAGTATGTCTCGCAGTAGAATTCCTCAGCTATATCTCAGGTGGCGAATTACGCATCAATAAGAAATCAGATTATCCTAATGAGACCAGTCTGAAAACGCATCCATAATCACGGTAGGGCGTCCGTCCTCAGTGAAGGCTCCGAGCTTGTACTGTGACGGTCTGCACTCCGGCTCCCAGTAGAAGACTCCCTTGCAGCGTCCGTCTGTCTCCTCGATGCACTCGCGGATGACACGCGCCAGCTGGCGGCGGCCTTCCTCAAGGACCTCAGGCTTTGACTCGTCCACGTGGAAACCGGTTTCGACGATCATGACATCGCAGTCGAACTTCTCGCTGACATATCGGATATTCTCAATACAGTCAGTGATTGTAGTCTCGGCATCATCTCTATAACCTCCGTCCATTGCCCAATATGGGTATAGCGACATACCGATCATGTCCCACTTAGCGCCTCCAGCCTTGAGGACACCGAGGTTATAATCATAAAGATCTCTGTCAAAACCGTTATCCAGATGCACCATGACAATCGCATCAGGGAAAACCTGCTTGCAGGCATCGTAGCCTGCGGCGAAGAGGCCGGCATACTGCTCGGGATTGCGGTCTACATGACCCATAGACTCGATTATGGTAGTGTTTCCATTCTCATCAAGCTTAGGCCATCCATATTCGTTTGACTCGACAGTCCAGAGGAATCCGTTTCTGGTTTCGTTTCCGACCTGAATCCATTTCGGCTCGATGCCGTTGTCCTTAAGGTATGTCAGGACTTCGATTGTATGAGCGGCAAGATCTTCCTTCATCTGCTCATAAGAGTGGCCGCTCCATGAGGCAGGAATGTTCTGCTTCTGCGGATCAGCCCACCAGTCACTGTAATGGAAATCGACCATGATAGCCATATCAAGTGCCTTTGCACGCTGACATTTCACAAGGAGGTCCTCCTTGCTGCACCAACCGTCATGTGCTGACGGATCTACCCAAACGCGGTGGCGTACGGCATTGAGTCCCAATTCCTTCATCAATGCGGTACATTCACGCTCCTGACCGTCCTCATTATAGAACTTATATCCTTTATATTCATACTCTGTTATCCAACCGAGATCAGCTCCAAGCCAGAATTCAGGTTGTTCCTTACATCCGGAGAGAGTCAAAACAGCGGAGAGAACCGCTGCTATACGTGCAAATATCCTCATATCTTAAAATCCTGGTAAATCCATAAACAATGTTGGCAGAAGCAGAAGAAATCCGACAGCGACAAGGAAGAGGATGAACTTCCATGCCCACTTGACCCACTTCTCATAAGGTATCTTCGCCACAGAAAGTACTGCCATGAGCACTCCCGAGCATGGTGTGATCATATTTGTGAAACCGTCACCGAACTGGAAAGCGAGGACGGTGGCCTGACGGGACACATTGATCATATCAGCGAACGGAGCCATGATAGGCATGGTCACAGCTGCCTTGGCAGAGGCTGAAGGGATGAACAGATTGATGAATGTTTGGATACCGTACATCGAGCCGAGGGCGCCGACGCGGCCTGTGCCCTCAAGGGCTGAGGCCATGGAGGCGAGCATTGTGTCGATCACCTGTCCGTTCTTGAGGATCACTATGATTCCTGCAGCAAAACCGATTATAAGCGCAGCAGAGAATATGTCCTTGGCACCTGCAATGAACTCCTTTGCAATCATATCAGCCGAATATCCGGCAGAGAAGCCTGCACACACAGCCATAGCCATGAAGAGGGCACATATCTCCGAAAGATACCATCCGTAACCCATGGCACCGATCACGAGGAAAACAATGGTGAACATGAGCATATTCAGGATGAACATCTTCACAGAGTTCTTCAATGCAAAGAACGATATGACAGCGAAAAGACCGGTCGCCACCCAAAGCAGCCAAGGCGTATGGAACGACGACTCACCGAGTTTTATCGTGCAGTCAGATGCATAAAACACCGAGAAAAGCACAAGGACCACGGTCAGGGCAGCATAACATATCCAGGCTCTCACCTTGCTGACCGATTCTTCTGACTGATCGGAAACCTCATCTGATACCTCCTTAATCTCCAATGGTTTACGAGTCTTATTTGCATACCATAACACAAATGTTATGGCTATCAGCATGAGGACTACCCAGCAGAAAACACGATATTCTATACCAGAGAAGAGCGGAAGTTCTGCCATTCCCTGGGCAATTCCGATTGTGAAAGGATTAAGCATCGCTCCGGCGAATCCGACGTGTGCTGCAACATAGACCATGCACACAGCCACGAAGTCATCATATCCGAGAGAACGTGCCAACGGTATAACCACTGCGACAAATGCAATGGTTTCCTCACTCATTCCGAATACCGCTCCGAAAAGTCCGAAGAGCAACATGACCAGAGTGATCACTATATTGCCCACTCCCAGTTTTCTTACGAGAGTGAAGCGTTCCAGACCCTGGACCTTATTGATGAACTTCATGATGCCCTCATCGACAGCCTTGGTGCTGTTGATCACCCAGAATGCACCACCGATTATGAGCACAAATGCAATGATCCCGGCCTGCTGACTGAAGCCTTCATACAGGGCCGAAAAAACCTGCCAGGTCTGCGGCTCGCCTCCCGGCACAAGCCAGGTAGCGACGGCGCAGACCAGCAGAACTGTAAATATGATTACGTAAGTGTTTGGTACTTTGAGTTTTGCCACTATTGTAATTTAGTTATGTACCGCGCTCTGAAGGACTTCCGTCAGAGTCGGGTGGGTATGGATAATATCTTCGAATTCCTTGAGGGTTGACTTGCGTGAAATAAGTGCACATGCTTCCTGAACAATGTCAGAGGCATGTGGTCCGTAGAGATGACATCCGAGGATTCGTCCAGGTTCATATGGACTATCAGCACCCTCCTTCGGCTCTGCCGCCACAATGACCTTGCAGAATCCGTCGGTCTCTCCCATTGTGACAGCCTTTCCGTTGGCACGGAAGAATGACTTAAGGGCCTTGATCGGAATGCCGGCTTCCTTGCAGTCCTCCTCAGTCATGCCGACACTTGCCGCTTCAGGGGAAGTGAACACAGCAGCAGGCATCACAGAAAGGTCAATCCCGTTCTCTATGCCCATGATGTGGTCAAGTGCGACGATTCCCTGGAATGTAGCCGCATGGGCCAGCATCATCTTGCCGTTGATGTCACCGACAGCGTAAATATGAGGAATATTTGTCTGCATTGTCTTTTCATCGACCACAATGCCGCGTGGAGTGAACTCTATACCGACATCCGCAAGGTTAAGGCTACCGACATTTGCCTTTCGGCCGACTGCCATGAGGACCTTGTCTGCCTCGACTGTCTCCTCCTTGCCCTTACGGGTAAAAGACACCTTGTATACGCCATCAGTTTCCTCGATGGCAGTAACCTGAGCCTGTGAATTGATCTCGATTCCTCTCTTTCCAAGACTCTGCTTGAGTCTCTTTGACAGGTCGGAATCAAAACGCGGAAGGATTTCCTTGAAATACTCCAGGACAGTAACTTCACTGCCGAAACTGCGGAATACTGACGCGAACTCCAGTCCGATCACACCTCCGCCAATCACGCAAAGTCTCTGCGGAACTTCCTCAAGATCAAGAATTTCTCTCGAAGTGAGGATTCCTGGAAGGTCTGCGCCCGGAATCGGGAGCGATGCTGACACTGAGCCGGTTGCGATGATTATGTAGTCTCCGACATAATCCTGATCATCAACCGTAACTGTGTGAGAATCCTTGAAAGAAGCCTTGCCACGTACAAGGGTGATGAGTTTATGGCCCAGCAGTCCCTCAACTCCGCCACGGAGCTGCTCCACGACAGCATTCTTGCGTTCAGCGACAGCCTTGAAGTCAAAGCCGTATGACAATCCGGTCACACCGAACGCCTCAGCCTCACGCAGCCCGTCCAGAACTTCGGCATTCTTACAGAACGCCTTCGTCGGGATACAGCCTTCGTTCAGACATGTGCCTCCGACATGGCCAGCCTCGATCAAAACGACCTCAACTCCCCTCTTCGCAGCCAGCAGAGCAGTCTCATATCCGCCCGGACCGGCACCTATGATAATTATCTTCATAAACTACAATTTCAATCAGCACTCAAATATCTATAAAT
>JAEIGA010013723.1_pt1 | contig 12326 bp, 7 predicted proteins | sample 9270691 | NCBI WGS metagenome assembly JAEIGA01 (sample SAMN17057246, study PRJNA624740) | gut metagenome | biome: biome; isolation source: fecal sample | host: Bos grunniens | place: China: Xizang | collected 2019
GGGAACTGCTGACGGTATGACTCACCCGCCAATGCAGCACGCATAAACTCGTCGTCAATCTTGATAGATACGTTAGCGCCAGTAACCTTGCCTGTGTCGACCTTAGCGTCGATAAATCGCTCAGCATCAGGGTGCTTGATGAGCAACGAGAGCATCAACGCACCACGACGACCATCCTGAGCTACCTCACGTGTAGAGTTTGAGTAGCGCTCCATGAATGGCACGATACCCGTAGAGGTGAGTGCTGAGTTGAGCACGGGACTACCAGTAGGACGTATGTGCGAGAGATCGTGGCCCACGCCACCTCGACGCTTCATAAGCTGCACCTGCTCCTCGTCCATACGGAAGATACCACCATACGAGTCGGCAGGATTCTTATGGCCGATAACAAAGCAGTTTGACAACGATGCCACCTGCAAGTTGTTGCCGATACCTGTCATTGGGCCACCCTGTGGGATTACATAGCGGAAGTGGTCGAGAAGCTCAAATATCTCCTGACGGCTAAGGCCATTAGGATAGTTACTCTCGATACGAGCAAGCTCCTCAGCGATACGATTGTGCATATCCTCAGGCGATGACTCGAAGATGTTGCCAAACGAGTCTTTGAGTGCATACTTGCTCACCCACACCTGTGCGGCGAGGTCGTCACCTGCAAAGTACTCCTTTGATGCTGCAACGGCATCTTCGTACTTCACCGTCTTAAGCTGTTCATTATTAGGTTTTTGAGTCATTGTTATATTGTTTTTATTATTGTTTTCGCATTGCATGAACCGATATTCACAAGCCGTTGTCGCACCCCCATTTTGCGATTTGGGGGATAATTCAGGCATACAAAATTCGTGATTTTTCGTGGGATATTACCCCTAAACAGCAACTATTTTTTCGACACTTTATCCACAAACGAAAAAAAGATGCGCCACAGCTATCTGTAGCGCATCTTCTCTCAGTTTTGCCTCTTACATGGTATTTTAAACCATGCCTCGAAGAGCCAAAATCCTATCGTCGCCGCAACAACTCCGAGCAAAGCTCCAAGCAACAGATCCTGCGGAAAGTGACAGGCGAGATATATGCGCGAGTAGCAGACCAATATGGCAACAGCCGCCATTGTCACACTAAACCATCGTCGTCGGACGACAAGCGAGGAGAGCAGCGCTATTGCCACAATCGTGGCAGCGTGTCCCGACACCGAGCCATTGAGCCCCGCATTGCCATAACCATTAGTAAAGAACTCGAGGCCCTCGCTATGCATAGGTCGGCGGCGTGCAGGGAAATCAGACCACAGGTCTTTGAGCAGTCCCTGATGCTTAAATATTCCCGAGATGATGTCGGCAAAGCCTATAGCAACGCCCATAGCCACGAGGAGCGCCACAACACCACGCCACGAATAGCGACGCCATACCATATATATAATAAGGATATACAGCGGAATCCAGAACTTGATGCCCGAAACAAGAATCATCGCCTTGTCGAGCGGTGCTGGGCCATCGAAGTTCAGGAGCTCGAAGAGTGGCCAATCCCAAGTAATGCTATTCATATCCACAACAAGATTAAAAGGCAGCATAGACAGGCAAGCCACCACCATCGCCCGCAAGCATGAGTTGTGCCTGCATGACAAGCCAGATGGCAACAACAACTATAACAAGCTGGCCTACAAAGCCCAAGCGAGTAACCAGGCCAACAAACGTGCCATTGAGCCTCTTAGGTAAGAAGTGTAAAACATAGCCTATGGCAACCAATACGAGAGCAAATCCCGCCTTATGGACCAGAGTCATGAACTCGGCAGCCGAGAAGTTAGTGAATATCTTGGTGAACATATCGGCAACACCCTCCCACGTGTCCATGCAGAGCATCGACCATGTGAGTGTAATGAAGCTATAACAGCTAAACGTAGCTACGATACGCCAGCCGAGCTTCATATCCTTGCCCGACACCTTAGCACCAGGAACACTCTCCAACCACAACTTATGGAGCGCAAGGCCACCACCCTGCAACAAGCCCCAAGCAACGTATGGCAAATTGACCTTATGCCACATAGCGCACACAAACATTGTGATTATCAAGTTGATATATGTTCGCACACGTCCCTTGCGGTTGCCACCAAGCGAGATGTAGACATAGTCACGAAGCCATGTCGAGAGCGATATGTGCCATCTGCGCCAGAACTCGGTGATTGTTGCCGACTTATAGGGCGCATCGAAGTTATCGGGGAGCTTATAGCCCATCATAAGGGCAATACCTATAGCCATGTCGGAGTAACCCGAAAAGTCGCAATATAGGCGGATGCCAAAGCCCATAAGTGCCACCAGCATAACCACACCGCTATCGCCAAACTCGCCAGACACAGAGGGGATGAGCAGCAACGCATCGATAGCCTTGGCTATAACGCCATACTTGACAAGACCACAGGCGATGAGCCATGCTGCACGTCCGAGATCATCACGAGTGACAACAAGCCTCTCGCTCTCGATCTGTGGGATAAACTCCTTGTTGCGCACAAGAGGTCCGAGAAAGACCTTAGGGAAGAAGCTCAACAAAAAGAGGTAGTCGGCATATCGCTTCACTGGGGCAATAACGCCTCGTGAAATATCGATGACATAGGATATCGACTGAAAGACAAAGAACGACACACCCGCAGGCACCAATATCTCGCCGAAGTTGATAGTGCCATTGCCAAAGATGTTGTTAACGGCAGTCTCGAAGTGTCCGCCAGCCTTGAAGTAGGCAAGAATCAAGACATTGATAACAACACTAAGTGCAACCCAGGGGCGGGCGCTGCGCTGTGCATCTCGAAGCTTGGCAACACGTCGGCCTATGAGATAGTCGCTTGTTGCCACAAACAGCAACAACAAAACGAACAATCCCGAAACCTTATAGTAGAAGTATAGCGACACCGCAGCGACATATATCGTGCGAGCAACCCTGCGATTGCGCACAGCCATATATCCGATGCCAAACACAAAGAAGGCAAAGAGGAAGAAGCCGCTGGCAAGTGTCATTGGCGCTGTAACGTCGTAGCACAGAATCTCTGAAAGACGCTGCCAAACGTAACCATCAAACTTAAAAAAATCCATCTCGAAACTCAGCTTTGAAATCTTTGTTCGTTACTCGGCATCATCAATAAGAGGCGCAAGCTCAAACTTGTCGAGCTTGATTTGTGGGTACATACCCTCGGGCGAGATACCCAACGGATAGACCATATTTGCAACCCTACCCTCACGCTCAACAAGCAGGTCGTAGGCACGCTCGGTAATAGCATCAGCCAATGGCTTAGCAAGCTGCGCACCACCCTTGAAGTTGAGGTGAATATGGTCGCCCGCAGCCCAGCCTCGCTCAACGAAGCCATGCATGCCGCCATAGGCCATCATCACCTTGCCCATCTCCCAGAAAGCAACACCCGAGAGCTCGGCAGCACGACGCTGGAAAGGAGTCATATACTGCACCGAGTTGATAGACTTCCAGCCGCCATCACCCTTGATGCTACGGTCCGAAACGCCGAGGATTAGGATGGCCGCATTAGGGAAGCAGCGCTTGATGTAGGCCACCATGTCGCAAAGCTTACCTTGATACTTTGTAAAGTCACGCTGACCAGGCTGCATACCATTAAGGCCATACTCCAACACCACGAGGTCGTAGCCCCAGAGCTTATCTATCTGGCGGTTAACGGCTGCGCCCGACGCAAAGATCGTATATCCGCTATTACCACGAATAGACATATTATCGACGGTTACGCCACGACCACCCTCGAGCGAAGCACCATGACACAACACATTGCCACTCACCACGCTCATCTTAATGCTGTTTACTGGGGCCTCGACATACAACTCCTGAACATAGTCGGCACCAGGAACATCAAACCTCTTCTTGAGAGTGTCGTTGATGATAAGGTCGATGGTGCTCTCGTCACGGCAGGTGACAAGCACACGTGCACGTGTACACGAGTCGATAGTTGAGTATAGGTCTGTCGACTGCCAGCGTGCCGTAGAGCCACGATGGCCAGCAGCAAGATAGCCCGACATGAAAAACTTATCACGATAGTTAGCAGGTATAGCACCCGTATTCATCAGGCTATATGCAGTCCAGCCCTGAACACTGCGGCGCACGCTCTTACGGAAAATGTCGAATGGGATAGCACAAGGCACAAAGCCCACACCACGACCACCAAACGTACGCTGAAGCTGGTCACGGAGATCCTGAGTGATGATGTCACCCTCGATAAACGAGTCACCCAAGAAGGCGATGCGCACATCTTGGCCATCGACAAGGCGCTCAACAAAGCGGTCGAAGCGTGTAATCGCAGCGGTGTCATAATCCTCGATAGGCACATTGACGCTTGCTCTCTTTGGCTTAATCATGTCGCTGCGCATCAACTCTCGCTGAGGCAGGTTCTCCTTGGCAACAATCCACTCGATACGAGCGTTGTTCTCCACCGCCGCCGAGTCTGCAGCATTCTCAACCGAGGCGAGAACGTTCTCGAGCTGCTCGAAGTCGGCAGCATAGTCCTCCTCGTTTGCTGCAGCATCCATCTCCTCGACAGGACGTAGGTCGGCAAGAATATCTACCCTCTCTGTTTCAAGGCCAAAGACATTTACCGAAGGGATAAAGCTGAGTGCCGCAACACCTACGATAACGACCAAGAGCAGCATCCAGCCTCTAATGGAATAATCCTTATTCTCCATTTTTGCGTATTAAGTTGTGAGTTATAATAGCTTAAATTAGTGTATAGACATAGGCCACATAGCAGGCCAAGAATAGAAGTCCCTCGATGCGGGTAATCTTATCACGACCAACAACCAACGCCGAGAGCATAAGCACAAGGGTTGCGGCAACACACACATATACGTCGGTCATTGTCACACCGCCCATAGAGAGTGGCGTTACCGTAGCACATGTGCCAAGGATAAGAAGGATGTTAGCGATGTTTGAGCCGAGCACGTTACCCAAGGCCAACGATGTCTTGCCCTTGAATATAGACACAAGGCTCGACGCAAGCTCGGGCATCGATGTGCCGCCAGCGACAAGCGTAATGGCGATGGTTGCCTCCGACACACCCCACTCACGAGCAATAGCCGAGGCGCTCTCGACAAACATGTCGCCACCATAGATAAGGCCTGCAAGACCACCGATAACCCATATTGGAATACGCCACAACGGCATAGGCTTCTCCACAGCCTTTTCCTCGCTTTTAGGCTGAGTCTCCAACGTCTTTTTGTCGGCACGGATCATCATCACAATCATCAGTATGTAGCCTACAAGCAGGATAACACCCTCCCAGCGGGCTATATCCTGGTTAAGGAGCGTAACGCCCAAGAGTGCGATGGTAGCGACAATGCAGATAGGGATATCACGACGAATGTTACTCTTGGTGAAGACTATAGGCGAGGCCAAAGAACAAACACCCAAGACAAAGAGTATGTTAAAGATGTTTGAGCCCACGACATTACCAATGGCCATATCGCCTTTGCCAGCGAGTGCCGACATGAAGCTAACGGTAAACTCGGGCATAGATGTTCCCACAGCAACGATAGTAAGGCCCACGATAAACTCGGGAACCTTGAACTTTTGAGCCACAGCAACCGATCCGTCGGTAAGCATCATTGCGCCCACGATAATTAGCACAAACGAGATGATAAGAGTAACGTAAAGCATAGCTTTTTATTAAAATAAAAACAATGGGGCAAAGGTAGTAAAAAAGTTTAAAACTATATCGTCGAAAACAACAAAAAAATGTCGGGCTGCCCACCGAGGAACAACCCGACATCGGAAACTTATATTACTATTGGTTTATTTCACAAGAACGATATAGTCGCTTGCACCCAAAGTGAAGCTATGCGATGAGCCGAGCTGCACCTTCTCGCCAGTCATAAGGTTGGTCCACTCACCTGCCGATGGGACATTTACAGATGTTGTAGACTGCGCATTGTTGAAGTTTGCAACAACGATAACTCGGTCCATAACTAACACCTTGCCGCCCATCTGAGCATCGCCAACTGACCATGTGTGAACAGTGAGGTTATCCTGGCCGTAGTAATCCTCATTGTCGGTACGCCATGAGATAATCTTAGATAGTGCGTCGTAGAGAGCCTTGCGGTTAGCATCATCGTAGTAGTTCCAACGTACTGGCTTCTTGCCTGTACGGCCGTTCTCCTCGATAGATACGTCGTAGCCAAGCTCGCCAAACTGCCACATCATCTTAGGATATGGAGTGAGGAAGTGGAAGGCATAAACAGCCTGCAAGCGCTTAGTGAGCACATTCCAAGGCTTAGCCCATGACTGTGCATACTTAATAGCATCGTAGGCGATACGCTCCTCATCGTGAGTCTCGATGTTGTTCACACGACCCTTCTTGAAGTCTGAGAAGCTGCTACCTGTGAAGCCGAGTACCGACTGCTTGTAGCCGTTACGCTGGTTGTTGTTCCAGCAAAGAGCGCCAACAGAGTTATACAACTCGGTCTCCTCCGACTGGTCGCAGAAGTGCTCGAAAATGATGTAAGCATCCTCATCTACCGAGCGGATAGTCTCGGCATAGTGCTTCAAGATGCCGATACGCTGTGCTGAGTAGCCACCAGCATCGTAGTTGCCAGGGTTCTGAACAAAGCCCTTAGTAAGGTCGAAGCGGAAGCCATCGACATTGTACTCCTCCATCCAGTACTTCAACACCTCGTCGAAGTAGTTAACAGTCTCAGCATAAGTGTGGTTGAAGTCGTGGAACACGCTCCAGTTGTGTGGTGCGTCAACATTGAAGAATGGGTTCTGTGACGATGTCTTGTTAGCACCTGCATCCCACCACATCTTAGCGTATGGGTGCTGGCCTGTAGCGTGGTTGAACACTACGTCGACGATAACAGCGATGTCACGCTTGTGGCACTCGTCGATGAAGTATTTGTATGCCTCGTCAGTACCGTAAGCCTTATCGGTAGCGAAGTAGAAGCATGGGTTGTAGCCCCATGAGTCGTTGCCGTCGAACTCCTGGATAGGCATAAGCTCGATGGCGTTAACACCCAAAGTCTCAAGGTAGTCGAGCTTAGCAGTTACAGCATCGATAGAGCCTGCCTCAGTGAAGTCACGGATGAGCAACTCATAAATAGCAAGTGAGTTCTCTGCTGGACGATCATAGCCAGTTGCTGTCCACTGATACTCAGTAGGATTGATCTCAAATACTGATACGATATCAGATGTAAACTCCGCAGGGTAAGCCTTCAAGTTAGGATATACCGATGCGTCGATCCACTTATCGTTCCAAGGATCGAGAATCTTTGTTGCGTAAGGATCGCCAATCTTGATTGAGCCATCAACGAGATACTGGTAGCCATATTCAACACCCTCCTCGAGGCCAGAGACAGTAGTCCAGAAGTAGTTGCCATCCTTCTTCATCATATACTCGTTAGATGGAGCATACTCGTTGAAGTCGCCGAGCAACACAACAGACTTCTTATTAGGAGCAAACAACACGAATGTTGCCTCGTTGCCATTGATGTTAACACCATTCTTCACGCCAGCAGGACGTGTAGCGCTCTCTGTCTCGCCGAGAACAGCAACAGATACCGACTCCTCGATAGTGTTAGCGCCATCGGTAGCAACAACCTTGAAGACGATATCCTCAGCCTGGGTAGGAGTGTAGGTGTATGTCAACGTAGCGCTACCTGTCTCAGCCACAGCAGTGTCGTTCTTATACAACTTAACGTTTGTTGCTGCCTGCTGCTGAATCTGCACGTTGATCTCGTCGCCCACCTGGTAGATGTCGCCATGCTTAGGTGTGAGGAACTTAACAGACATACCCTCCTGGGCAAGCTCAACAAAGATGTCGGCGCCATTGTCCTTAACCTCAATCTTACTATCAGCTGAGCGGAATACGAATGCGATATGTGTTACTGTTTCCGTCTCAGGAACGTTGTACCAAGCATGAACACCTCCCTTGATGGTATAGTGCCAGATGTTATCCTCCTTACGCTCGAGTTTGCACTCTGGGATGTTTGTACCCCACTCTGCCAACACGTGCTTCCAGTCGCCAGTAGACGAGCTATCGGTGGTAAGCACACCTGTGTGGGCATACAACTCACCCTTGAAGCCATCAGCGGCAGTGCCTGCTGTGTTGAGGATCACGACAATATCCTCTGTCATAGCCTCAGTCACGAATGCTGGATCGGTAGAGATTAGTGGATACTCCGAAGGCTCGGGAGTTGGAGCTGGTGGGGTTGGGGGCACATCGGGCAATACGAAACCTGGATCGTCATTGCAACCTACCATCACGACAGCCAACAAGGCCATCATCAAAAAGCGTAGTGTTTTCATTTGTTTATGTTTTTTGTGTTTGTGTACGTCAAGCCTTCATGCGCACATACATGCACATATTCGGCACAAAGTTATAACATTTATTCGACATCTAAAAAACAAAACCGATATATTTGCCAAACTGCGGCATTTTTGCTACGAATGGTCGACTTTGCACGACGAAATGCACAATTTAGACCAGAACATGAGAAATAGACAAAAAGAATAGATACATAAATATGCATAAATATCGCAGTAAAAAGTTGTTACATCTAAATATTTATGTACCTTTGTCGAGATAATATAGCAAAATTGACACAAATAACTTTTAGATTAACCAATTTTATGAAAAGAACACTTTCAGCAATTATTGCAGGCATCATCGTATTGTTTGCTGCATCGTGCGAGCAGGCCTTGCCAGGCAACAGCGATCGTCTTGCAACACCCTATTTTACCGTTAATGTCGATGGCAACGTAATTACCGTTGCATGGGAGGAGGTAGCTGGCGCTGCTTACTACGAGGTAGGCCTCGAGCCAGGATCTATCGAGAAGACAGACAAGCTAATCCACCGCTTCGACAACCTCGAGTACAATACCGAGTACAAGGTATCTGTACGTGCTATCTCAACAGATGAGTCGAAGAACTCAAATGTCGAGACTAAGAAGGCTAAAACCGAGGTGCGCGTTGCGCCACAGTATCGCGAGTTCTATCCTCAGAATGGTGCTGCGGGAACAGCCATCTCAAACAACGGCCGCTGGTTGGTTGGTGGTAACGACCGCATGGGTTATGTCGTTGATCTTGCGACAGATAAGATGACAGAGTTTGAGGGCTATGAGCTCTACGACGTTGCCGACGATGGTACTGCCGTAGGTTCTGACCACACATCAAATCCCGATGGCGACGCTGCAATCCTCATCAACGGCAAGATGGTGACTATCGACCTTTCGGAGCTTGCTGTAAACTACGGCATGAGCTGCGCTACAGGCATCACTCCTGATGGCGAGTATGTTGTAGGTTGGTATTGGGAGTACGACGATAACTGCTACTATGCACAAAACTATGGTATGGTTATCCCATTCTGCTACGACATCATGAAGGACAAGGTTTCTGTTCCTGAGGTTGGCAACCGCATCTACAACGAGGCAGCAGCAACAGCTATTAAGTCAGTAGCACCAGACCGCACATTGCTTGGCTATGAGCAGTCTGAGGGTATCTACAACATCGTTTGGAAGGACGAGTACACACCATTTGAGTATGTACACTTCGAGTACGATGCTAATTATAACCCGACATTTGCTCTCGGCGACACTCAGAACCTCTTCTCGCAGACAGGTCGTTATATCTATGGTAAGGCTGTAGAAGGTGGCAATAATGAGTTGGCTGCTGCCTACGACCGCACAACAGACACACTCATGACCTTCACTGGTGGTTCAGTAACAGCCATGACAGACGATGGCGTAGCATTCCTCAACGACGTGCCTTACTATCTTGGTACTACGTCATACGTTATCGACACCACAAAGGGTGAGCCTTACGAGTGGACCGAGTTGGAGGAGTGGTTGTTCGACGAGCACGACGTTGACATCGCATCGTTCGAGCCAACAACCGACACAGATAAGACCGATGGCTTGATTTTGGAGAGCGTTATCGTTGTTGGCGTGTCGGAGAATGGTCGCATCATAGTAGGTATCACCAACACCAACTTCGGCTGGTTGACATTCGTGGTTGACCTCGACGGCGCACCTGTAGGCGCATAGTGTAGGTAATCACCCAAACATAGTACCCCCAAAACTATTGGAAACGAGTAATTAGCAGTTGAGTGACGAGCATAGATATGGCTGTTGCTAATTGCTAATTACTTTTACATATTATTAGATTGCTATGAAACGTACGATTATTGACCTCTTCGAAGAGTCGGTAGCAAAATATGGCGATAAGGAGTTTTTGTTGGAGAAGCACAACGGTAAGTTTGAGCCAACAACATACTCTGCAACCAAGATAGAGGCGCTAAAAATAGGTGCTGGCCTTGTTGCCTTAGGCCTAAAACCCGAGGCTCGAGTGTCGATCCTTGCCGAGGGTTGCAACAACTGGATCATCTCGGAGCTTGGATTGCTCTATGCAGGTGCTATCAGCGTGCCTCTATCTATCAAGCTCGAGGAGTCGAACGACCTGTTGTTCCGCCTACGCCATGCCGACGTGGAGCTTATCTTCGTGTCGAAGTACCAGCTACCAAAGATTCGTCGTATCATAGCCGAGCTTCCGCTGCTCAAAACCATCGTGGTGTGGGGCGAGGAGGAGGCTAACCTCCGTGATGGCGAGATGTCGCTCGAGAGCCTCAAGCTAAGGGGCGAGGAGCATCTCAAAGATCACGAGGCCGAATTTTTGGCTATTGGCCGAGCGCTCAACAACGACGACATAGCTACAATAACCTATACATCGGGCACTACGGCAGATCCTAAGGGCGTGGTGCTCACACATCGCAACTACACAGCAAATGTGGAGCAGGCTCTATCTGTAATGTCTATCCCTTCTGAGTGGCGCACACTCATAATCTTGCCACTCGACCACTGCTTTGCCCATGTTGTTGGCTTCTACATCATGATTGCCTGTGGTGCTTCGGTGGCAACTACCGAGGTGGGACGCACTCCTATGGAGACGCTCAAAAACATACCTATCAACATCAAGGAGGTACGCCCACACTTCTTGCTCTCGGTACCTGCCCTTGCCAAGAACTTCCGCAAGAGCATCGAGACATCTATTCGCAAGAAGGGCAAAACTACCGAGCGCCTTTTTAATCTCGCCCTCAAGACATCGTATGCCTACCAGGCTGATGGCTATACCAAGGGGTGTGGCTGGCGTGCACTGCTAAAGCCCGCTGTGGTGCTCTTCGACAAGATACTATACTCTAAGGTGCGTGAGGCCTTTGGTGGCGACCTGCAATTCTTCGTGGGTGGTGGTGCGCTGCTCGATAGCGAGCTTCAGCGCTTCTTCTACGCCATAGGCATTCCTATGTTCCAGGGCTACGGTCTCTCGGAGGCAACACCCGTAATCTCGACAAATGCACCAACAAAGGGTAATCACCGCTTCGGCTCATCGGGCCGCTTGGTAAGCCCTCTCGAAATCAAGATTTTGGATGACGAGGGCCGTGAGCTGCCACGTGGCCAGAAAGGCGAGATCGTCATCAAGGGAGAGAATGTGATGGCTGGATATTGGAAGAACCCAGAGTCTACGGCCGACACTGTGCGTGATGGCTGGCTCTATACGGGCGACATGGGATATATGGGCGAAGATAACTTCCTCTACGTATTAGGACGTTTCAAGTCGCTGCTCATATCGTCGGATGGCGAGAAGTATAGCCCCGAGGGCATGGAGGAGGCTATGGTGGATAAGTCGCCACTCATCGACCAAATCATGATCTACAACAACCAGAGCCCTTATACCATCGCACTTGTCGTTGCCTCGAAGGAGAACCTCAACCGAGCACTCGACGAGCGCAAGTTGCAGGGCGAGGAGCGCTATCGTGAGGCAGCAAAGATGGTGGGCGCCGAGGTTGCTAAGTATCGCACAGGTGGTGTCTATGCCGACGAGTTCCCCGACAGATGGGTACCTGCGGTTATTGCCCTTGCTGACGAGGCCTTCACCGAGCAGAACGGCTTGGTTAACAGCACCATGAAGGTTGTGCGCAACAAGGTGGAGAAGTACTTTGAGGAGGCCATTGCCCACGCCTACACTGCCGAGGGCAAGCCCCTCGACAATGCACGAAACATCGAGGCAATGAAGAGGCTATTAGGCTAACAGAGAAACCAGGATAACAAAAAAGAGTACCCACTTGGGTACTCTTTTGTTTTGCATACGTTATAAGCCGAGTTCTGTTCCCAACGAGTTGGGCCTCTATCATTTATCTACGACGACAATTACTTGCCGCCTCTAGCAACCTACCCCCCGACATTGGACGAGCAACCCTTAATTGTCGGTATACATGGTCTTGCAACCCACGAGACGTACTGCCGAGGAGTATTGCTACCCTCGCGGTGGGCTCTTACCCCGCCTTCTCACC
>JAEIGA010013724.1_pt1 | contig 12326 bp, 14 predicted proteins | sample 9270691 | NCBI WGS metagenome assembly JAEIGA01 (sample SAMN17057246, study PRJNA624740) | gut metagenome | biome: biome; isolation source: fecal sample | host: Bos grunniens | place: China: Xizang | collected 2019
TAGAAACAGCTAAGGACAGAAACACATGAGAAGCAGTAGTGCAAAGCGTGAGAATGAGTTGTAGTGCTAAGCTGACTGAGCAATGCTGACTGTCTAGTGCTAGTGTGCTGATCACTGCGAAGCTGTGCTGAACTGGCCTTAGCGGCTAGCGCCTGTCTCTGGGGTTCGGGGTTTCTCTTGTGAAATAATTTGGGGTTTATATCGTATAATATAAATGGCGGTAATAACATCCGCTAAATTAATATGGGTGCGGTACTTACTAATATTTGGTATAATCTATGTAACGAATAGGGCCGAAGAGGCACGGGAGTAGACCAGTGACTTAAGCTGGGATATCTCTAGTAATGATACCCTCACAAACCCAACTGACGAAGTTGTTAAAAGGAGAATTTTATGGAAGAAAAAGAATTAACAAGCGTTACGAGCCAAGACACTGGAACAGTCGACAACAACCAGTATATTGAGGCATTAAATCAATTAAAACAAAATTCTGTCGATAAGGCCGATTACGAAAAGCTCAAGGCCGAGAATAAGAAGTTATTAGATTCAATCGTTAATGGCACTGAGATCGCTCAGGGGCAATTAGTCGAAAAAGCTGATATCAACGAGCTCAGAACTAAGTTATTCAATTCAAGTGAAGATGGCTTGAGTTCTTTAGAGTACGCTGATACTGCATTGAAACTAAGACAACGCTTAATTGAAGAAGGACATGAAGACCCATTTGTTCCGCATGGCAGTCAATATAGCCCTACACAAATTGATTATGACAGAGCTGACCGAGTTGCAGCTGTCTTACAAGAATGTGTTGACAATGCAGAAGGTGATGACGCTACATTCCTTGCTGAGCTAAAGAAAAGAATTAGATAAGGAGATTTCACATGGCATTAAATAATGCTTTCACATTAACTGCTAATGAAATTTATGAAACATTAGCTAACATGATTATTTCCCAAGAAGTTTTCGCCGACAATCTTGGTGAACATCAAACCCTTGTCGATAAGGCTAGAGTCGACGGTGGTTTATATGGCGACACAAAATTATACTATGCTACAGACGTTTTAAAATCTCACGATTGGTTAAATGATGCTGAAGCTGCTAACTTACTTGCAATCGAAAGACCACAAGATCCAGAAGTTCAAGCTATTAAGTTAGATGTATTCAAACAAATTAGATTAACTCTTGACAACTATTTAACAAAACGTGCTTGGATGAATGAAGGCGCTTTCAGTTCCTTCAATGGCATTATGCTCGGTTGGATGAGAGAAACAAAGAGAGTTTACGATGGCACATTATACAATGTCTTCATTGGTACAACCTCTTCTGCAGTTGGTAAACAAGCTCAAACAATTACATTACCAGCTGGCGGTTCTGAATCCGCAGATAAACAAAGAGCTATGCTCATCGCTCGTGGTTTAGCTGACTTATTCGTCGAAATGAGCGATTACAATAGAGATTTCAACGACTATGGTTACTTCCGTTCTTATGCTAAAGATGGCATTAAAGTTGTCTGGAATAGCAAATACGTCAATGAAATTAGAAAAGTTGACTTACCAACAATCTTCCACAAAGATGGTTTAGTCGAAAAATTTGAAGAAGATGTCCTTGCCCCACGTTATTTCGGTCGTGCAGTTGCTGCTGGTGATAAAGGTGATGGCAAAGCTATCGATGATGGTGTTTATGACAATACAAAAGGTGTCATCTTACGTTCTAAAGTTGAAAAAGACATTGGTTCTGGTAGTGGCACAGCTTCTGCAGGTACTGCTGCTCAACACGTCTTCCCAGGTGATTTAGTTCCAAATGGTGCTAAGATTGGTTCCAGTGCTTCTGATGACTTCGCTGAAAGTGAAATTTATGTTGAAGACGGTTCTGTCATTTGCAAGATCTTAGTCAAACTTCCTCCATTCATGAGTGCATTCGAAGTTGGTACAACCTTCTTCAACCCAAGAAGTTTAACCGAGAACCACTACTTAACATTCGGTCACAACTCTCTTGCTTACTTAAAGAATTACCCATTCATTACAGTCAAAGAAGTTGCTGCTGAATAGGTAGTCTCATAAAGTTTTCCTTCCGTCCTGAGCACGACACAAAACTGCTCACTTTAATTAAGGAGTATTTAAAATGACAATTTTATTACTTAAAGGTTATAATAACTATTTCAATAGAATAATTAAAATTGAAAATGACATTTCTAGTTACAAGACAGCAAGTACTTCTTACTTAGAGTATGCTAATGTAAACTTTGACCCACAAGATGGCATTCTTACTAGCTTAGTAGTTGGTAGCGAAGGTCAATTAGATAATGGTGAAATACTAAAGTTTGATAGTCTGGGAACTCCGGACTATTTAATCGTACATGAAGAAGATGTAATCAATAGTAGATGGTTTGTTGTTGAGTCAGTTAAGACTACAGCAGGACAATACAAATTAGCGCTCAAAAGGGACGTTCTGGTCGACTTTAATGAACAAGTAATGAATTCACCTTGTTATGTCGAAAAAGGAATGATAAATGACTTAAATAGCGCGTTATTACTTAATTCTGAAGGTTCTAATGTTAACCAAATTAAAACAAGTGAATTAGCTCTTAGAGATAAAACAGATTGTGCTTGGCTAGTTGGCTATTTAAAAAAGAATTTAGGCAGTGCTGAATTAGACAGCATTAATCCAATTACTTATGCTACAGAACCATTAGTTGGTGAACCCTTAGAAAATATTATCAATACTGATTGTGTTACATTTGTTCCAGCAACAGGTAGTCAAACACAAGCAACAAAGAAACCATACGCTTTAAATAACAATGACTCTACTGTTAAGTTCAGAACATTTTATAATGGCATTACACAACAAGCAGATGAAGTCAATTTAAATATTAGACATGTATTTAACTTAGCTAATGCTCAAGTTAGCGCTACTACTAGAAATGGACATGTTGACTGAGAAGGTTTAAATTCAGTCGCTTTAAAAGTTGAATATCATAATATGACACCTCCAAAAGGAAGAGATTATTTAGACTTTGGAGATGCTACAGACTTAGCTAATGATATTTACAATCATACATTTAACTGGGGCTTTATTACACAATATTATAATATAATGCTTAACACAGCAAGATATAATATGTTAGACTCACAAAACTATGTTCAAGCTCCATCTAATATTATGAGTTATAATGGTCAAACAGTATATTACAATAATAAATACTGGACATTAGTTGTTGGCTCAGGTTCAGCATTTGAAGAAGTTCAATATTTTACAGGCAATGATAATGTCGCTGTAGACTATTTTAGTAATTTATATTATGAAACATTACATAATAACTGGTTATATTACAATGCAGATAACCCAGGCAAAAATAAAGTTAAAATTACATTTAAAGGTCAAAAATACACTGTTACAGCTATCGAAAAGGCACAAACAGGCTTAACATATTCATTACCATATTCTATCAACAGAAATACTTGTTCTGATGCTTTATATGATATGTTTGCAATTCCAGTAAACCCAGCTATTTTTGGTATTGAAGTTGAAAATAGACAAACAAGAATTAGTAATGGTTTTAATACATTATTCAATCTTAACCAAGTATCAGATTATGAATTAGCTATGGCTACTTTATTATGTACAAAACTTGGTGCTGGCTCTGGAACAGGTGCATTAAACTATGACTTACAATTATTACCATATTGTCCAATGGATTTAACTACTTTTGAAACAAAAGATTATAGTGGTAATCATATTGCACAAAATATTGATATCAGTGGATTAACAGAAGGTAGAGATTATTCTTGGATTATAGACACTGCTAATAACAATGCAAAACGTGGTATTGTATTCTATCCAAGTAAAGCTAATAAAACAACTAATATTACTATTAGTATTAAAAATGACGTAACTATAGAAAATTCATATAAAGGAATTATAGACCCAGTCTTCCACACTGAAGTAACAAACTATCCAAGTCAAGGTGATATTGCTAGAGATGAAGAAGGTAATCCATTACTCTATTATACCTTCCCATATAAATGTGCAAATAGATATGATGATCCAGCACTTAGAACAGCATTAAAAGAATTCCCATGAGAAGCTGAAAACTATTTAGCTCCAGATGGTGTCGGTGTTAACTTAGTAGTTGACAGTGGAAGTGGCTATGTAACTGTTTACTTCTCATTTGATAGAGCTGAATCTGCCGATTTACAACCAACAATGACATTCAAAGGTGAATTAGGTGCTACTTTAGATTGGATTATTCCAGATACACCAATAGATAAAAAAGTCAAAAATGAATGTGATTTCTATAGATTAGTATCACCAAACTACAATGGTATGTTTGAATTCAAGTTAACTAAACTTAACACAATTGGTCCAATTAATGTTGACCTTACATTCAAACCATTTACTCCGTATATCAAGTTAAATCCAAACTTCCAATTCAGTAAATATATGAATGAAGACTATAATGACTCAACTGGTCTTATATGTAATGGTGATTTCAGCATTCCAATGATTACAGATGCATTCACTAACTATGAATTAAGTAATAGAAATTACCAAGCAATCTTCAGTAGACAAATTCAAAACTTAGATGTTAACAATAAGATTGCAAGAGAACAATTAGACTATCAAGGTTTAATTGGAACTATCGCTGGTGGTGTAGCAGGAAGTGCTCAAGGTTTAGCTACAGGTATGAAGACAGGTAATCCTTATGTAGCTGCCGGTATGGCAATTGCAGGAGGCGTTGCTGGTAATGTCTTAGGTGGTGTTGGTTGGGCTAAAGATAGAGATTGGTTAGAACGTCAACAAGGTGAAGCAAGAAGCTTCTCAATTGACCAATATCAATTAAACTTAGGTAATATTCAAGCATTACCTCAATCAGTAACAAAGTCAAGTCCATTATCGTATAATAACAAGATATGGCCAATATTAGAATATTTCACATGTACAGACGAAGAAAAAGAAGCAGTACGTAATAGAATAAAATATACTGGCATGACAGTTATGGCTATTGGCACATTAAAAGATTACAGTGCACAAGGTGCTTATGTTAAGGGACAAATGATTAGAATAAACAATTTAAACGATGACAGTCATATTGCACAAGCGATTTATGAAGAAGTTAATAAAGGATTTTATGAAGGAGAAAACGAATAATGGGTGTAGGAATTAATTCAATGGCTGCTTTATTAGGAACCGCCGCAGTTTCTGCAAGTAAAGTTGGAACTGCTATGGAAGGTGCTGGTAAAGATACCTTATCTAAAAACCAAATTAGTGAAAGTAATAATGCAGACAAGAGTGCAATGGCTGCACAAAAAGCTAAGCTAAATATGGAAAAAATGAAAACACTTAAATTACAGCTCAAACAACAAAAATTAAAAAATAAAGAGTTAAGAGCTAAGAATAAAGAAGCTAGAGCAAAAGCAGGAGGTAAGAACAATGGCAAAGAGTAAAGGTCCATACTTACCAAATTTAGAACCATTTATTGCTGCTGGTGTCGACCTTAAAACAGGTTTACCAAACAGAGTAACTAACGGTGGTCCATGTAAAGAAAATATCAAAGCACAATTACGTATCATTGACGAGCAAGATGCTGTTAATAGATATGTATGGTACAACTTACCAATGGATTTACCAAGTCAAGAAGTTGAACGTATGTTATATTATAAAGGACAACTATGTTTCTTCTATGATAAAGACTTAGATCAATTCTTGATAACTCCATATGCATTAGATGGCACTATCGATTTCTATGGTCGTTATAATAGTGTTCATCCAGTACCAATGACTTCTGGCACTGAAGATAAAGGCAATAAAGCATTAGCAGAATATCTTGCTAAAAAGAAACTTAAATGTGTTTATGGTATTGTATTAGACGATGAAGAAATAGACGAAGATAATAGTTGTGTATTGTTATACGATAGAACAAAACAATTAAGTCAAACAGTCTTACCAAGAGCACAAATTCAAGACCCATTACTTGATGTAATGGCTGAATGTATACCATATATGAGAACTTGTTTATTAGCTGGTTCTGGTATCAAGGGTATTAGAGTTACTGATGCAGACCAAGCTGATGCAGTTAATGACGCTGCTAGAGGTATGAAACACGCTGCTCTCAACCAAGAACCATGGATTGCTTTAGAAGGTTCTGTTGAAATGCAAGAACTTACCGATGGTGCAACACTTAAAGCTGAAGAATATATGTTAGCTTTACAAAGTTTAGATAACTTCAGACTTAGCACATACGGTATTGATAACGGTGGCTTATTCGAAAAGAAAGCTCACGAATTACAATCAGAAGCTGATTTAAATGGTGGTCCTGTCGGATTAGTATTACAAGACGGTTTATCAATTAGACAAAACTTCTGTAATATTGTCAATAGTATCTGAGACTTGGGTATCTGGTGTGAACCTGCTCAAAATATCTTAGGTATGGATAATGACGGAGACGGTGCTGTTGATGAAGATAACAGTGATGGTGCTAACTCTGGTGTTGAAGATAATGGAGGTTCTGAAAATGAGCAATAGTATGATTCCACAATATAGCACAATGCTATTTACTGATGTTTGGGATAATGCTGCGGACTTTGTTAGCGATTATAAATCATGTGGTTTATATGATACAAATAATAAAATCAGTGATACTTCTGCTACTAACTTATTCTATCTCTTATACGCTAGATATGGAAATAGTCCACTAGCTAATAGAGATACTACACAATTCCAATATAAAGTATTCTCACTCATCTTCCAATATGGTCCAAAATGAGAAAAAGACTTAGATATTCAAACTAAGGTTAGAGCTCTTACAGATGACCAAATTAGACTTGGTAGTAAAGCTATTTACAATCAAGCTTTAAATCCTCAAACAACTCCTTCTACAGCAGCTTTAGAAGAACTAACATATATTAATCAACAAAATACTACTAACTATAGAAAGAGTCCTCTTGAAGGCTACGCTATATTAGAAGAGTTACTTAGAGATGACATTACTAAAAATTTCATAGATAAATTCAATATTTGTTTCAAGAAATTTGTTAGTAATGAAAGACCACTTATTTATGTATCCGAGGAGGATGAAGACGATGGAAATTAGTCAAGTTTATGAAATCATCATTGCAGCAGCTCCTGCTGTTACCGCAATCATCGGTATTATTGTTTCTCTTGTAGCAGGCATTAAACGTATCAAACGCGACAATAGAGACACGATTGAGACTGTCCGTAAGCAAAATGCTGCGGTCATCGAAAACGTTGCTCAAATCGCCCAAAAGAATGAAGAGTTAACAAAAGAGAATGCAGAGCTAAAACATGATCTTAGAGTAATGATGGCAAAACTAAATCATTGTAGATTTACAGAAGACAAGTAGGTGATAGTATGGCAAAGAGTGAAAGATATAAAAGTTTAAAGAAAAAAACACTTATCTTTGGTATCATATCTTATGCTGCATTATTCGTCACAATGACAGTCTGCTTAATCGCAGGTGGTATAAACTTCAATGCTGTTAAAGATGGTGTTCAAATCTTTACAGATGAAGCTAAGACATTATTCTTAAGCATGTCAATTACTGCTGTAATCGGCACAATACTTACATTCTTCTTAAAAGAAGGTATGAGAACCTTCATTTGGATAGTCTGTGTTGTATTAAGCTCAATTGTCTTTGGCGCTATTGGAATGTATATAGTGCTGGGTGTCTGGTTACTAGATGACTATGTAATACATAAGTTATTCAAATATTATCAAAGCAAATTAAGTATTAGGAAGGAAATAGATTATGATAGAGAAGACAACGTTAGAGAAGAAGATACTGCCAATTCTTAATTACGTCGGAATTATAGGCGCTGCTATTATGACAGTTGCTTATATCATCGCTGTCTTTGTATTAATTAAAGGGTTTAAGGCAGAAGCATTATTACAGACTACAATCTTTGGTTGTGTCAATGCTGCGACGGGCTTTGTAATAATGCAATTTCTAAAGATACAGGGAGTGTCATTCGCCAAGATGCTCCCTGAGAACCAAGAGGTTATTAAAGAGTATTATAGAACTAAGACTAAAGATAAAAAAGCACATAGTATTACATATTTCTGGACAACATCAGTTATTAAAGATGTAGTTGTAAAATGTGCAACCTTAGCTGCTACTACTATTGGACTTATCTATATAGTTATACAAGGTAGCAATGACTATAACTTATTATTCTTAGCTATAGTTAACTTATTAATGTTCATGTGCTTTGGATTTATCAGTCTCGTCAATGCATATGACTTCTACAACAATAATCATGTTCCATACATGACAAACAAATTAAATGAAGCAAAAGAAGCCGAACAAAATTCTGGAAAGTTACAACCAGAAGCAAAGCGAGTGGAAGAGCAAAATAAAGCAGGAACCGAAGAAGTTCAAACGATTTCTTAAGTGAATCTGATACTTTATAGCATTTCCATGAGTATGAGTATTTTACAACATTAGAGACTGAAGAACTGCTATTATATTTGTGATAGTATTTCTTACATTATCAAGTGAGGTATGAGTCCCATATCTATTGGGGTTCATTCTTAACAATAAATGATTACTAGGTGTTGGAAGTGCTTGCTGACTATTCTGACTGGGTCCTGGCACTCCATTCATGGTAATCTGTATAATGGTTACTATAGGCGTTAAAGGCCTATTTAATAAAATGCAAACAAGAACTAAAAAGGAGAATTAAGCATGTTAGCATTTGGAAACAAAGAATTTAGAAATCTTCAAGAACAAGTATTGAAGAACATGGATGACATTGCATCTATTGAAAGTGGTGCTATGGTTATCGGTGAGTTTGGTATTAGAGTTATTGGACAAGTTACTAATCCAGCTGATTTACCAGACCCAGAACTTTATGACGGTGAGTATGGCGATGCCTTCTTAGTAGGCACTGAAACCCCATACGATTATTACATTTTTACAAGACCATTTGAAGGTGCTCTAGAACCTACCTGGGTTAATATTGGTGTATTCCCAGCTCCAGGTCCACAAGGTCCTGCTGGTCAAGATGGTGCCCAAGGTCCACAAGGTCCAAGAGGTATTCAAGGTGCTACCGGTCAACAAGGTCCTATGGGTTTACAAGGACCTAAGGGTGACAAGGGTGACAAGGGTGATACAGGTGCCACAGGTGCCACTGGTCCAAGAGGCCCTGCTGGAATTACTTATATTATTATTGACCAAGTTGAAACTACTTCTGAACTTCCTGATCCTGGAACTGTTTCAAGAAATGGTGCTTTCTTAGTTGGTTCTAGCGCCCCATATCATTTATATATTATTACTGGTGTTTCATCTTTACAATGGTTTGATGCTGGACAAGTTGCTCTTGGTCCTCAAGGCGAACCTGGTCCTCAAGGCCCTCAAGGTGAAAAGGGCGATACTGGTGAAACCGGAGCTACCGGACCTCAAGGTCCTCAAGGTGTGCAAGGTGTTCAAGGTCCTAAGGGAGACACTGGTGCTACTGGTGCGACTGGTGCTCAAGGTCCTCAAGGTGTGCAAGGTCCTAAGGGAAATGACGGTGTTACTCCATACATTAGTGGTTCTACAGGTAACTGGGTAATTGGAACTACAGATACTGGCATTCACGCACAAGGCCCACAAGGTGTACAAGGCCCACAAGGCTTACAAGGTCAACAAGGTGTCCAAGGACCAAAAGGTGATCCATTCACAGTATATAAAACTTACGCTACTATTTCTGGCATGGAAGCTGATGCTGCAAATGTTCCTGAAGGTTCATTCGTTGTTATCTCATCTTCAGTAGATGACCCAGATAATGCTAAAGTTTATTTAAAAAATAGCTTAGGTGGATTTACATATATTACAGATATGTCTGGTGCTGCTGGTATTCAAGGACCGCAAGGACCTCAAGGTATTCAAGGACCTCAAGGCCCAACAGGTGCAACAGGACCTGCAGGTGCAGATGGTTTAACCACAGCTATTAGTGTTAATGGTCAAACATATACACAAGTTAATGGAACAATTACTCTTCCAGATTACAGTAATACACCAGATATTGATAATAAAACAATTGTTGTCAACAATGACGGTGATTTAGAAACTGCTGTTGGTGGTTATAGTGAAGAAGTCGTTAGAGACTATACCATTATTCCTTGGTCAAATTGGTATGAATGGGATTTATATGATGCTACTAATGCAGCTACATTATTCGCATTAGAAACTGGTGTTAGATACGGTGTAACAATATCAGGTCCAGCTGTTGCTGATGACTGTGAAATTACAGCTGCTTGGTTATATTTCAATAATAAAACAGCTACTGAATTAGGCACTGGTGAAAATGCATTACATATCACATTTACACAAGGTGGAAGTTCATGAGATGGAACATATGAATTCTATGTAATGAATGAAAATGGTGTATATCCAAATAGAATTCACATTTATTCAGGCGGTTCAAACCCATTAACTGGTAGTGGTGAATTACATATTAGTGGTTTATCCTTAACACCAACTACAGAAGAAGTTGTTCATCAAATTGATTCTAAATTCATTCCTCCAGTATTAACTACTGGTTATGGTATCAGTAAGGATAATCAAAATAGACTTCAGGTTAACTTAGGTGAAGGTGAAGGTATTTCTATTGGTGATCAAGCATGGGGTTCCGACCCATATAAAGTATTCTCTGTAAGAACAGCTAGTGAACCATATAATACATTATCATTCAAACAAGGATATTTATATTCTTCAACAACACCATTTAGAGTATTAAAAGCTACTTCTACTAGTAGAGTATCAAGTGATAATACTATTAGAGAAGTTACAATTACTGACCAAGAATTTGCTGATGCATTATTTAAAGCTTTAGTTGAAAATTATGGTAGTGTAAACCTTCCATGTAGAAGTGCTATTGGTCAAACTTCAGCACAAGCTCAAACTAGATTTGATTCAAATGAGACTGCTGATGTAGCAGGTATTCAAATTGGATATAGTAGTAGTGATGGAACATACAAATATTACACTGGTTATAATGGTAATATTGGTATTGAATTACAAACAACAGATTCTTCAAGTGAAGCTCCTACTGGACAAATTAAGTTATCTATTAATGATAAAGATACATTGGGATTAATATATGTTATATACCAACTTAAAAATATCGATTTATATAATCCAATTTCATGGGATTCCTTACCAAGTGATATAGTTAAAACAACTGGTGCTCAAACAGTAGCAGGATCAAAAACATTTAGTAGTGCAATTGTAGCTAGTAATGGAATTAGATTAGGTAGTAGTATTAAAGAAAATGATACTGCTTATGGTACTATTATTCTTCAAGGTATTGAAATTCAAAGAAATAGCAACTTAGATGACCACATTGTTTCTCTTGCTAGCTCAAGTCATCCAGTTAACTTAGGTGCTTCATCAAGACCATTTACAAATTTATATCTTTCTGGTAATTTAAGTGATGGTACTAATACTGCTACTGTTGCAGATATTATCACTGCTGCTAATAGCGGTGGTTCTGCTCCAAGTAATATGGTTACATTAGATACAGCTCAAACTATTAGTGGTCAAAAAACATTTGGTGCTGGTTTTATTAAAGTTGATGGTGGTAGTAATGGTACTGATGGTTATATTCAATTTGGTCGTGGTAGCGGTAATTCTTCTGGTGGTGCTAGAATAACTGGTCATCCAGGCAATACAAGTGATGGCTATTTACAAATTGACTTAAAAAATAATAATACTGGTACTACCATGCGAACATTAAAATTTATGCCAGATAATTTATCAGTCAACTCAAATAATGCTGTCGATTTAGGAAATAGCACAAATAAATGGAAAGATTTATATCTTGCTGGTAATATTAGTGATGGTACAAATAGTGCTTCTGTAGCAAACATTATTAATGCTGGTTCTGCTTTAAGTGGAGTTACATTTAACGGTAGCATTATTACACCAAATACCGCTGTTGGTAGTCAATTAGGTGGTTCTGGTGCTCAATGGAATCATTTATACTTAGATGGTCAATTACACTGTGGAACTAACGGTGCTGATACTGCTTATACAAGTGATATTGTTGAGATGACTAATATGCTTAAATATAATGTTCCAAATACAGATGGAACATATGTACTAAAAGCTGTACGTGCTAATGGTGCTACTACATATCAATGGGTATTAGAATCATAAAATAAGCTCATAGAGACACGAAAAAAAGACGGGTAGTAAAATACTCGCCTTTTTTATTTTCGTCAATCCCTAAGTCTTTATTTCTTAATTGCTTCCATGTTTTTACGCCACAACGTCTGAGTAAGTAAATCTTTATACTTAAATGCTCTAACATCTTCTTGTTCAATAATA
>JAEIGA010013725.1_pt1 | contig 12326 bp, 11 predicted proteins | sample 9270691 | NCBI WGS metagenome assembly JAEIGA01 (sample SAMN17057246, study PRJNA624740) | gut metagenome | biome: biome; isolation source: fecal sample | host: Bos grunniens | place: China: Xizang | collected 2019
ATGGTAGGATTCTAATTCAGCATTTCCAAGAAGCTCAGTTTTTCCTCTTATAATAAATCCATCTGGATTCTCTTCAATATCAACACCTATTTTTTGAAGTTCGTTTACTAAGCAAGTAATTCTATCAGCTTCTTTATTCCTTAAATCTTCTGCATTTCTTACCACCGTTTCTCCACTAGCTTGTGATGCCAGTACTGCAATAATAGGTAATTCATCAATTAATCTTGGGATATCATCTTTTTCTATAATGCAGCCTTTTAATGAATCAGTATATTGTACCCTAATATCAGCCACTAGTTCACCTGAGACTTCTCTTTGACTCTTGAACTCTATATTACCATTCATGCGCTTAATTACATCAAGAATTCCAGTACGCGTTGGGTTTATTCCTACATTTTTGACTATGAAATCACTATTAGGAACAATAAGCCCAGCTATTAAAAAGAATGCTGCGGAAGAAATATCCCCCACAATTTCTATATCTTTTGCATTAGGTTCACTAGGGCTTATAATAGTTTTATTCTCCTCTAAGTCTATTTCTGCACCTAAATATTTAAGCATTAGCTCAGTATGATTGCGACTTAAGCTAGGTTCTATATAAGTTGTTCTACCTGTGGTATTTTTATTCAGTCCAGCTAAAAGAACACAAGATTTTACTTGAGCACTTGAAAGCGATGATGAATAAGTAATACCTTTTAGATTTTTCCCTTTAATAAATAATGGTATGTATCCATTTATAGACTCGATATCTGCACCCATTAAGGACAAAGGTTCCATAATTCTTCTCATCGGTCTTTTTGAAAGACTTGTATCGCCAATAAGTTTTGAATCAAAATTTTGTCCAGCAAGAATCCCCGATATTAATCTTGTTGTAGTTCCTGAATTACCCATATCAAGCGCAGATGATGGCTTTTTTAAGACACCAGTAGAAACGACTTCAATAATCTTTGAATCAATTTTATTTATTTCCACCCCAAGAGCTCTAAATGCATTTAATGTTGACCAGCAGTCTGCACCGCTTGAGAAGTTTGTAATAGTAGATTTTCCTTTAGCTAAAGCCGCAAGCATAACCGCTCTATGCGAAATAGATTTATCAGCAGGTATGGTTATTTCACCATTTAACCCTTTAGTAAGTTTTTTTACTATTTTTATCATCACTTGTAAACTAATCTTTTTTTACTAATTCAAAGATTTCTTTGCATTTAGCAAACACTTTTTTCGCGTCTTTTAAATAAAGCATATTAGGCCCATCACAAAGCGCATTATCAGGTTCAGGATGAACTTCAAAGAATAGCACATCAGCTCCGGCAGCCATTGCGCAATTTGCAAGAACTGGAACAAATCTTCTATCACCGCCAGTTGAATCACCGTTTGAGCCTGGCATTTGTACAGAATGGGTTGCATCAAATACAACTGGATATCCAAATTCTTTCATTATAGGAATTGCTCTAAAATCTGAGACTAAATTGTTATATCCGAAGCTTACTCCTCTATCTGTTAGCATAATTTGTTTATTGCCAGAATCTTCAACTTTTTTAACTAATGATTTCATTTGCTGAGGAGCTAGAAATTGTCCCTTTTTAATATTAACTATTTTACCTGTTTTAGCTGCAGCAATAAGTAAATCTGTTTGTCTGCATAAAAAAGCTGGTATTTGTAGAATATCAGCAACTTCTGCTGCTATTTCAGCCTGATCAGGCGTATGAATATCAGTCACGATTGGCAAGTCGAATTCTTTTTTGATTTGAGCGAGTATTTCTAAACCTTTTTCCAAGCCAACTCCTCGATAAGAAGTTATAGAAGAACGATTTGCTTTATCAAAAGATGATTTAAACACATAATTAATATCAAGCTCTTCACAAGTTCTTTTTAGACCATCTGCAGTCTGCTTCATAATATCAATTGATTCAATTGCGCATGGCCCAGCTAGTATCGTAAGTTTATCGCCACCAATTTCAAAATTTTTTAGTTTTAATACCATATTCATTTCCTCTATTTTTCTCGCAGTGATAATTTATACATCCCAGCGCCCGCAAGTTCCACCCCAACGAGCAATGATATTACCTTTAATATCACCAATTTTTTCGACTTTACCGATAGGTTCAGAGCCTTCTAAAATAGTAATTACTTCGCAATTATTAGAGCATCCTGTGCATTGACAAGTTACAGACTGAAAACTCATCTCTCCAACTTCCCATCCTTTGAATTTTGTAGCAGTTTCTGTATATTGGTGGTTTTCCATTGCTAATAATGCTGCGCCAATTGCACCCATTGTTTGATGGTTTTCTGGAACTACAATTTTTGTATTTAACGCTTCCTCAAAAGCCTTTACCATGCCAGTATTAGTCGCTACGCCACCTTGAAAGGATATTGTAGGTAAAAGCTCTTTTCCTAGTGCGAGGTTGCTTAAATAGTTACGAACTAGTGCTTGGCAAAGTCCATATAACAAGTCCTCAACAGGATATCCTAATTGTTGTTTATGGATTAAATCTGATTCAGCAAAAACTCCGCAACGACCAGCAATTCGAGCTGGATTAGTTGAACGCAAAGCTGTCTCGCCGAATTTTTCGATAGGAACATTTAGCCTTTGAGCTTGATGATCAAGAAAACTACCTGTGCCAGCTGCACAAACTGTATTCATTGCAAAATCTGTTACGATTCCGTCCCTTAGAATAATAATTTTACTATCTTGCCCACCTATTTCAAGAATTGTTTGTACTCCTGGTATATAGGTGCTTGCTGCAACTGCGTGAGCTGTAATTTCGTTTTTTATAACGTCAGCTCCAACTAATGCACCAGCAAGATTTCTTCCAGAGCCGGTTGTGCCAACTCCTTGTATATTATATTCTTTTATAGCTTGTAATTTAATTTGTTTCAATCCTGTCTGAACTGCTTCAACTGGCTTTCCAGCTGTTTTTAGCATATATGAATCGATATATTTACCTTGTTCATCAACTAGTGCGAGCTTTGTTGTTACAGACCCAACATCTATCCCCAAATACGCGTTTATACTCATCTTCTACCTTCTTCCATTTATATAGGATTAGTATAGCATAAAAAAAGTGGCAGTCGCCACCTTTTTTTTGCAAGATATATATTTAAAATTAATCACTAAATGTTTTGAATGTTTTTTCAACATTTTCTTTAATAATTTTCTTAACAGCTTCCATTTCTGTTGCAAGTGCATTTTGTTCAGTATCAAGTTGTTTTAATCGCAATTCTAAAGTTCTATCCTCTTCCTGGATTATAGAAGTTTTTGCGTTTATATCAGCGATTGTTTTTTCATACTGTTGAACTTTGTAATTGTATTCATTCATCGCATCTTGATAAGCAGCCTCGTCTGTAACGGTCTCTGTATTAAGAGCGTAAACTACACTATTATTATCAAATTTAACACTAACGAATCTACCGTTATCATCAGTTTCTAGAAGCGCTTTATTAGTTTCTTCAATACGTTTCTCAACATAAGAAGCTTTATAAAAAGCTAATTTTTCTTGGTCTTCTATTGGACGTTCATAATTATCGTGAGTTTGCATACTATGTAGCAAATCTGCTTCACTTGTAAAATATTTTGTTCCATTCATTTGATAAGTATAAACACCATTACCGTTATAGACCAGATTTCCATTATTATCAAAACTCAAATATTGCGTAATTTTAGAATTAGGACAATCTTTTATTATTTGAGCAAGTTCAGTTGCTTCGTCTTGTGTTAGACTTTGTAATTCTGTAAGCTTACAATTTCCAACATAATCAGGCACATATATTGTAGAATAATCTTTTGGAGCAGCTATTTCATAGTCTAAGAAGAAATGCCAAGTCTCTGAATTATCTTGATATCCGTAAACAGAATTTGTAGTCAAATTTCCATTTCTAGGGATAATATTTTGCGTTTCTTCAAAATGCCTTAGAGCGTTTTCTAATCTTGTATCCATTTGCATACCAGATAATGCTGAATATGTCTTAGATTGCCCGTTAGCAGTTGTAATTGTATAAGAATCAGTATTTACATTATAAGTAACTACAGGGTTTTGTCCTAAGAAATTATCAATTGATAAAGTACCTTTTTTTTGTATTTGAGGATTCTCTAGTAACTTTTCAGCGCCTGTATAGACTTGTGTATTGTAGTAATGATTTACAATATAATTATAATCTGGATCTGAGGTTGATAGCTGATACCAGCTTTCAAGTACAGACTCATTTTCTCCATCTGTATAAGAATATTGTAATTCTGTAAAATCCGTAGTTTTAGGAGCAACAGGGACTTCTAGACCTAATAAACGATTAAATAAATTAGCACTCTGGTTTGCAAGCGCAGTTCTTGCTTGGTTAATTTGTTGTCCTTCGTATTCTGTATTCGTTTTCCTAGCTGTTAGTGCTAAATATCTAGCTTGTGATGCTGCCATTCCCATAACGGAATCTCCTATTTTTCTTGTTTTTAATTCTATTTAAGATAAAGTCAACATGGAAATCGGCATAATAATTGAGCGGCTTTAATAAATATCAAAAAATATCGTCTATACATATTAGAGTATATCTAGAGGGTCAACGTCAATTGCCATCTTAATATCTTTAGGTAGGGTGATTTTATCTAAGAACTTAGAAATAAAATCATGTCCTTTCTGAGACAGTTTATTTTTTATAAGTATTTGATAGCGATAGTAGCCATTTATTTTCGCAATAATACATGGAGTTGGCCCGAGCACTTCTAGATATTCAGAAAATCCGAATTTTTCAGTCATTGTGTTTAATCTAAGCGCAATTTCCATCGCAGATTTTTCAGCTCTAAAATTATTTAGCGAAGATAAAATTATTCGCACAATCTGGCTAAAGGGTGGATAATCAAATTCTTCTCTGGCTTTAATTTCTGTTTCAAAAAACTTTTCAAAATTTTGAGATTTTGCGGTTTGAAAAGCATAGTAGTCTGGGTTGTAAGTTTGGAATAATACTTTTCCTTTATATTCCCCCCTACCAGCTCTTCCTGCGACTTGCGTGAGTAATTGAAACCCTCTTTCAGACGCTCTGAAATCTGGGACAGAAAATCCTGTATCAGCACTTATTACTCCAACCAATGTAACATTTGGATTATCAAGTCCTTTTGCAATCATTTGTGTTCCAACTAAGATATCTATTTCGCCCTTTTGAAATTTATTTAAGAGAGCGATATGAGCATTTTTCTTGGTTAAGATATCGCTATCAATTCTTTCTACGCGATACTCTGGGAATATTTCTTTTACTAGAATTTCGATTTTTTGTGTTCCGCTCCCAGAATTTGCAAGAGCATCACTTCCGCATTGTGGGCAAAAATCAGGGAAGCTCATCTCTTTATTACAGTAATGGCATTTGAGCTTTTTCCCGTCAGCATGCCAGACCATTGGTATTGAACAATCAGGGCATTCAACAACTGTTCCGCAAGCTTTACATTGAGTATATGTTGAGAAACCTCTTCTATTCATTAGCAAAATAACTTGCTTACCAGCTTCGACAGCATCTTTAATTTCTGTTTGTAATGGTTTTGAAATAATTCCACGATATGCTGCTTTTCCATATTCTTGCATATTAATTACTTCAGGCTTTGCGAGTGGTGCGTTATTAAATCTCTTTAGCATTTGGAATAAATTGTTATTATTTTGTGCGTAATAAAAAGTTGATATATCGGGAGTGGCAGAGCCTAGCAAAAGTGGTGCTTGATGGAATTGTGCAAGTCTTTTTGCAACGACTCTTGCATCATATCTAGGTGCAGGGTTTGTTTGTTTATAAGCACCTTCATGTTCTTCATCGATTATAATTAATCCAATATTTTGCAGTGGAGCAAATACTGCTGAACGAGCGCCCGCAAGAATTTTTATTTCATTTTTATAGAGTCTTTGCCAAACATCATATTTTTCGCCATCAGAAATGCTGCTGTGCCAAATTGCGATATCATTTATGCCAAATTTTTTAGCTAAGCGTTTTGTTAGCTGCGAAGCTAAAGCAATTTCGGGTGCTAAAAATAGTACATTTTTACCTGAATCAATTACATCTTTAATAAGCTTAAAATAAACTTCCGTTTTACCTGATGCGGTTACACCATGTAAAAGTATTGGATTTTGTGATTTTAGTTTTCCTCTTATGCCTTCATAAATCTCGTTTTGCTCTGCGGACAGTTCATATAAAGATTCAATTTTTTCATCTTTGAATATTGTTAGAGGATTTCTATAAATAAGTTCTAAATTAAACCTTATATATCCTTTTTCTTCTAGCTTTTTCATTGTTGCCCGAGTTGTCTTAGCTTTTTCTTCAAACTCAATTAAACTCTGTTTCCCTTCTTGTTTAAGAATTTCAAGGATTTCTTTTTGGCGTTTTGTAAGCCCATCAAAGTTTTCATTTATTAATTCTATACTCTGTTCTGTTTTTGAATTTTTTTCAATTAGTTTCATTGGGATAGCCGTGTTTAAAACCGTTACAAAATCTGTACAATAATAATTAGCAACCCATTCAAGTAATTTTAAATATTTAAGTGAAAATAAAGGGGTCTCGTCCAAGATACGATTAATCTTTTTTACTCTAATATCTTCAGGAACGTAATCAGAGAATCCCACAATAAATGCATTAATAAGCCCTTGTCTACCAAAAGGTACAAGAACAGCCTGACCAACCTGAACTATATCTTTCATTTCTTCAGGGATTAAATAGCTGAATGTTTTTACTCCAAGCCCTTTAATATTTACTAAAACCAACGCGTATTTCATTAAATTAATTATACTACGAGTTTTTTTAGATGAAAAGTTGAAAAAGTATAATTTAAACGCTTAATGATATTAATACTGCAGATGTTAATGTTAGTACCAAAAAGGTAAATAAAATTAGAATTTTTATTGCTGGATGAATTTCAAAGTTCTCATTATGATCAATTTCAAGTTTTTTTAATATATTTTTAGAAAAATCCTGCTTACTTTCAAACTTAGTTTTATTAAAAGAGTCATTCATCAATTTTCTTATATTGTAATTATCTTGCAAATCTTTTCTAGCTTGTGGATTATTTATTGTGAATTTTTTTATTTTTATATTCTCATCACTAGAAAGCTCGTTATCAATATATGCAGAAAGCTCTTTTTTAAAGAAATTATACTGCTGTGAGTCATTTTTAATCACAAAATCAGAGTTTTTGTTTTTTCTAGAATCAACATTAACACTTTTCTTTAAATCTGAAAGCATGCTTTTTATGATATCAAATTTAGCCCGACAAGAAGCGCAAGATTTTAAATGTTCTTCAACTTGCATTTTTAATGAAGCACTCAAATCTCCTTCGATATAAAATGATATTAATACGTCCATTTGTGTACAGGTAAGATTCATAATTTCTCCTTATATAAATTCTTTTAATTCGTTCTGAAGTTTTAATCTTGCTCTTGAAATTCTTGATTTTACTGTTCCAACAGCTGTATTTGTGATTTTTGAAATATCTTCATAGCTTAGACCTTCGTATTCTCTAAGCACAATAGTTATTCTTAAATCTTTGGGAAGTGTCATTAAAGCTTTTTTTATAAGTTTTTCGAGTTCCGAAAAAAAACATTTTTCACCAGGCTCACATCCAAGCTTGTCTTTTATTTCGTTAAAAAGACTTTCGTTATATTCAACAAACTTATTGGGATTTTTTTGAGCAAAATCGTAATAAAGATTTGTTATAATCTGATTGAGCCAAGAATGGAATTTTTTCGGTTCTTTCAATTGATATATGGATTTTGCCATTTTTAATAGGGCCTCTTGTGTCAAGTCAGATACATCTTCGGATTTTTCTACAAGATGTGTAAATAATGCAAAAATATGTTTTTGCACACGTTTTATAAGCTCCTCAAGTGCTTTAATTTCACCATTTTGAGCTAAAATAATTAATTCATAGATATCTTTATTTTTGTAGATAAATCTAGACATAATTTATTATTTAGCGAAATTATGGAGAAATAGTATTCAACGACTGGCGAGTGTATGTCTATAAATTTATAATAATTACCAAAAAGCTCTCGGCATCATACGTTTGTATATCCAAATATCAGTATTATCGTATTTTAATTCAAATTCAGATGCTAATTTTTCTGGTACGCCTATTGCTGTTATAGGAATCTTTAATATTAATGATGCTTCTTTTAGTTTTTGATAACCATTAATAATATCCTCTTTTGTTGTATCATCTCCAAAATGCGTATTAGATATAAGACCACAAAATTTCTTCCAAGGACGCTTATTGACACCTTCTGAAAATTCAACATATTCAATAATATTATCAAGCGTAGAAGTCTCATATTTAGCTGTATTTACAACTAAATTTATGCATAAATTTTTCTCATCACCAATATCGTTAATTATATCTAAGATATCTAGCCCACCTGAGCCATATCCAACATCAATTATTATATTCCCATCATTTTTAAGACAATTTATTTGTGCGGATGTGACATAGCTTGCAGCTTCTCCTAATCCAAAATTATCAGGTTGAGTAATTACATTTATACCAAGCGCGGTTAGCTCATGCGCAATTGGACGAAGCGTATATGCTGGCTCAACAGAATCTAAATCCACTAATGTTATACTTTTACCTTGCTCTGCAAGATGTCTAGCCCTATTTATGGCGGTTTCGGATTTACCGCTTGCATAAGCTCCTGCGTATACTTCTATAGTTCTGTCCATATCTCCTCAATATAAATATTTTTATTCAATTATAACATTAATATAAATGTTAAAATATATCATCCATCTATTGTGCTCAAAAAATAACCCTCTCTATAAACGAGAGGGTTATTTTTTTTTATAATTTATCTGAATTTCTTAGTGGGATAAGCCTATCTAAATCAGAGTTTACACAGAAATAAAATCTTGCGGTGTTTTCTTTATAGTCATCACCAAATGGGAAGCCAACACCGACTTGAGCGGTTAACCATTCAGTAAGATTCAAGTAACCACCAAAGCCAATACTGTGGAGGAATCTTTGAGGGTAATTATATACGTTTCCATTTTCTCCGATATAACCCCAATCATAAAACGCTGCAAATCTTAATCTATCATCTAGCCAAGGACAAATTCTATCCATTAGAGGTACCGGAGTTCTGTATTCAATAGTACCAGAGACACCGTAATCACCAATTAATTCAGCAGGTTGATATCCTCTGAGAGTGTAAGGTCCACCAAGCTGCATTTGTTCAGCTGCAAATAGATTGTTTGGAGAGTATTGGCCACTTACTCTTACAATACCAGTACTTCTAGAGAATAAGCGTTGAACACGAGTTGCGCTAGCTCCAACTTTGAAGAACGAAGTATCTGCAACTGAGTGCAGGTGGTCTGAGCCACCGAACCCAAAATCCATTGCAAAATTACCAATCCAACGTCCATAATTATCATCAGTCATACCATATAATCCAGAGCGCCATACGTTCAATGTGTAATCAGATAGATAACTTCTTGTTCCAGCTGGATTCCAAGATGTGCTTGCGTTTACCAAATCATATCCAGTGTAGATATACAAATCAGATTTAGCTGTTTGAATTAGAGGATGTGTAATTTTTGTAAAGTAGCTTTGAGCATTACCCTTTACATTCATCCCTTTATATGGACCACCTAAATGTACGTGTGAATCAGAAAAATCGAATGACAATCTTGTACCATAAGAGCTTATTGGAAGAGAATATCCTGCCATCCAACCTGTTGCTCCTGAAGATAAGATTGTTCCGCCATATATTTTATCACCGAAGCCTGTTAGATTATCCATACCTAATAGGAAAGAAACTCTTTGAGCGCCAGTATATGAACGTCCGTAGTCATCATACATAACACCAGCATTTACAGGGAATCTATCTCTAACATTTAATGTGATCGCTGTATTTTCATCACCAATAGCTTGGCGTTCAACTTCAGTTTGAACTTTTACATAATCTTCTCTATTAATCTCTTTCATAGCCCTTTGAAGGTTTTTAGCATTGAATATGTCGCCTTCTCTAAGCCCAGCTTTTCCCATAATGATATTTTTTAAATACCATTCACGAGTCCATTTTTCACCTTCGATATTAAGTTCACCAACTTTACTTTCAATAATTTTGATTGTCGCAACGCCATCTACAATTCTTTGTGGAGGAACTGTTGCATAAGATGTTAAGAACCCTTTTTCGTGATAAAGTTGGGTAACTTTTGAACAAACTTCTAGTAACTCATCAAAAAAGATATCTTCGCCTAATACTTCTAAGCCAAGTTTTGTAAGCTCTTCGTCAGAAATTTGTGTGTTTCCTTCAAAATTAATTTTCTCTAGTAAAAAGTGTGGGTTATACAATACGCCTTCTCTAGCGATATTTTCTTCGATAGAAGCGTCATAAATTCTTTCATCTTTCGAAATATGATCTAAAGAATGAATATAACTTTTTTCAAGATGATAATTATTTACTTGAGACTGTTCCATTTTGTTGAATGCACCAGCTTCATATCCTCCTACGTTTGCGTCAATTGTCCCTGCAAACGGAGCTGCAAATGTTTTTCCAGTTGAAAGCAAGGAAAAAATTGCAATTAAATAGCAAATTTGTTTTTTCATAGTATCCGAATTCCTAATTTGTTTGTAATAATGGGTTATATTTTGTTATTTATTAACATTATATTTTATATTAAAGTTCAAAACAATTTAAATTTGCCAATTTGTAACAAAATATTAAGCGCCATAATAATATTAACTTATTTATTAATTTTTGTAAAGATTTTTATTATTATTCTAATGTTTTTATTAAAATTGCCGTTATTATCTAATGGAGGTATATATGATTGGTCCGATTATTGGGTTAGGAGTTCCCTACCATAAAAAATATGATGAAATTAGGGCTATGCTAATATTATTAGGAATTGCTCCTACAGGAAATTTGCAAATTGATAAAGCTCGTTTAGAAGAAGCTTTATTTGAGGAAACTTTGAAAGCTCAAAAAAAAGAAAACGAAAACAATGAATATGGTGCTTTTTATGAAAACTGTATGGGCGTTCAAATTTTAGGAGAACAAAACAAGATATTTTTTAAGTTATGATAAGCTACCATAATTCAAAAAATTCGGATTTGTTTAAAATTCTATCGTTTCTCCAATAAGAGTTCATAAATTTAGCTTTGCGAACGATATCATACCAGAGTTGATAATTTTTCATGAAGTCGTCTTCATCTTTATTAATATAATGGATGCTAATAATACCTCCGTGAGTCCGAGTTGCCCTAAAAAATTCGCATTGGGAGTGAACACCTTTATAATTTTTTGTGCATCTTCCTGCAATGCATTCGTGGTCATTTAAACGAAGATATCTATAAGGAGCTGTAGGGTTGTTTTTCGCCATTAGAGCAATATTATTTGCCATAAAAACAGTAATAGGATATGCAGCTTGGTCGTAAGCGTGAATTATGATAGCTCTGTTCCAGTTTTTTTGAGTTTGACCTCTAGGAACATATTGTAAAATAGATTCAAGGCCTATTTTTTTGTAATAAACTTTTGTCCAAACTTCATCTTGCGGGAATTTAATAATTACCGTTTCATAAGCAAAAACTGCAAGCGCAGTAAATAAAGTAATGATGCTAAATAAAAGGACTTTCTTCATTGGCTATTATTCCTTTTTCATTAACACCTGAAATATCTTTAAGAAGTTTTATAGATGGGATTTCGCTTTCAAAGTGTCCAATATCGTATATAACCTTATCAGCTTCAATTGCGGTATGATATTTTAAATCTCCAGTTACAAATGCATCACAAGGCGTATTTGATACAAATTCACTACCTGAGCCGGCACAAAAACCAACAGATTTTATTGTTTTAACTTTCTTATTATTTACGATTCTTAATCTTGGCGATATCGGTAAAAGTTTTAATTTTAGGAACTCAACGCTCATTTCATTTTCAAAATCTATTATACGTACAAAATCATTATAAATTTTGCCTTTAAGATGTAATGCGCTTAAAAGCGTATCCGTTGTTCCGCCTATAGCTTTATCTAAATTGGTGTGAGCACAGTAAATATTTATATTAGAATATTTCCAGGCTACAAAAAACATTGGATGATGTGAGATGATCATATCGCAGCCGTTTTTAATTGCTTGTTCTAAAACATCTTCAGTTACTGTTAATGCAAATAAGACCTTATTTACTTCTGCCTCTGATAAATCAACAATCCAGCCACTTGCATCCCATTCTTCTTGCGTATGAAGAGGTGCAAATTCTTCTATTTTCTTAACGATTTCATATTTATTCAAAAATTCTCTCCAAAATTTGTTTTGCAATATTTAATTTAGTATTTCTTTCAATATGACTTATTTTTAAATTTTTATCAAGTATGTAAACTTC
>JAEIGA010013726.1_pt1 | contig 12322 bp, 14 predicted proteins | sample 9270691 | NCBI WGS metagenome assembly JAEIGA01 (sample SAMN17057246, study PRJNA624740) | gut metagenome | biome: biome; isolation source: fecal sample | host: Bos grunniens | place: China: Xizang | collected 2019
CTGCCCCTTGTTGATGCAGAAGTCGCATGCGTTCTGACACGTATTCGTGATGAACACGTTCAGGTTGCAGGGGTTGTAGAACCTGTACTCGGTTTCACCCACCTTCACGGTGTCCACCGAGGCATGCTCGACATCGTGCTGCTCGGTCACGAAGTCGTCGTACGGAGCGAACTTGATGGTATTCACGACAGGTTCCTCTCATGTTCGGAACGGGCAACCAGGTCCTGCTGGAAACAGAGGCCATCGACCGAGTAAATCTTCCATTCCTCGATGTTCTGGACGATCTTCACGCCGTCATAGTCGCTCCCGGTCATCTTCCCGTAACTCTGGAGGAAGAACGAGTGGTTGATGGCCTCCATGCCGGCCTTCTTTATTTCCTCGTCAATCCATTCGTCGTTGTAGCGCTTGCGGGTGTTGAGGACGATGTTGAAGTTGGGCATGTATTCGGTGGCGAACACATAGTCGGCAATCAGCTTGATGTGGTCCTCGTGCTTCTTGATGAGCCAGTAGTTCACCGACACCTTGATTTCGAACGGCACGTCATACCACTTGTACACGCTCACCAGGCGCGGCAGGTGCTTCCCGAGCACGATGCCGTTCGTCAGGATGTTCACCTTCTTGCAACGGCCAGTCGCGATGGCGTATTCGAGGAATAGGTAGAAATTCTTGTGGATCAGGGGTTCGCCGCCCTCGAACTGTATCTCGAATTCCCCGTCGCAGTCATCCACGATCCGGCGGAACACGTCGAACTTCATGTCGATTGTCTTGCCGGTCCCGGAATACATGCAGCAGAACGGACAGTCCGTGTTGCAGCGGTTAGTGATGTTGATGTATAGTCTTGTTCCTTTTTCCATACAGCAAATATAGCATTGGCAAATAAAAATGGCAACCAGTGTACGGGGACACCGGTTGCCATCCAGAAGGAGAAAGGTTCTGACTACTTCTTCTTGGCCTTGAGAGCAGCCACGGTAGCCTGCAACTTGGAAATCTTGTCCTGGGCCTGGGCGAGCTTGGCAGCGGAGGCGGCAGCAGCCTTGGCAGCCTTGGCGTTGGCGGAGGCGAGGGACTTGGCGAGCTTGCTGTTTTCAGCAGTGAGCTTCTTGATGGTGGCCTTGGATTCCTTGTCGGCAGTGCACTTTGCGGTGCAAGTCTTGGAGGCAGTAGCAACAGCGTTCTTTTTCATTTTTTATCCTTTGGTTTAGGTTTTACTGTTTCTGTATCGAGAATATAGCAATAATTTCACAAGTTGGCAACAGATATCCACAAAATGCCAACAAAAATGCCGACGGCCAGGGTCGAACTGGCAACCTGTCGATTAGAAGTCGAGTGCTCTGAAGTCCATTGAGCTACGCCGGCTGAAAGACTAAGCCTTGGCCGGTCTCAACACGAGCTGGTGCCCGGAATCCGCCCAGACAGTGGAAGGGGACGTACCGCTGTAACCGCGGATGTCCACAGTGGAATGCCCGTCGGAATAGGTGAATACATCGGTGGTGCCATGCTGATTGACGGCGTCATCGGCGAAAAGGGTGAAGCCGAACTCGGAAGGGCCACCGGCGACCTCGCCGCCCTGCCCCCTGAGCCATTCCTTGGCGGCATCAAAATCGCCACCGGTCGCTTCCAGGGCCTGCTTGCAGAGAAGCATGCTCACCTGGGTCGCCTTGCGCAATTCGTTAATCTGTGCCACCGTAACCATAATGTATCCTTTGTTGAGTAATAGCGCGACATTTCGGATGACTAATAGGTTGAAGGACCGGGTATGATCCGGCAACCTCTGGCGTCACAAGCCAGAACTCTACCAGTTGAGCTACCTTCAACATGATTAGAAGAGAGTACAGGATTCGAACCTGTGGGCCCGAAGACCGTCACGTTAGCACCGTGATGCAATAAGCCAGACTCTGCCAACTCTCCAAATAGCTCCGACAGCTCGACTCGAACGAGCAACCGGTTCATTACGAATGAACTGCTCTACCATTTGAGCTATGTCGGAATAGTAGCGCCTACGGAAAGTCTCGAACTTCCGACCCACGGATTACTAAACCGTTGCTCTACCAACTGAGCTACATAGGCAATTTAATCAGCGTGAGTGGGAACGATCCACCGACCTCATGCTCCCGAAGCATGCGCTCTACCAGCTGAGCTACACACTGATTTAGCGGAAGCGGAGGGACTCGAACCCCCAAATCTTTCGACCGGCAGATTTCAAGTCTGCTCCACCACCAGTTGTGGGACGCTTCCATAGCGGAAGCAGCAGGACTTGAACCTACATGAGGAACTTCCTCACCGCCGGGTTCGAGCCGGGGGCCTTACCAATTAGGTCTATGCTTCCAAAGTTCACGGAAATGGGAGGACTCGAACCTCCACATGAAAATAGTATTTTCACACAACCGACTTCCAATCGGTGGCCTTACCAATTAGGACTACATTTCCATTTAAAGAAATATTTATGCGCATTTCTGCTATATCATTCCGGTGTTTTCATATTGTCAAACATCTTGGAGCCTTTTCTATAGCAGCAAAGTCCAGAGAAAACATTTTTATATCGTTTAATCGTTGTTTCAATAATTCTCTTACTTAATCCAGTTTTCTCGGTAACTTTTCCAACCCACCCGAATACTCCTAAATCAACGCCGGATGTCAATATTAGTTCCTTACGAGCTTCCCACACATTCGTAGGAACCCCAATTCCATTTACTCTGCCATCACTTCGCAGCAATCCATTCATCTTTGCCATATCGTGTTTCGCTTCGAATTCAGCCTGTTTTTGTTCTCTTCTTTTCGCGCACTCGTTTAACCACTCATTCCATGTACGAGAGTATCGTTTATCCCTTCTTGTGCGTCTTTGTTTCATGTGTTGTTTATTAGTTTTCTCAATTTGAGGAACATACACGCCACCATTTTTAAACCGTTCCAGAAGCTCATCAATGAATTTCGTTCGGGCATCAAACTCCAGTAACATAAAATCTTTCCAGCGGATTCGAGTTATTAAATGCCACCCAAGCTGTTCCAATATCGCGGTGCGTCGTGTATCATGAATAATACCATCATCGGTATAGTGCTGTTCCCCATCAACCTCAAAATATTCATGCGATGTTAAATTAACGAAATCTAACATATACCTTCCAACATGATAATTATTTTTCCAGCAAACGGTGCAATCACACTCTTGTTTCAATATATCATAAAAATACTGTTCAGCATAACTAAGAATATTCAATGGATTACTCCACCGATGCAGATGTTCTCCTCTTTTATGCCGTTTCTTCATATTCATCGAGCATTTCAATTTAAATTCTGGTGTTTTAGTAAATGTTCGATCCATAGGTATTCTATTTGGGTTACTAGCGCACATATTTTCGTGATTCAATATACCACTCTTTGTAGTAAACACCGTTTTCCCACAAAACTTACAGATATATTCTTTGCGCTGGAAATTCAAATCAATACCGCTATGCATATCATTCCTGTGTTTCTGCAATAAACGCCGAGAATCACATATCGCCTGACATATTGGGCATTTCCATTCCATATATAAATGTCGTCCGCGCATATTTCACCACACACACACACATAAAATGTCCTCGATATAGCAATAAAGTGGCACTCTGCATATACCGAGGACATTGAAAAATACATGAACAATTCAAGGCCGCGAGTGCCACCTAGCAACCTATTCCCAGTTTATACATTTTATATCATTTATACCAGTGGGGCCCCGGGGATTCGAACCCCAATCTCCGGATTTTCAGTCCAGCGCATTGACCAACTCTGCTAGAGCCCCATAAAAATCTTTCGAGCGCTCTGACGGATTTGAACCGCCGATCAGTGGGTTGCAACCACTTGCCTTACCGGGCTTGGCTAAGAGCGCATATCATTATCCCGAAGACAGGCGTCGAACCTGCATGCTGCATGCGAATACAGCGCCGGATCCTAAGTCCGGGGTGTCTACCAATTCCACCACCTCGGGGAATTGAGCCAGCTGGACTTGAACCAACAACATCAAGACTCAAAATCTTGCGTGCTACCAATTGCACCACGGCTCAATAGTAGCCCCTCCGAGGCTCGAACTCGGGTGCCGGGATTGAGAATCCCGTGACTTAACCGCTGGTCTAAAGGGCCAAATAGTCGGCACAGAGGGATTCGAACCCATCACGACCTTGCGGCCACCAGACCCTGAATCTGGCGAGGCTACCAGTTACTCCACATGCCGTTAGTCGATCTGGTGGGACACGAACCCACAATTCCTTTCGGACGACGCATTTTGAGTGCGTTGCGTATGCTTTCCGCCACAGATCGGTATATAAAGCGCCTATCCGGGGTCGAACCGGAACCAACTGCTTGGAAGGCAGCGATGCAGCCAATACACCATAGGCGCATTATAGTGCTCCATGAGAATTCCGCCATCTCGACTCCCGCCTTAAAAGGGCGGTACTCTATCTTCTGAGTTAATGGAGCCGACACGACTGAATTGGCAGTCGTCACCATCATAATCGTTTGTATTTTCGTTTCATATTCATTGTTCCTTGTAGTCGCCCAGACCGGCATCGAACCGGCACGCGATTACTCGCTGCGGATTTTAAGTCCGCATTGTCTACCCAATTCCATCACTGGGCGTTGTTGAAAGTTAGTCTCGATGGCTGGACTTGAACCATGCACTCTGTTACGAACCAGCCCCTCAAGCTGGCGGGTCTACCAATTCCCCCACATCGAGATAGAGCACCTATCCGGGTACGATCCGGAGCCTTAACCTTGGCAAGGTCACTTGCTACCACTACAACATAGGTGCATATAAATAGTTGCCCGTGATGGATTTTAACCACCGAATGGACGCTTCAGAGGCGTCTGCCTTAGAACGGACTTGGCGAACGGGCAATAAGTAGTGCCGGTTGATGGATTCGAACCACCGAGAGTTCGTTAGAACGGGAGATTTACAGGCTCCAGCCATTGGCCACTAGGCGAAACCGGCATAGCTCCACCTCCTGGATTCGAACCAGGAACCTGACGGTTAACAGCCGACTGCTCTACCAGTTGAGCTAAGGTGGAATAAAGAATAGTGGGTGTGGATGGATTCGGACCATCAAAGGCGTAGCCGTCGGTTTTACAGACCGAAGAAGATCTCCAGCTCTTCGGCACACCCATAAAAATTCGCAGGGACTGAGAGGTTCGAACTCCCGACATGCAGTTTTGGAGACTACCGTTCTTCCAGCTGAACTAAATCCCTATATTCGTACTCGATCTTGGATTCGAACCAAGGTTGTTTCTGCTTGTAAGGCAGACGCCATCGACCAGCTAGGCGAATCGAGTATATAACGGGACCAACGGGGATCGAACCCGTGCCTACAGCGTGACAAGCTGTTGTCCGTACCACTGAACGATGGTCCCAAAAATGGTTAACGCAGCCCCCGGTGCTTTAGGTTCTTATGTTGTTTCGGCGCTTTGTACCGACCGACCTTAACTTTGTCGGAGCCGGCATTCTTTAACTGCCGGGCTGCATCGTTGCGGAAGAAGGATTTGAACCTTCGACCAACGGATTATGATTCCGCTGCTCTGACCGGACTGAGCTACACCGCAATAATTTGTTCGTGCTCCCACCTGGACTCGAACCAGGATCCACAGATTAAGAGTCTGCTCGTCTAGCCATTGACATATAGAAGCATAGTCCTCACCCCTGAACTCGAATCAGGAACCTCTACCTTATCAGAGTAGCTATCTAACCAATTGATATAGATGAGGATGGTGGAGCACGATGCAACCTAGGCTGCTTCCCGGCAAAGCCGGATGGATACTGCCCCAAAATCCATTTAGTAGGACCTCCGGGTGTCGATCCCGGTTCCCCGCCGTGAAAGGGCGATGAACTAGCCAGCGTATTCTAAGGTCCCATAATCGTAGTCACTGAGAGATTCGAACTCCCGACCCCCGCGTTCGTAGCACGGTGCTCTTAAATTCCATCTGAGCTAAGTGACCATATTTTAAAAACTATTATTTCCCTTCATATTTGCCGTATTTTGATTCCCATTTCATAATACGCTGCTGCAATTCTTCGAGAGTAATCGATGATTTCTTATTCTTTGAAACATTATCCACATACAACATTAACTGGCAATTTGCTGGATGTGCAATTATTTCGGGCAACACTTTATTATCAAACCCAGATTTAACACTGTACATGTGATCCCGTGTGACACCGGAAGGATTATTCTTCTTATTTTTGGGACTGTACCATCCATATTGCTTAACCAGGCTAAAATCAAACTCATCCGGATAATTTTGCAATGCAAATTTGAATATACATGCTTGTCTATACTGCCTATAAGTACCACGAAATTCATCATTCACGACATGTTGATTAAACCGGTGTCTGCACTCAGCAGAGCAGAAACGCCTATGACTGGAATGACCGATTGAAATTAGCTTTCCACAACATTTACAAATTATTGGGGGCAATGCAATCCGTTGTCCATTCACAAACTTCTTGCCAGTCAGAGTAGCACTAACCTTTGCCTTAGTTTCATCGGTACGGATGCGAGAGTTTGCACAACTACGCGAACAGAATCTAGGTAACCGATTCTTATCCAAGTCAATTTGCTTTATCATTTTATGAAACGGTTGACTGCAATGTTCACATATTGCAGTACATTCAACCAAACGTGCATTTCGCTCTCCTATACGCCGCCACGTTTCACGTGATTTTTCCCAACCAAGTTTGATATTCCGTCGGTTTGCCGCCAATTTCTTTTCGCTAATAGCCATTACACTCTCCAACATCTTCCATTATAATATAGCTTATACTTGACAACAAATGTAGATGGTTCGATATAAAAATCTATCCAAAATAGTGGAACCGGTGGAAATCGAATCCACCCACCCGGCTTGCAAGGCCAGGTCGCCTCCTTGGAACATGCGGCCCCAAATGTTTACTGGACCCTACGAGGAACGATCTCGTCACACCTACCTTGCGAAGGTAGGTCGCCACCAAGGAACATGAGAGCCCAAATTTTAAAGTCATCCGAAATGTCAATCTGCTAACCGGCTTCACGAGCCGGTTGTTAGTGGAACCCTAGGAAATCGAATCCTACCCATCGATCCTGCCAGGATCAATCGCCTCCTTGGAACATGCGGCCCCATATGCGGCGGTTAAATAAAAAACCAGGTTGCTCTTTCGTTGCAACCTGGTTCCTTATCAACCCAACCTAAAAGGAATTTTACCAGTGCAACGGCCCCAATTTCTTGGCGCAACCGAGATTACGTTCTGCGGCGGCAAAACTAATCGTGCGATAATCCAAGTGTGACAGTTGCTGTTTCATAGTAAAATTTTCTCTTACGACATATTGTTTATATGAATGTTAGAAATAAAATGATGGATTTTCAAGGGTAAAATGCAACTTTTTATGTAAAAAGAAGTTTACATTTATTTACGCTTCGGTCAAGTGGGTCGAAAAGTCCGGGTGCGCGGACCTGTAGACCGGTTCCAGTTCATCCAGTTTCTCAGTGAGCCACTTGATATTATCCCCATTAAACCACGTCTGGTGCTTGGTCACATCGTTGTCATCATGCACCTTCGTCCACGATGTGCGGACGATTACCTTCGGTGCGCCCTCCGGCAACCCCAGGGGACCGCTGATGCTAATGAACAAATAATGTGAATCGTCGATATTGAAGTTGGCGCGATACTTCTCGATGGCATCCACATCTCGGGAGATGAACGACTTGGACGGATCCGCGTTCGCAATTACGTTGAGTATCTTTTCCCTCATTTTCGAAGTGAACCTGTGGTACTTGCCGAATTCGTAGATGTGGTTCTTCTCCACATAGTCAGAATAGAGCGCATCAAAGAACTCCTCGGCCTTACACTTCGACATCTTGCCGGCTGCCCTGCACTGGCTGCGGAAATACTCCTTGAACCCCGCGGCATCCATGTTGCATGGCGGGCATGCGTCCACGACATGCCACCCGAAATCTTGAATCGGAACGAACCCGGCCATCTTGAGCATCACCGTAAGGTGAATGTACCGGTCGTCCATCGGCTGCCCGGTGATGTCATAGAGCGGCATGTGGTCGCCAATCCAGTTCAGCAACTTGTTGAACGGGGTGCACAGGAAATGCCATGGCCTCCTGAACAGCGTGTAATACAGGCTCGGCTTGATTAGCAGGGCGTTGCGCGTATATGTGGTGTCGGCATACTTGGCGAGTTGATCCTTGGACATCCTGATACAATCGTCCATCTCAGCCAGCGTCTTGACATATTCTTCCATGGTCATAAAAATAACCCCGGTTACTATCCGGGGTAAAACTATTTCAAACCTGCTACGAAACGGATTTTATGCTACTCGTAGCGGATTATGCGCGGCTTCCGAAGATAAGGCTGAACGAGTTCATGAAGTCCTCGGCGCTTTCCGCATAGGAATTCTCGGGTGAGTAAGTCTCGCCGGTGAGCTCGGCCTGCATCTTCTTGAATTCGCCATACGGGTCACCGTTCACATTGTATCCACGTTCGCCAAGCGGCTCCAGGAACAGTGTCTGGACATACGCATCCAGTTCGGCCTCCTCATCGTTGCTGAACCGGGCGCTATTGTCAAACGAGTTCAGCCGTTCAAGGATAAGGTTATGGCCGTACATGGGATTGTCCATGGCCATGCGGTTGAACCGGGTAAGGGCATCCATTCCCGGTTCCTTCACGGCCTCGGCCCTTCCGCCGAAGACAATCATGTTCGGTGCATCAGCTGACATTATTAGTTTCCTCTGCCGTAATAGGCGTCATTGTCCCAGTCGTAGCAGTCATCTTCGGGGAGAATGTAGTGTCCACCGACACCCACCGGATCACCCAGGTCTTCGCGCTTGAAATCGGCGTCAAAGAAATTCTTCGCCGGCTTGAAATACTTTCCGGTGACAGTCGAGAACACCTCGTCCCCATTAGGGCTTACCCACCACCCGATTTTCAGCGGCTGGTTGTACAGCGGTTCCAGATAGACCGGATTGAGGGACTGTTCAATCTGTTCCAGAGGAATGCCGTTCAGGTGCGGGCCATAGATGCCGGGCTTGTCCTTGTAGTCCACATACTTCCAACCCTTCATGTCCCCGATACGGGCACCGGTGAAGTTCCATGTGCCCACGCGATACAGGGTGTTGGCGTTGTTGCGGGATTCGTCCACGAATTCGTGCGCGGCATTCCTTACCTCCCCAACAGCATCGATGGCCTTCGGGGCACCAGCGGTCACGCCGGCACCAAGCGCGGCACCGATTGCAAGGGCAAGGGCATGCTTCTTCACATAGTCAGAAATGGTGCCGGTTACACTTTCGGCAACCATCGGGAACTGGCGCTTCTCGATCGAACCGTCATCCGCAGCTCCTGTATAGTGTACCGGGGCCACATAGGAAGATTTCGGGGGAATGGCCATCGCATCGCCATACAGCTTTGCGGCAACCGTCTTCGGGGAGACGGTAGTCTCGAACGCCTTGAACACGTAATCGCTGTTCTTCTTGAACGCCTCGTTCACGGCATATTCGGTGATGTCCTTGCCCATGGAGATGACCATGTTACGGAACTCGGTCCCGACCTTTATCATGTAGTCGTCAAGAGTAGCTTCCAGGCCAACGTCGGAGGCTGAAACGGCATCAGCAACCGCCTCGCACAGGGTGCGCATGCCGGTCTCCTTGGCCAGCGTTTCAAGATAATCTAGGTACTTCGTAAACTGCACGATAAACCGTCCCTTATTGTATCTGGGAACAGATTTATAAGATTTCCACTAGAAGTCCACATTAGCAAAACGGCATAACGTCGGTTTTTACGCCGAACTCCTTTTCCAGTTCCAGGTACCTGGCCTTGTATTCGGGGCTATTCTTAATCTCTTCCCGAATTTCGTCCGCAGTCTTCCCGGCATCACAAAAACCTGCAGGATCATGCCGATTGGCTGCATGAAGAATCCTGTCATTCACCTTGTCATTGAGTTCATGTGCAAGCTGTCGCTGTATCTGGCGTTCCGTGATGTCGCAAAGATAGGTCACAACAGCCACATACTGGGTAGCAAACTCCGCATCGGACACCCTGTCACATAGCATGCGACCTTTCTGCGATATAAGGCATGATGAAAGGTTGACGTTCTGAACTTCGTGCGTTTCGGAAAACTGGTTGACCATGTCCTGAACCTTCTCCAGGTCAAACCCATACATGAATTTATACCGGTCCTTCCAGATATGCGGTGGATGGATTGTTGTCGTTTCGGCATCGCTCATCAATCTTCTCCTTTCGGCGCCTCCATTGTAACGCCCTTATACGTCTATAATCGTACCGTATGCGCCTACGGCCTGCATGCGCTGCTCGGGGCAGCGTGTATTTACCGTCTTGTCGCAGGAATAGCCGCAATGCGGACACCGGCACGTATAGTTCACGTAATCAAACGCACCGTGGCCCTGACGGGTGACCTTGGCCTCTCCGAGGTCAGCATCGAAAATGCAGTCGCATTCCTCGCATACGAAACGGATCTTCTTGGTAGTGCCTTCACGAACGATTTCCATTAGTTGTACTCCTCTGCAAGATATACCCGCTGGTCTGCGGGAATCCACTTTACGAAACCTGTTTCCACCTTTTCAAGCCGGACGATAAGAATACCGCTCTTCTTGGAGACTACCGGATTGCCGGTCTTCTCGTAAGTCCACTTGGAACAAGGCGTAAGTTTGATGTAGGTGCCGATGTGGAGGTCACCTATGATTGCTGTCTTGTGCTCGGGCATATTATTCCTCCCCGCAGTCATCTTCTTCCCCATAGGGATAGAGGTCTATGGTTTTACCCGCGTGGTCGGGTGAAACGGAGCCGACCGTGTGGGGGTATTTCTCCTCCCGCATGAAGATGATTTGGTAATCGGAACATCCGAGGGAGATCATGGTTTCCAAATGTTTGTAGAGCTGGAGGGCCGTCATGGGTTTGTTCCTTGTGAGATGTTTATGGCAATCTAGTTAAATTTATCGGCAACTGCGCAAGCGATGACACCAATTATCACGATAGCGACCATCAGTTCGATAAGCGTTACACCTTTCTTCACGTTTCCTCCTAATAGACCTTGAAATTCGTGTCACCGCAGACCATTGTCGAATCGGATGACTGGTAGCAGTCATTAGTCGGAGCAGAACTTGTATCAGTTGAACACCCGACTATGTAGAACATCGCGGCAATGATGCCCAGGGCGATCAGCCACATCACGTATGCAAGTTTCATATATCCTCCGGCGGTTCATGTTCCACCTTGTGTAGTTCGACTTCCCCCACCTTGCGCATGTCCTCGATGTCGCTCAGAGTGACATCCACCTCCAACTGCTTGGTGGTATGCTGGTTCAGCTTGACGTACTTGATAGGAACCGCGGTGAACGTTATCACCGACCCCGGTTCCAACTGTTCGCACCATGGGCCGACCCGTACCCAGACATGGTCACAAATCTGGATATGGCGCTCATCCATGATGGCATACAGCAGGGCAAATTTCCCGTAGCAGTCCACCTTGATAAAGGTCGCCTGGTATCCATGGCGTTCCATTGTCTGTCCGAGGTTCCTCATGTCACTAGTCCAACAGTTTCAAGAATTCGTCCAATGTTTCGGGGGTGTACACGTCGATGTGCTGCCCAGCCTTCTTGAACTCGTCGATAGCCTTGACCTTCTTCGGACCGGCATTGTCGCCAAGGAGAACGAGGTTGCACTTCTTGGTAATGGAAGAGCAGATGGTACCGCCGTTCGATACCACCATGTCCTTGAACACATCACGGTCCAACTTGGAGAAGGTGCCGGTCATGATGCACACCCTACCGGCGAGCTTCATGCTCTGGGCCTTCTTGACATTCTGGGCCACGCCGAGTTCGACCATCTTCGCAATCATGTCCTTGTTCTGGTTGATGAACGTGACGAAGCGGGTCATGAGGATATCGCTTACACCACCGGCCTTGGCAGCATCGACGAACTTGGAAAGGAATTGGGCGGAGGTTTCGGGGTCAGAGGACACAAATGCCCCGAAACCACCCGCCGCGGAAACAGCGGCTGCAACCACCGGGGATGCCTGGTGGCCAAGTCCCTGGATGGAGAACCCTTCGATAAGCTGATGCAGGTAGTTGTCCTTGGTCTTCGCGATTGCCGCAATGATCTTCGCGGCGCTCTTTTCGCGAATGTTGCCGAGACCAACCAAGTCTTCCTTGGTAAGCGTGTAAAGCTGGTCAAAGGAACGGACCTTACCCGCCTCGAAAAGCAATTCGGCCATGCTTTCGCCCACGCCCATGATGTTCATGCAGCCACGGGAAACAAAATTCGCCAATTTCAATACGAACTGGGAGGTGCAGTTTTCATTGTC
>JAEIGA010013727.1_pt1 | contig 12322 bp, 11 predicted proteins | sample 9270691 | NCBI WGS metagenome assembly JAEIGA01 (sample SAMN17057246, study PRJNA624740) | gut metagenome | biome: biome; isolation source: fecal sample | host: Bos grunniens | place: China: Xizang | collected 2019
ACTTTATTCTGAACAGGATGAATAGAAGTGCTTGAGAGCGCACTATCAACCGTAATTGCTTCCACATCCGTTTCGTCTGTGATTACGTAAATCGTGTTGCTGTCTTTGCTTTCTAAAGCCGTATATTGCGCCTTCGTACCCACCCATTGTTTGATAGCTGCACTTGCTCGTTGCTCTTTCACAGCAACCGTGGAAATGGCTGAGCCACTATCTACGATTGTAACACCATCAGCGTTGCTTGCTTTATCGGAAAGCGCTGTAGCAAGAGCCGTGTTTGATACGTATGTGCTGGCGGCGTCGGTTTGAGTTAAGAACTTGGAATCGGCCTGAGCCTTTGTATAAGAAGCGCTTTCAGAACCGATATATGTAAATGTGCTAGTTTCTGTGTCCCACCGATAGTACGAAGGAGCGTCTCCGTGTGTACTATCGTCTAACACTTTAATAATGTCATTGTCTCCTAGCGTAGAGGTGTCGTAGGATTGTAGCTCGGCGTATGTGCCCACAATGTCTTTTACGTCGCTTGCGGCTGCAAGCCCGTCAATTTGGCTTTGCAAATTAGCGTCTGCGTCTGCTCTTAGACCAGCTTCCGCGCTAACACCTGCGTCTGCATAGGATTCTGCTTGAGAAAGAGTGAGAAGTGATTGACGGTTAATTTCATTCGTCATCTCTTGTTTAGCTTCTGCAACCTTTTGGTCGGTATATTCTCTCCCCTCTTCCCCAGTTGCTTCTGCCCAACCTTTAGCGGAATGTTCTCCACCAAGTTCTTCCACTTGCTCATCAGTACCTTCAGCCCAAATACGAGCGTGTTCTGCGCTGTAAGCAATAGCACCCTTAATCTGAACAGGGTTAATCGGTGTGGGAACTACAATCACTTGGTCTGCCATATTATAAGCCCTCCGCTAATTTCGGCTTGACGATAAATGTATTAGGGGCCGCGATTTCAATCTGCCCATCTTCGTCCATATAAGAATTAGGAATAACTGTCTGCTCTACTCCGTCAGAGCCAGTTAATTTAATGCCATAATAAAATCTTCCAACTCCCAAGCTCTCCGTGAAAGCTACAGGGACAGGTATCGTTACTTCGCTTAGTTGGTTGCTATCAACGATAATTTCGTTCAAAATTACACGGTCAGGTGGATTGACTACGCCCAAACTCACTTTGTAGTTATCGTCAGTAGGAATACCAGTAACATATACGTTCCCACCGTCTCCCTTCCGGCAAGAGATATTCCCTTCAGTATCTACATAAATCCCTTGCAAAATGCTCATAGCGAACCTCCCAACTCTCTAATCTGCCTTCTTAAATCGTTTGCTTGCGTCTCTAGTTCGGTTAAATATGTGCGGTCCTCTTCTGTAGCTGTTCCAGCCAAGATTGCACGCATAGAGCGATTTGATTTTTCGTCTATGGTTGTCAGCTGCGCTTTCAGTTCTTCAATTTGTTCTTCTTTAATTAACTCTTCTGGTTTAGCAGGAGCATATCCAACTAAGTACCAGCCCCCGTCATAAGATTGCTCAACATCCATCTTTTCCATTCCGATTGATTTGTAGAACTCTTCATTTGAGCCAATACCAACGGTACATTTCTTTGAGCTACCATCAATTATTTTAGCGTATAGAATCATTTTTTAGCTCCTAGTAACGGATATAAAATCATAGACCAATCTCTAGAACGCCCTTCTCTCGCTTTCCACGCACGCATTGTTTGTCCTTTTGATACCCTACAACAACCAGCCCAATATCTCTCTCCGCCCTCGTTGTTTGCAGCAGACCAGACAATTTGGTCATCTACTCTAAGTTCAAATGTGTTGTAGTCTGAAAACCATCCTCTCACAACACAAAGTCCGTCAAAATCAGCAGTTTCTACAGTGCTGTCTACTGATAAAGAAACTCCAGCAGAGTAGTCTACACGTTCATTGAAAAGAACCTGTGAATAAACAGGATATAAATCTTCACGGGTTAAAAACCCTGCAGGAGAATACGGCTGTATACTTGTAATATAAGTACCGTTACCTGAGTATTCACATATAGGGCCAGAACCATTGAATGTAGTCCAGTTAGTCCCATTATCAGTAGATTCTTTGATTAAGTTAGCACCATAGTCGTACCAAAGGATTACATCTCCTGTTGTAGTGTTTTTGACAATAGGTCTTTCATAGCCGATATGATAGTTCTTAGACAATACAGATTGTAAAGAAACACTATCATTAGCTTCATCATAACGAATAAATAACAGTTTATTCTTGGCTGTTACTTCGACTGGAGCAAAGGTATAGTTCTGAGCAAGCTCTAATTTCTCAGACAACAAAACATTGTTTTCATCTCTTCCTTTCGGAATGCTTACGCCGAGTCCGCCGAACACCGTGATTTGGTTATTGATTAACGCCGATGTACCATTAGGAGCTTTATAGATAAAATTGCTTGCAAAGCGAAGGTTCGAAGCGTCCGTGCGTAAGTATGCCTTGTCCAACTGATAAGGGCTTACAGCCAGGTTTTTGCTCAAGTCCTCGTCATCAGCGATTTGTTCCGCTGTCAAAGACATCTCTTCGTCGGTTGCAAAGCGTACAATGCCTTTTACGGTTTCGCTCGCTTCAGGCGTGATTTCATACCAGCGAGAGCCATTGGAGAAAAACCAGTAGCAATCCCCAATTCCTTTTAGCGTTACGCGATTTTTTGCTACCGTGTCTCCATAAATCTGGAATGTGTAAGTGTTGTGGTGTACTGTATCTGTTCCTACGGTTTCCGTAGTATGCGTGAAACCAGAAGAAACAATCGTTTGATACGTTCCTGCAATTTTCTTCACGCACAGTAATTTCCCAGGCATATCCCCAGCCACAGGTAGATTGATTAGCAACGCATAATAACTGTTGCCATTTACCTGTTCGTCATCCCATACTTGCGTTAAGCTACCAATGTTCCCATCATTCACAAAAATAATCTGGTCGCTTGCACCTACTGTATATTGAGAAGTGCGTGTGGTATAGTTCATTGACGGAATAGGTTGCGCGTTTTTGCCGATAAGTCCAACGTCAATCGCCTTAATGGTTTCAGGGACGATAGCGTCGTAGAGCACAACGGTTGTGGTATTAGTACCAGCAACGTAAGTGGCAGATTTAATGTGGCTGTATGCTTGTACGTCGGAGTCATCAGTAAGGCGAATGGCACGCCCTTGTTCAAACGCTCCAGTATAATCTCCTTCTACAGAGAAAGAAGATGTGCTCACTTGTGTTCCTTCCACGTCAACGGTTGCCCATTCACTCCCAGAAACCGTACCACCGCTAGTTTGAATACCATTCAAATACGTGTAAATACGGTTATACTCTTGGTCGAGCCAAGCGCTAGGAAGCGTACCGTTGGCTGCGCTTCTGATTTGAAATCTGTTTTGACCGTCAGGTCTGAAATATACGTCTGCCATTATTTTTGTCTCCTGTCAGCAAATGTGCCAACTCCGTTGAACTCTAAACCATTTATACTTGTTTTTTCGGCTATTGTCAAACTCAAAAATTTACCACAATTCATTAACGGAACTCTTAACGGAATCGGCGTATAAGAGTCCATATAGAAATCTGTTTCCCACGTGTAGAAACGGTCTTTGTCCATCTTGCTGGTAATGACCGCCGTATCATAATCTACGTCGTAAGCGCCTACCGCAAACTCAGCAGACACAAACTCTCCGTTGAACACCTGGGCATTTACTTCTAGCATACCACCAGGCTTAGCGGCTGCAACTAACACGTCTGCATATTTCGGATAGCAAGTAGCGCCGTAAGGATGTAACGGAAGCCACGCTGTTTTCCAAATGCACAGCTGGTCCTCTCCGTTAAACTTATAATCATTCCCGTACTGGTGCAGATACCCTCCAGACAGAATGTCTAAGTTACCGTCCACATCCATAAACGTACCTGTCCATTGCGCCGCGTCGCTAGGGAAAATCAATCTACTAAATGCCTTGTAACGTGCGCTGAACACAATAGCTGCTCTTCCGAAACACCAAAAATACAAATCTTCAGCCACATAATATCCAGAGCACAGATAATCCTCATCAAAGTCCTCTTTCATTAAGCGCATAATCTCTGGGTCATTTATGGCACTAAAATCATTTACCACAATCTTTGTGCTGGGGTAAATCATAGCCAAGTTCTTAATGCCCGTTTTAGTGAGCAAAAACAGGTTGTTATTGACGTTTATGTTAGTTTGCCCACTAACTATGCCTGAAAGCGGAACCACTTGATATAGGGCGAAATCGGCGTTTTCTCCGCTAGGCACGTTGCCACTATATACTAAGATATGGTTTTTGAAAATAAAACAAATGAAATCCAAATACCCTTTAATGTCAATTAGTTCATCTGCTTGCGGTAACACTCCGCTAAAATCGATATACCCCTCAATGGTAGTTGCGTCTTGTAGAGCAGAGTGCATTGCTTCCATTTTGTTTTGTGCATTGATATACCACATACGGTTCTTATACACAAATGGTTTCATAGGGGTAAAGTTTTCAAGGAGTGTCCACTCACTTGCCCCTTCCCAGTTATCAGCGACCAGCGTACAGATTACATCATCTCCGTTGACAGCAACTAACTTATTTCCCATTTGTGCGAACTCAATCTTGGCGGTGCTAGTATCTGCTGAAGGGCTTGCATACACTTGCGTAAGTTCCTTTCCACCGCCTAACAATGGAGTAAGTTCATAGATACGTCCTTTACCGCCTACAAAAGTACGGTCAACGCTAGAGCCATATATGTATCGGATTCCGCTATTCACGCCAGTTGCAATACGGTTTTCGTGGATAGGTTTATATCCTTCCACCTTGCGTAGTTTATTATCTCTACCGACGTACAGGTTTTGTAAAAGGAGAGAATACTTGGTGTCCATTTTGCCTGGAGCTACCGTGGAAATCTCTCCTCCTGTTAAGTCGTTGAACTGCTGTTCGATTAGTCTATACACTTATTCTGCTCCAGTTCGTATCTTCATTTAGGTTGCTGTCTGTGGTTAGATACCGCATAAACAGTTCTCTGCCTGAAACGTCCCCACCCATACCAAACTCATCACGGGCAAGATATTCCGTCCCTTTGATAACTAAGTCGCTGTCATAGACAGTTCTATCGCTTGCAAATTTTAGTGCAGAAGGTCTTTCAAACACTTCCACACGCACATATTTTTCTTCGTCTAGTGCGCTATTAAATGTGATTCCTAGGCTGTGATTTGTCTTTGTAGATACGATATAAGACGTAGGAATGCTACGGGAATTAGTAATAAAAGAGGTAATGCTGGTCCCATTGGCCTGTACTAATTTAGAGTTCTCAATAGTAATTGTGCCTAACCCGTTTAGGTTTTTGCAGTTCACGGGGGAAATCAGCATATCGGTTTTGTTAGGTTCTAACAAGTGCGTATATACTGTTAGCGCATTTTGCGTGGTGCGACCAGCAGCTAACAATTCAGTAATAACGTCATTCATCATCATCCCAATCTTTTTGGCGTTCGGTTCAGAAAGACGTTTAGAAATCGGAAAACTAAGGCGTCCTTGCACTTCTTTAATCATATCAAAATAGTGCATAGAACTTCCTTCGTATCGTGTGGTTGTGCTAATAAGTTTGTCTGCATTATAGATATGTATAGAATACAGAGCACCAGGAGCAATGTTTAGATATTGACTCGCATATACGTAGAACCCGTCCTCGATAATGTTCTTATACAAGGTCATAAAGTCAAACGTATCAATGTTAGAATTGAACACGTTTTGGTGGCTCAATTCAACCAGTTGCATATAGCAACCTTTGTCTAATTCATCTTGCCACTTGCCTTTGGATTCGTTCCAGTATTTTCCGTCTGTGCCTAGTTGCACTACGGCTTTTAGCGAGTTAATTGCTTGGGTATATCTGTATTCTATACATTTCATAGCAAATCCTTATTTCATTTTAAGTTTTGCGTCATCACGGGCAGGAGTGGAGTTATAGGCGCGTTTCTGCACTTTTACAGGTTCGTAGTGCGCTCCGTCTCCGTCCTTTACCAGTTTCGGTGCTCCGAACGTCTTGCTGTTTTTCAAGACATCTATTGCCGATTCGGGTAGGATTGTTTCCTCTCCGTATTTGAACTCAAACTTTACGCCGTTAATGTTAATTACGCCGAGACCGCCCTGGCTTTCTCCTTCAGCCGGATAGACAATCACTTTGTATTTTTTTTCTTCATTTAACATTTGGCGCGTGGAAATATCACTCAAAACTTTCCCGTGAGCCGCTTCCGCTTGTTCTTTCAGAGCTTTTTCGGCTTCGGCTTTGGCTTCCTTCATAGCGATTTCTTGGCGCACTTCATTCTGCTTCTTCTCTACAAGAGCGTCTAATTGTTCTTTAGTCAGTTCAATCTTATCAGATTGCACAGTAGTTTCTTGCGCGGTTTCTTTCGCTTCTTCTTGTTTTTTATAAGCCATTTTCACACACTCCTTTGTTGGGGGGCCGAAGCCCCCCATTCAAACTATTTGTAGCACAGCAACGTGGTTACAGCGCCCGATACGTTTAGGTCAGCGTCAGTGCCTAAGGTTACGGTGTTGTCCCCGTTGAAGGTTACGATACCAGACGTCAATGCAGCGGCAGAAGTAAGTTTCATAGCTGCAGTAGCGCCTTTGTACGCAATAGCACAAGCGCCACCAGCGGCGACCACTTCTACTTTGCGAGGGTTAAAACCCACTTCTGCGATATAGGCAGAGCCGTCGCAGGAAACGGGAATACTTACAATGTTCGGATTGTCAAATACTTGTTTATCAGCCATATTCTATTCCTCCCGATTATAAGCCAGAGCAAGCAGCTTCAATACGGACCACGAAGTTCTCGTTCAAGATTTTCGCGGTATGCCATACTTTGTAGCCGATAGAACCGCGTTGAGCCAACGGGTCCGATTTGGTTGCTTCGCCCACAGGTACGTATAACATTTTACCAGCACCATAGCCAGTAAGGTTGATTACGCCGAAAGCGTCCTCAGCCACGACAGGAATGCAATACACGTCGGCATTGGTCCCCGTGGTGCTGATTACATTGGTACCACCAGAAGCACCGCCGTCAGCAACTTTGGTTACAAAGTTGTTCATAATGAAGCGTACGCCATTGATAGAACCAATTTCGTCAGCGGAAATCGGTTTGCCAGAGGCGTATTTTTCCACAGGTACGAAACCGCTAATCGCTTCAATATCAGCACGCAAATCGCTATGGGCAAAGGCCACATAAGAAGCGCGGATAGCAGAAGTGTCGTAGAGGTTCGCAGGGTTGTTTTGTTTGGTTACTTTCTTAGCGAAGTTACCTTCCAAAACGCGAATTGCTTTTTTGATTGCGTTGGCGTTGAGTACCGTATTCACAGCGGAGCGTTGGGTTCCGTTCGTGAAGATTACACTCGTACCAGAGCAAAGTTCAGTAGCGTTAATGCTTTCCAATACCGCACCCATATTTTCGCCCAATACAGGAGCGAAGGCTTTGATTACGGATAAGAAAGAAGTATCTTCTACTTTGTCGGTATATTCGATAAAGCGACCATATTCTTTAATGGTGGCTTCAATCGTGTTTACGACTACTTTGGTGGCGTTAGGGGTAATCCCTTCCGTCAACTCAATCGGGTCGGTTTCTAAGCGTTCCACACGGGTAAAGTGAGCAACGGTAGAAGCATTTTTCGGCAACGGTTTTACTTGCGCTACGAGAGCAATGTTCATATACTGACGAGCGAAAGGTAACAGTTGCGAAAAGGAATAATAACTATACTCGGGTCTAATATACGCCGAAGTAGATACACCTTGTTCGTTTGCCATTTATTATCTCCTTTGGCTATATTCCTCCATCTGGCGAGCAATTTCGCGCTTATACGCTTCTTCCTCTGATAACAAAGGCTTTGGCGCAGGCGCAGCCACTTTACGGCTAGTTTTCGCCTGTGTGGAATATAGTCCTGTTTTGTTTTCGTTTTCTTTTGCGACTTGATTTATTGCTTCTTTTTCGTAAGGCAGGTTTAGGAATTTCTTATATTCTCTATAGCCCTGGATTAAATCACGAGGGTCTTTAGAATTTAAGAAGGAAAACCGTTGGCCTTCTGACAGAGACATAGCCCATTGTTGATAGCCAGCCATATTTTGACGCATAAAGGAATCATATTCAGGTTCTTCTGCTTGGATTTTCGGCAAGATATTCTCGGCGAAATCTTTTTGAATGGCCCGTAATTGTTCTTCTCTTGCGCTTTGAGCAGCACGCTTGTCCTCTTCACTACGAACAAATTTGCCCATAGTAGCCATTTGGTTTTCTAGGCGTTTGTTCTGTTCGGACAATTTCTTAAAAAGATTTTTCACGTCATCAGGATAATCTTCAAGGGCTTGAAGGTCCTTGTCATCTAACGTGGTTTGCGCCTGTTGCAACTGAGCCAGCTGTTCTTTGAGTTCGTTAATCTCTGCTCTAGCGGCAGAGAGTTCTTGCGAACGTCTAGTGAACTCAGCTTGGTTGTCTTTGGCAATCTTATTAAGTCGGTCAATTTCTTGCTGACTTTGTTTCTTGTAGTCCTCAATACTCTCTCCCGTTTCTTTCGCTGTTTCTGCTTCTTCGTTGACGTTGTTTTGTTCGCTAGTCGGGGCAGGATTTTCTGCAGTTCCTTCCTGCTTAGTCGGCTCGCCGGACATCATTTCGTCTAAAGACATTTCCCCGTTAGCCAATTTAGCATAAGCGTCATCAGCGTTTTGGGTAGTTACGTCTTGTTGCTGGTCTTTCATTTCTTCAGCCATTTTGTCTCCTTAGGGTAATGCTTCGCATTATAATCCTAAATCTTCTATTTGTTCTTGTAGTTCTTCCACTTTATCAGCAGAGAGCAACCCCCGATATACTTTTATCTGGGTTTGCAAGACGATTAGTTCTTCCGGCTTGCAATCTTCCAACCGCTTCTTTAGCGATAGGAGTTCCTGTTGCACGTGAATAATACCGTCGTTACTCAGGAGCTTCATTCGTGTTCTCTATTGTTACTCGTGGTTGCTGGGGCATTTTCTCTTCTTTCTCTTGGTCGAGCATAGACCCCAGGATATTATCTGCCGCTTTCCCTTGCGCCTTGCCAAGTTCTTTACGGTCATTTACCATAATCTTAGCTTGCGTATCGAGTTCGAGGTTTTGTGCTTTCTTGATTAGGAGTTTGGCGTCGCTTTGAGGGTCGGCCTGTACGCCCATCTTTTGAAGCACTTGCGCTCTTTCTTCGGCAGTTAATGCTGCAAGCAGGTCTGAGCCAATGTTGGCACTCAGGCTCGCTTGCGACGCTTGCATAGCTTGCGCTTGCAAGGATTGAGTAATTCGTTGTGCTTCCACTTCTGACACAACCAATCCTTTTACATCTAACAAATCAGATACCAACCGCAATGCGTTGGTCTTGTTAATGTAAGGCAGTAAATCAGTTTCTTTAGCCACTTGGAATAGTTGCATAGCGTTTTCAAACTTAACGCCCTTCTCCATTAAACTATCTACGCCCATAGGCACTACGTCCAACGGATAGTTAATCCCCGTCGGATAAGAGCCGTCCACTTCGTTTAGATAGTTAAACGCCTTGACAATCGGCTTAATCCAAAACTCGTCAATGTTGCGGATAGTGGCCTTTAGATAAATGTTGCTCTGGTTGATAATCATTGCCATACCAGAGGCGGTTTTATTGAGATAGCTATTAGCGGCTTCTCCCTGGCTGTATTTCGGGATTCCACTTTCTTCGTCTGCCCAGCGTTCAAAACGGTCCATTGCCACTTCCAGACCGCCCGTTACGTCGGGGAAAGACAAAGGAACGATAGCTTGTCTAACGTCCCCTTTGATAAAATACACTTTCCCAGGATAGGCTTTTAGTCCGTCTTTAGTTGCACGGGTATCGATTTGCTCTTTGTTAATAGCGAACATACCGTTACCAGACAACGCCTTGTTGTCCACGGTCAAACGTGCAAAGGAGTTAATTAGCTTTTGGCTATCTCTGATACTCTCTGCTACGCCGATACCCCACGGGGAACCTGGGTTTTTGATATACGGACATACTTTGAAAATTCTATCGCCAGAAGGGTTGAGGTTAGCTTTTAAGATTTTGATAGAGGAAATTACATCTGTTTCGCTGGAAATACAAGCTAATACAACGGCACACTCAACGAGGTCCGTGTCTTTATTGGACACGCCTTCTGGTACTTCTTTTAGATGAGGTTTTACTAATGCATACGGAGCTTGGCCCCAGTATTCCACTACAGTTACTTTCAAATCTTTCGGGTTCTGCTCGCCCATATAGTTTTGGCCCTGTTGTACTTCGAGCTTTCTATATTCTTCCGGCAAGCAAGCCATATTGTATGCGGCAACTACATTTTCTTGGTTATATTCAGGGTTGCCAAAGAAAATCTGTTGGAACTCATACGGAGAGTAGGTGTGCTTTTCCATTGCCCCAATCGACTTATTGCACACATCTGCGTTGTTATCGGTATAGAAGTCCCAAATAGAAACTGGGTACACCCGTTTTTCCCGCGCCTTTACATACGTACGGCGCCAACGTGGATAACCCTTGAACGGGATTTGCCACATAGGAACTTGCCATCCTAGCACGTTGCGTACGTTCTCCTGTAGCCCTTCTACGATATGCTCTTCAATTACAGGCCCTTTCAAAATAGCTGTACCAAAGATAGCCATTTCGAGCATAGCCGTATCGAATGTATCACGCAAGTCAATCTTCTTGAACTGGTTGCGGATAATATCTTTTTGAGCGTTTGCAATGGGGGCTAAATCAAATTCAATTTTAGGGTTATTGACGAGAGGAACAAGACGGAAAGGTATTTCGGTGCCTAGCGTGTCCATCACTTTTGCGGTGGCTGCTCTTACTTTCTGTTGAGTAAGACGGATAAACACACGGCTTCTATGCTGTTGGCCTTCGGTTGTTTGTAGTTTATTGTTAGGGTTGTATTGCCCGATGAAGTTCCACCAGCATTCTTGCCATTTCTCTTCATAGGGTTTGCGGCCCTGAGCGAACTGTGTGAACAGTACGGAGATAAAATCTTCTAATGTAGAAGTGGAATAAATGTCCTTTATTTGTTCTTTAGCCACTAATAACCTGCCTCTGCGTCAAATGGAGAATAACCACTAGCTTCTTGTTCAGAAAAGATATTATCACTATTTTGATAATTTGTCAAGTGGTACTCCTCGCTTGGAACGTAGCAGGTTAAGATGTGAGCGTCGGCGATATTTGGACTTTTTACGCCACGCTTTTTCATATCAGGTTTACTCTCTACCTTAATTACCCCTTCCACCTTATACATAGGGCTTGAGAGTTCGCCACATAAATCTTCATCTTCATTATCCCACAGGGAGATAGAACCGAGCCTTAGCTCCTCTTTGAATCGGCCCCACAGCTCATCTCTAAGCCGATAGTACATTCTATCATCCGTAGCGTTATTACTGACATTCACTTCTAAAATTTCTATTGGTTGTCCCTCTAACAACTGTTTCAAACGTCTGGAACATCCGATTCCGATACCGTTGGAATCTATCATAATGTATCGTGGTCTAAAGCGCAATGCTTCACGAGCCACCAGTTCAGCCACCTGTATAGGGTCTTTGTTGGTATATTCTTTCCACTTATCAAACACGTTACCTGTGCGGAAAGCTACGACGGTAGCGTCTCCCGTGTACCCTACGTCAACGCCCATACACTTCATTACATCAGAACCCTGACTCTGTTTATCAAATGCCCTCACGCACTTACGAGCCATTGAGTAGGGAATGAACGAACTGGTTGAGGTTTGGGGGAACTCCCCTAGCACACGGCTCTTGTAGATGTCGCTTTCCTCTCCGTATCGTTTCGCCATCTTCTCAATGAAGTCAAAAGACGCAATACGGCTATCCAAACAGGAGATAGTGTGTGTGGTGTAGGTGGGGTTTTTTTCGTTAAAAATTCTATAGAATCCGCCTGTTGTATTAACAGGGTTACCCATCATAATCGTAAAGGTTTCTTTGGTGCCATAGTTAGCTTCCATAATTTCTATGGCTCTATCATTCACGTCAGACGCTTCGTCGATAATGTTTAGGTTGTACTCGCTGTGGCGACCTGCGAGGGACTGCGGGTTATCCTTTGTGGCGGTACGTGCTGCTGCGAACCAGATGTCCCCGTACTTCCTATGGTAAATGTTCTCGCTGGTCCATTTGAACTGGCTGGCTAGTATAGTCCCAACGGGGTTATCCTTCTCTGCCATAAACGTCATCCAGCGTTTTATCTCAGGCCAGAGCACGTCTCCTAACTGGTTAGCGCTAGGGGCCGTAGCTGTTATGATACATTTTGGTCTTGTGATTAGGTAGTGAATCGCAATGAAAGAAAG
>JAEIGA010013728.1_pt1 | contig 12320 bp, 12 predicted proteins | sample 9270691 | NCBI WGS metagenome assembly JAEIGA01 (sample SAMN17057246, study PRJNA624740) | gut metagenome | biome: biome; isolation source: fecal sample | host: Bos grunniens | place: China: Xizang | collected 2019
CAATGGGAAATGGTGCCTCGTATGATAGCAGGTCTGCTTTCCTATGAAGCGGAGAGAAAAACATCCGGTAAGCTTGCAAAAAACAACCCTAATAAAGACGCTCATTATTTCTATGCGGGTGAAAAGAGATATCCTGCCGCAAGATTGAATTTTTCCTTGAGCGATGGCAGACCAAATGCAATGACGTTGTTCTGTTTGCTATATCCTTCTCAATTCTTGGCTGATTGCTATAATCCTATTGAATGCTTAAATCAGAAAATGAGCTTAAAGGATATTGAAAAGCAGATTGGCAACAAGATCAAAGAAAAACTCGATAGATACGACGCCCCGACTAATGGTGACCAAGATGCTAAATGGTACTACTTAGCCCCTCTCCTTCTTGATGGTGCAGGATATGTTACCACTTGGCTCAATCAAGACCAATACCTTGCAGTTTATGACGAGGATGATGAAAAATCCAAAAAGCAAAAAGGCTTCTTAGCGCATTTGGAAGCACTCAAATCACTGTATAGAGATACCCATAACGGTCGAGTTGTTGCTTTAGGTAAAAAGCCCGACGATCTTGTTGAGGTGTTGACGGATATGGCGATAGCTTCTCCGGCAGTATGTATTTACAGAACATACAAGAAATATGCCAAGAGCTTTGCTCACTATCTTCCGAGCCAGATTGCCAAACTGTTCCTTAATCGCATGAACTCTCCCGAAGCAACCGCTATTGTAAAGCTTTCTGCCGGACGAAAGAATGATGATGCGCATTGGGAAAATCTTTTGACCTACTGTAAATACGGAAACATTCAAGCGATGTTTGATGAATATGCCCATTTGATCACAAACGGTCTTGACAAGGATGAACGCTTGATTGATAGACTTCATTACACAATCGCAGATTCGATGAATGTACGAACCACAAGCTATAATGTCGATACGCTTAACAACTTCAAGTCAAGAGTTACCGGTAAGAAGGAAAAAGCAGTTTCGCTACGTACACATTTTGCCGTAGCATTCACCAAAGGCGACGGTAAAGAAAAGGATGCTGACAGAAAGAAAACTGTCAGAAACTCCTTTAACTCTCCGTTCAGACCTTTCGTGTTGGCCTCCACCTCCATTGGACAGGAGGGATTGGATTTCCATAATTATTGCCGCCGAATCGTGCATTGGAATCTGCCATCAAATCCGATAGACTTGGAGCAGAGAGAAGGACGAATCAATCGCTTCGAGTGCTTAGCGATCAGACAAAATATCGCTTTGCGTTATGGTGAAGGTGATTTTATCAACAATGTTTGGGAAGAGCTTTTCGATAAGGCGGTAAAGGCTGAGAAGCTTGAAAACGGACACACTTCGGATCTGATTCCGTTTTGGGGATTAACGCCCAAGGAAGATATGCTGAAGATTGAGCGCATCGTTCCGATGTATCCTTTCAGCAGAGATGAGATTGCTTACGAAAGATTGATTAAGATCTTATCTCTGTATCGACTCACATTGGGACAAGCACGACAGGAGGAACTCTTGGAGTATATCTTCAATAATTGCGAGAATCCCGAAGAAATAAAAGATCTGTTTATAAATCTGAGTCCGTACTATAAGAACCTATAACAACTCCAAATACGAGGAAAGGAGAGAAAAATGAGAATTTTATTTTGTAAAGTTTCCGGAATGAAATATTACAAAGGCGCTTGCGAGCAGGATGTTCCATACAACGGCGGAAAGTTCGTTGAAGAAAACGGCTTTGGACACGAAGAATTCAATTTCTTGCCTATCGAGCTTGATGGCACGGAGCAAGCAATGTGCCTTGGGTTTGTAGAGCCTAAATCGAACAAAGGAACACGAAACACATTGCACATCGAAAACATCGAAGGTTGTTCCGCTTGCAAGCACGAGCCTTGTGTAGAAGATGTTTTGATAGTGTGGTGTGCTACACGTATGGAAGGCGATACCACCGTTGTCGGATGGTATAAGAACGCCACAGTGTTCAGAGAGCTTCAAGATTGGACAATGATGCTCGAGGACGGCTCGGAGGAAGACCGCTGCTATAATGTTATTGCAGAAGCAAGAAATTGTACGCTGCTGCCCGAAGGCGAGCGCAATCGTCATATTTGGAGCGTACCAAGCGCGAGATACACCAAGTCTTTCGGCTTTGGACAAGCGATGGTTTGGTATCCGACGGAAGATACGGCAAAGCCTTATCTTGAAAAGTTGATAAATAATATCAACAATTATGATGGAGATAATTGGATAGATAAGTTTCCTGAAGCCTAAAATCTCTTAATTGTTACTTCTTTGATAACAAATCCGCTTACGCTGGACTTGTGATAGTTTCTATGGTATATTTTGTGTTACCAAAAGCCAAGGAGGTAACATACATGGCAAAAATCACGATTGAAGAGTTGTACCGCGGCGAGAAATACGACATCATGAGCGCGGTGGCGGTAAAGGCGATGACGCTCGGCATTGACGAGCGAACCGAGCAAGGTCGGACGCGGATCGAGATGGAGCTCGTTCGCCAGACCGTGATAGCAATTGAACAAATGAAAAAGAACGGTGACTGTTTTGCCGAGGGAGAACTCGGGGATGCGGTCACCGTTTCTGTATGCGGAGGTTTTCATGAAAACAATTGACGAACTCTGGTACGGCAATATCTCCCCATTCGAGCAATGCACTCGTGCCGATAAACGGCTGAAAGAACTGCTCAAACTCGTAGCCCGGAACCGTGAGGAACTGGATGATACGCTCACGGAGAAGCAGAAAGAAACACTTGAAAAGTTCGAGGATTGCATGAACGAGATGCACAGCATCACCGAGCGAGATGCGTTCTCCTATGGTTTCCGCCTCGGAGTGCAGCTGATGGCTGAATCCTTTCTTCTGCCCTTGAGTGAGGATGAACAATAACGCCCAAACACAGATCTGGCATCGGTGAAATTTCCGATTCCATTTCTGTTCAACAAAAGAACATTGCTATTCATTATAAATCGACGATAATCTATGATGCTCCATTGACAAAACACCGAAAAAGTAGTATAATAAAGCCAATAATTATTTCTTTTTGTCGGAGGAATATAAAATGTCAAACGAAGCTGAAAGATGGTATTCACTTAAAGAGATTATGGAGCATCTCGGCGTTAGCCGTGATACGGTGTTAATTTGGATTGCAAAGCGCGATATGCCTGCATCTAAAGTCGGACGTCTTTGGAAATTCAAGGTATCCGAGGTTGACGCATGGGTGAAAGCCGGCAATGCTGCCGAAAAAACTGGGGCATCTAATGATTTTAACGCATTCAATTATTAAACGGATAAGAAAATATAAAATACATACAAAGGACTGAATATAGTATGTCTAATAAAAAATATGACAAAAATGGTTTCGATGAAAACGGCTATAACAAGTTTGGTTTCGATAAATTCGGCTACAATAAACAGGGGTTTGATAAGGACGGATATGACAAGCGTGGTTTTAACGCATCAGGCTTCCACAAGCTTACAGGCCTTAACAGAGATGGCTTTGACAAAGATGGTTATGACAAAAACGGTTTCAATTCTGATGGTTATGACCGTAATGGATATGACCATGACGGATACAATAAAAATGGGTATAACCGCGATGGGTTTAATACCTTAGGCTTTGATATGAATGGCTTTGGCAAGGATGGTTACACCGCTGATGGTTTTGATAGGAACGGATTTGATCGATCGGGTTATAACAAGCACGGCTTTGATGCAAATGGTTTTGACAAAGACGGCTACGATATAAACGGTTTTGATAAGCAGGGCTTTAATCGGCAAGGCATTAATGCTGCTGGATTCGATGTTTATGGTTTTGATGTTTACGGATATGATGTAAACGGGTATGATAAAGACGGTTTCAGCCGTGACGGTTTCGACCGTAATGGATATGACCGTAATGGGTACGATGCTAATGGGTATAATGCCGAAGGCTTTAATTCTGATGGCTATGACAAAAATGGCTACGATGTCGATGGCTATGACGCAGATGGATATAATGCCGATGGCTATGATGCAACTGGTTTTAACAAATCTGGTTTTGATAAGAGCGGTTACAACGCTCAAGGCTTTGATGCAAATGGATACGACAGAGATGGTTTCAACAACAAAGGTTTCGATCGCAATGGATATGATAAATGGGGCTATAACGAAGCCGGCTTCAATTTGGAAGGTTATGATCGAGAAGGCTATAATATAGATGGGTATAATCGAAGAGGTTTCAATCGCCAAGGCTATGATGAAAAAGGCTATGATAAAGATGGCTATAACGCTGAGGGATATAACAGGGCAGGATTTGATCGTAATGGTTACAACAAAGACGGCTTTGACAAGTATGGCTTTGCTGTAGATGGATATGATTTTGATGGCTTTGATATTTTCGGACGAGATCGTGAGGGTTATGGACTAACAGGCTACAACAAGGCGGGTTTTAATCGAGAGGGCTTTAACCAGGACGGGTTTCATAAAGACGATTTTGATGAGCGTGGTTTTAACAAGTATACAGGCTTAAATGCGAACGGTTATGACCGTGAGGGCTATAATGTCAACGGATTAAATGCGGCTGGTTTCGATAGGGATGGCTTCGATATTGATGGTGTTGACAAGGATGGATATAACAGAGATGGTTATAACCAGCACGGCTATAATCGAAAAGGCTTTGATCGTGAAGGTTACAATCGCTCGGGCTATAATGAATCTGGCTTTGATAGATTAGGTTACAACAAGGATGGATTTGACAAACAGGGGTACAATCGCTTGGGCTTTGACAGGGAAGGCTATGACAAAAATGGCTTGAATGTTAATGGCAAGAGAAAAGCACTTATTACAAGCCCTGAACAAATTAGAAGCGGACTGAGAATTAAAAGCAAAAAGGAAGGTGACAGGGGTCGAATTGATGTTTGCGGAAAACAGCAGGTGTACTATACAATGGACAAACACAGAGGCACAAATATTAGAACAAGTGCCAGTATAGAATCGTTCATGAAGTTATTTTTTCTGGATGATGATGGGAAGGGCGCGGAACACGAGAGAGAGTCTTTGTATAATACTAAGGTGAGAAATTACTTATATTCTGACTATTTTGATAAAGTATTACTTCCTCAAGAGAAAAGCAAAGTGGTGTTACGAGAATGGAGTTACATTGATAGAAGTGGTTTCCTATGCCACGAAAAAGAAGAATATGACGAGTTTCAATTATCTCAAAATGCAAGCACAAGAGCAAAAGAACTGGCCTCAGCGGCTTATTTTGCTCATATCGACTATAAAGCAAATCCAGATTTATACATTGGAAAAAAAGAAATTCCAGGCTATGTTGTAGATTGGGCAGATAAGCGAGCAGCCTATTATTACGAATACAAGATTTATACTGTTGACCAACAACTTGGTATCAACTTTGTAAGAGATATCACCCTCAAAAACGGTATGTTCTCTGATTATCACGATTTATATAATCGCAAAGAAAGGGTGTCTGGTGGTTCAGGAAATCAGTATGCCAGTGTTGCAGACGAAAAGCTGATTGAGATCATTGAGCGCAATAGAGCTTCAAAAGCAATACACGATATTGTTGAATCGATTCAAGCAAAACAGTATGAGATTATCACCCAAGACATGGACAAAGGGTTTCTTATACTTGGTTGTGCTGGCTCCGGAAAAACCATGATTCTGCTACACCGAATTAGATACATACTATTCAATAACCCAGATGTGGACACAAATAGCTTGGTTATTGTTTCTCCGACTGACATTTTGGGAAGAGAAAGCAAAGAACTTGCAAAAATACTGAACATTGATAAAGTTAATCAGCTTTCTACTGCGTTTTTTTACACGGAAATCATTCGTTCTATTTTTGACGAAAACGGTATATTCCACAGAGCGGAAGAATTTCAGATTTGCGATTCTAACATCAATGTTGAGAATGCTGCTGTCATTTCTTGTTTGGACACTATCAGCGGAAACCCTTTGCAGAAACGTTTTTATATTAATTCTACTCAAAAAAAGCTTGCGGATGAGAGAAAGCAAGTTGCGTCAATTATTGGTGAAGTAAATCTTCTGAAGGGAAATCCTTATTATTTGAAGGCGATAACGGAATTGGCTACTTGCTCCTGCAATGACATTTCCACTATCATTAAATTTGCCACAAACCAGGTCGATACCGAATTGCCAATCAAAGAAAACCGAGAATTGGCATTGATGTATCTGCTCGAATGTCTGAGAAAAGGTTCTTTCCAAAAAGAAGAATACGACGAAATCAAAATTCGTAAACGATTCCAACGTGTTCTGTCTCATATTGACAAATTAGATTTTGCAACTATGGAATCCGTGAGTGTAGAAACCAAACAGCCGGTAACCAGATTTGTTCAAACGATAAGCCTTTTGTCTGATGAACATGACGTAAAAGAGATTAAACAGATGATAGATGACATCAAAGGATTGACTTATGGTGAAGTTGAGCATATGGTTTATTTGATTGATGCAGAAATCGAGCAACTTAAAAAGCTTGATAAAATCCGAGAGGCTTTGCAAAGCACGATCGATGTTATTGACTATGTTGGAGATGATTCTATAAACAGGGTGACTGCCAAAGAAATTATTAGTCGCTTTGAGCATCTTCTTGCGTTTGTACAAATAGTTGAACAAGCTTGCGAGGCTGCAAACGTAAATCCGTTTGTCTTTTTTAGGACATATAATGACATTGAGAACGAGCTAAAAATATTGAATAACGCTGATCATTCCAATGACTATGTTTTTGATATGTTGCTCAGACAAATGAATATCAATCGTGATAGGCAAGATCGGAAAATTTTAGTTAACAAACAACAACTTCAAAAAATGATGCATATATTGATTGAGAAGCTTGGTAAACCGGACAAGCGAAGATTCTATCTTTTCTTGGATGAGTTCCAAGACTACTCCGCGGAGGAACTGGAGGACATTCAAAAATATTTCACTAACGCCGTCATTAACCTGTATGGTGATGTAAACCAATGCATTAACGCAGGTGGTATTAATGACATTGGTACGTTGCGCAGGATAATGGCTTTCGATGGTGAATACGAGTTGAAGGAAAACTATAGAAACTCCAGCGAAATCACCGAATATGTGAACAAGCGCTTCGGAATGGATATGTATAAAATAGGATTGCCTGGTAGTGTCAAAGAAAGCAAGTCGTTCTCTTTGAGAAAACTTGAAAATGACGACAGAGGAGCAATAATTATTGCCGATGAATCTATTCTCGAACAGTTGACTTTTAATGACGAAAAAGCAATCATCCGCTCTTATAACGCAGATGGGGCAATCCACAAGAATTGTTATAATATATTAACGGTTGCACAAGCAAAGGGACTGGAATTTGAGAAGGTTATTGTAATTGACAAGGGTATGACAAAAAATCAACTGTATGTTGCTTGTACAAGAGCAATCCGAGATTTGGATATAGTGACATTTACATGGCAAGGTGATTTTTAACCCCTCGTTTCCCAAGTTGAAATAGACTTGATAACGATTATGCCGCTATCTAAAGCGTGAATACCACGCCGCGATAGCGGCTTTTGCTATGTTATGCATCATGACGCTCCCAAAACACGAGGTTCGGTGTTGACACCGCCATAACCAAATAAAGAGGCAAGAAAATTTTTCGCAAATTGCAATAGCAAGTTGCAATAGTTTTCAAAAACGTAACAAATCGTAGAAGAACAGCGTTGGCTCCCGGAAGGAGGGGCGAAGCCCCGAGTGGAGGGAGCCAACGCTGCGCCGCCGCCGAAGGCGGTGCCGGCCGCGACTCAGGGTGCGGTCACGCGGCATAAATGAGGTCGAGGTGGCGGTCGAAGAGCTCTTCGGGGGTGGCATAGTCGAGAATTTTTCTCGGAAGACCGTTGATACAGTCCGCAAAGAAGCAGATTTCATCAGCGGTATAGTCGGAAATGCTCTTTCCCTTGGGAATGAACCGCCGCAACATACGGTTGTGGCATTCGTTTGTGCCTTTCTCGCAGGAAGAATACGGATGGGTGAAGTACACTTTTAACTTGCCGTCCTCCAGCAGAGAAAGCCCCGCAAACTCCGAACCGTTGTCGCCGGTAATGGTCTTGAACACTTGATTCTTTCGCTCGGCAAAGTAGGACATGACCTTTTGCAGAGCCTCGTTGATCGCCTCGGCGGTGTGGTTGCGGGCTTTGACCCAAATACACATCCGCGTCATGCGCTCCACAAGCGTGAGAACGCAAGGCTCGCCCTCGTCTTTTTTGCCGATGACTGTGTCAATCTCCCAATGCCCAAATTCGGTGCGATACTCCACGATTCCGGGGCGTTCTTCGATGCTCCGACCGAGATTCTTCTTGTTCTGACGGGCTTTTTTCGACTTTGTGTTGCGGCGGAGTTTCTCGGGCAGGTCAATGTTCTTGATGGGAAGAATACCCAGATCTACATAGTTGTAGAGGGTCTTGGTGCAGACCATTTCCTCTCGATGGAATTTACCGCTTTCAAGAGCTTTGCCGAAGCTGGCATCCAAAGACCATTTGTCATCCCCCTTGAAATGCTCAACGACGTATTGAAGAAACCGTACCGAAACCAGGCAACGGTACTGCTTGCGGCAGTTTCGGCGGTGCTCTAAATACACCTTCTTGCCCTTGTCGGCCTTATAGCGGTGTTGCTTGCCGTTATAGAGAGACACCATGCCGCGTTTAATCTCGTTCTTGACGGTGTTGTAGGGGCGTCCCAAATGCTTGGCGATGCGGTAAATCGACCAGCCGTCCTTCAAACGAACTTCAATTTCGTGTCTTTTTTCGCTCAAAAGGTGTTGACCTTTTCGATGTTCCGTGGTATAATTGGTATTGTCCATAGTGACGATCCTTTCGAATTGGTGTCTTAGCAACTTCAATTCTACCACAGAATCGTTACTATGGATATTCTTTTTTGAAAATTGACTATTGCAACTTCATTTTACAATGCGCGAAATATTTTGTTCCAAACCTATTGACAAAAGGAAAAATAGGTAGTATAATGTCGAATGGAACATTTTGTTCCAAGGAGGAGCTATGAGTAGAACTACAGATTCGAAAAAGCAAATCATCATTGATTACATCAACGAATACTACGGAAGCTACGGTGAAACGCCCACGGTGCGTGACATCGCAGCCGGAACAGGTATTGCCGTTACCAGCGTGCATCGTTACCTTTCTGCTATGAAGGAGAATGGTGAGCTTGAATACAACGGACGCCGTTCCGTAAGCACTCGCCGCATGGAGATGGAGCAGGTCGCTCACGCCATGCCCGTGCTTGGTTACGTAGCCTGCGGTGAAGGTCAGGAAGAAACCGAACAGGTCATCGAGTACATTCGCATGCCCGAATCCTTGGTTGGCAAGGGCGAATTCTTTGCTCTGATCGCAAAGGGCGAGTCGATGGTCGATGCAGGTATTCATCCCGGCGATTACGTGATGATCCGAAAACAGAACACCGCAGAGATCGGTGACATTATCGTTGCTCTCGATCAAGGTGTCAACAACCTTAAAGTCCTCGGCTTTAATCATAACAAGGGAGCATACTTCCTTCGCTCCTGCAACGAGGACAAAGAACGCTATGGTGACATCTATCCCGAAGAACTTCAGATCCAAGGAGTTGCCGTTTGCGTTGCCCATAGGCTGAAAAAGATGCTGTAACCTTATCTTTCACATAACAGCACTTGGCCATTTACAATTGAATATTGATTTTTTATCTATCGCGTAAAAAACACGATCCATCCTCCCGACCTCTTTCGGGAATCAAGGGTAGGCATCTGTTGCGTTAGAGTGTACATAGGAAATCCATAAGTTTTGGCTTATGTTTTTTCGTTATGCTCTGCAACAGATGCCTACCCTTTTTGCGTTTGCAAAAAAGACGGCAGAAGAAAAAGAGCCACATATCGAGAAACGAGGTGCGCAACTCATTTCTCAAACAAAAATTTATTCAGGAAAGGAGGTTGGAATATGGCAGATTACAAATTGACACTCGCAGAAAAGGAGACTATCATTCTCTGGAGTGAAGCGGACGATACCGTTCAGATCGATACGTTCAGCCAAAAGCTGATCAACCGTCTTCGCAAGGCAAAGAAAAAATGTCCGGAACTTTATCGCGTAGACGAGCCAGACCATTACGGTAGTGTCTACGCAGAAGTACCGAAAAAGCTCTTGCAGATATCCTTCCGTGAGCCGATCAGCGAGGAACGCAGTACGCAAGGCTCGCAAAAGAACGCTTCCACGGCGAAGATTAAGCAGGGCTGTTGAAGCGAAAACGAAGCGGTGGGGCAACCGTCCGCCCCATCCGCATTCAACCGGAGATACCCCACATCTGTCAAGGGTGCGAGAGCATCAGAAGCCACGATATACGCCCACGGTATCGAGTGCCTCAAGTGCCTCAAAAAACGCAGCTATCAAAGCTTTCGTTCCTTCCGTCCCTTGCGTTCCTGCGCATCGGGAACGCAGAAGATGTACGGCTTCGGTTTTATCGCCAGTTTCGCCTTTGTTTTACGACCGTCGATTTCGGCGGCCGCAAAGGCATCGGGCTAAGCCCATACCCCTACGCCGTGGGCGTAACTTCTTTCGATTGCGAAAGGAATATCACGACGGTGCTTGCGCCGTCATATCACGTTGCCGCAAGGCAACATATCACATCTCGCTTGCGAGATATATCACTCTTATCAGAAAGGATAAAAATCATTTGAATAATCAAAAAGACACTAAAAGTTCGATCATTGCATTCAGAGTCACGCCCGAGGAAAGAGTGTGGATCGAGAAACAATCCTACGGTAATTATCGCATCATCAGCGATTTTGTTCGGGATTGTGTACTCAAGAAAGACATTGTCATCGTCAAAGGTCTCGATGAATTCTCAAACGAATTACGGCGCATCGGTAACAATTTAAATCAGCTTACGAGAGCTGTCAACGCAGGATATGTCCGCGCCGTTGACCTCACCGAAACAAAAGAGGAGGTGGAAAAGTTATGGCAATCGTTAAATTCGTTACTGCACGATGCCCCATGAATAATATCTTTCCGTACGTGATGAACCGAGAAAAAACCGATGGCGGCATTCTCGTTTCGGGTATCCACTGTATGCCCGAAACTGCGCTGGATGAATTCCGCTTCATCAAAAGTAAATTCGGTAAGACAGACGGCAGACAGTACTATCATATTGTCCAATCCTTCAGTCCCGACGATAACCTTGATGCCGAAACTGCTCACGAAATTGGGCTGAAGTTTGCCGAATTTTTTCCTAACTATCAGATCGTTGTTGCCACCCATTGTAATCGCTCACACCTCCACAACCACATCATAATGAACTCCGTGAACATGGAAAACGGCAAAAAGTTTCACCAAACAGCACGCGAGTTGGCGCGGGTAAAAGAATATTCTAACCAGCTCTGTCAGGAGTATGGGCTCTCGGTTACCGAGGTGAAATCCTCCGCTCAGCTGTACCACAAGTGGAAGGATCTGCTTATCCGAAAGGCATTTTCCATCGCCAACCGCACACGTTCCAAGGAAGAATTCATCTGGGAAATGGAGATGCACGGCTACAAGGTTGACTGGAAGAAAGACCATAAGTATATCACCTTTACCACTCCTGACGGTCATAAATGCCGTGACAATAAACTCTTTGCAGAGCAGCTCCTGCGAAAGAATTTGGAGATATACTTCGCTCTCGGTGGCTGTGAATCGGGGCTTGCGGATCAGTATAAGCGGTATGTAAACCACACTCAACCCGAACACACCTATACCATTGGCGAAGGTCTCTTCAATCTGTTCAAAAGCTTGTTGGAAAGCATTCCGTATGAAGAAAGATTCACACCGCCCGTTGATGAGCGTCATCTTGATAAAATGACCGTGATGATGCTTGAATCTATGGGCATCAAGGTCGAGCCTAAGGCTCTCTTCCACTATTCTGCCAACAACCAGCAGGAGGAAGAACAAGGACAGGGGCTTTGGATGTGATCAAATATTGCACCGCAAAACAAAGAAAAAGCAGAAAGGAAATTAATGACGAAAGAAATAAACACTACAATTGAAAACAACCTGCATAAAACAGATTCCATTTCCGCCTATGACCGTGGAATTGCCTTGTGTCATATGCGAGAAGCAATTCACACGATAGATGAAGAACATGTCATTCATCAAAAAACTTACACAATCGGACAGATGAAATATGTTGTCAATTCAATCTTCCCAAGGGTGTGCGATAATACCGCCGATGATAATATCAAGCATTTATTATCCATGGCAATTGATAACGTTTCTTGAATTGTTGCGGATAACGCTGGACTTGCACACCGATTTGGAGTATAATAACGTTGCGAAAAA
>JAEIGA010013729.1_pt1 | contig 12320 bp, 10 predicted proteins | sample 9270691 | NCBI WGS metagenome assembly JAEIGA01 (sample SAMN17057246, study PRJNA624740) | gut metagenome | biome: biome; isolation source: fecal sample | host: Bos grunniens | place: China: Xizang | collected 2019
AAAATAGAGTCCTGCCCGAAGTCGTCGACGTTGCTGACCACACCAATAGACATGGCATTCGTCTTGTAATTGAACTTAGAAAGGATGCAGATGTTAATCGCGTTCTGTCTATTTTATACAAAAAGACTCAGCTGGAATGCACATTCCCTGTAAACATGTTGTGCATTGCTGATAATAAGCCTCAGGTTCTGAACCTGAAGGAGATTTTGGAACATCATATTAAGTTCCGCTTCCAGTGCGAAGATAGAAAGTATCGTTATATGCTTCGTAAGGAAGAAGATAAACAGGAAATCCAGGAAGGCTTAATCAAGGCTTGCGATGTTATCGATACAATTATTGAAGTGCTCCGTGGTTCCACCGAAGTTAAGGTCGCCAAGGAATGCTTGATGACAGGTAAAACCGATGGCATCAAATTTAAAACTAAAACCGCTCAAAAGAAGGCTGAACAATTTAGCTTTACTGATAGACAGGCACAAGCAATTTTGGACATGAGACTGCAAAAGTTGATTGGTTTGGAAATCAAGGAGTTGATGGCAGAAAACAAGAAGACTTTGCAGAATATCAAGACCTATAATAAGATTTTGAGCGATAAGGGCGAAATGTCTCGAATCATCATCGAAGATATGGAAAGAATTAAAAAGGAATACGGTTTCCCCCGTAGAACAGAGATTATTTCCATGGAAGATGTTGTTGTTGAGGAGAAGAAAGCTCCTGCTCAGCCTGTTGTTATTTTGATGGACAAGTTTGGGTATATTCGAACCGTCGAAGCTTCTGTGTACGAAAGAAATAAGGAAGCTGCCGATTCTGAAAACAAATATGTTATTCCTTGTATGAGCGATACTAAACTTTGCATCTTTACTGTTGGAGGTATGATGCACCAGATTAAGGTTGAGTCAATTCCTCTGAAAAAGTTTAGAGACAAGGGTATCCCTGTCGATAACATCAGCAATTATAACAGTTCTAATGAACGAATTTTGGCAATTATGACCGAATCTGATTTCACAGATGGTAAAAAGCTTCTGTTCACGACAAAGCTTGGAATGATGAAGCAGGTCGATGTGTCTGAGTTCATTGTAAGTAAAAAATTGGTTGCTGCAACTAAGTTTAATGATGGTGATGAACTCACCAGTATCCAGGTTGTTGAACCTGATGACATGATTGTCCTTAAAACTAAGGGCGGATTTTTCTTGAAGTTCGCAAGCAAAGAAGTACCTGAGAAAAAGAAGGGCGCTGTTGGTGTCCGCGGTATTAAACTGCAGGCAAAAGACAACATTGAAAACGTATATCTTTATACAGATGGCGTCGAAACCAAGGTCATGATTAAGGACAAGGAAGTAACGCTTAATAGACTGAAAACGGCCAAGAGAGACGGCACAGGTATTAAGCAAAGATAACAAATAAGGCAGGCGCCTAGCGTGCCTGCCATTAACAATATTTGGAGGTAAAAAAATATGAAGGTAATTTTACTTGCAGATGTTAAGTCTGTTGGAAAGAAAAATCAAATTGTGAATGTCGCAGACGGCTACGCGCGCAACATGTTGATTCCTAAGAAGTTGGCTGTGGAGGCGACGGATAAGAATCTCGCGGCTTTGAAACAGGTTGTGGCACATGAAAATCGTTTGATTGAAAAGGAAATTGAAGCAGCACAGGATATTGCCAATGTAATTAATAACAAGGATGTTGTTTGCAGAGTTAAGATTGGCAACCAAGGTAAGATGTTTGGCGCTGTTTCTACAAAAGAAATTGCAGAGAATATCAAGGCACAATACGGTGTCGTTGTTGATAAGAAATGTATTGCGCTCAAGGCGCCCATTAAGAATCTAATCGCTTGCCAGGTAAAGGTTAATTTGCATGCTAAGGTAAGCGCTACTATCAATGTTATTGTGAAAGGAGAAGATATTAAAATTGAATAAGACAGAATATATTGAGTTAATTCAGGGTATGTTGTTTGATGACCTTCAATCAAAGGAAACAACTGTCCCTAATGGTATTATGATGATTAAGGCAATGGGTTATAGCTGCAGCGACAGCGTAACAAAAGAAGTTATTGATGCGGTAGAGAACCAAGCAAAGTGGCTTGAAGATTATTTCGCAAACTGCAAGGCTAACGCAAGGCCTATTGATTACACCCTTGCCCACAATATGATTAATGCTCTGTATTGCATCCAGGGCTAATCAAAAACAGAAAATAATTCCCCGTACTTTTGCCCCTTTTTCTCTATAATAAAAGTAGAGAAAACAATGCGGAGGTATGGAGAAATGATTATTGATTTGACAAATATGACTATCATTAATACTGGGGATGACCCTGTATTAGAAGACCACCTGCTCAGCGTGATGATGCAAAGAAAAGAAATTGAAAATAGAGCAAAATATAAAATCGGCGAATATGTTAAGTTGACAAATAATTACGTTTTGATTATGTATGCGTTGATGCCTACATACAACCAAATTGACGCAAAAAGAATCGCCAAATCTTTGTGCGGAGAGACGGTGGAAGTAATCTCGGTCGACGAATTGACAGAAGACGGAGTCTTAGGAACGTATTACACGGTTGAAGACGCTGATGGGCTAATGTGGTGCTTTGCAGAAAAGATGTTTGTTTGAAAAGCACGGAGAAATCCGTGCTTTCTTCACTCTAGAAAGGAGTTAAGATGCAAATTGCAGATAAAAATTTCATAGATAGTCTCCTGGATAGAGCTCTCAATGTTTATCATTACGGAAGCTTTGTTTATGGGACATTCATCGATGGAAAATCAGACTATGACTATATCGTCGTCGTCCCGAATACAATGTCTGAGTATGATGAGCAGCAATTCGAATTTGAAAACAGCCAATATACTATACATTCAGAAAGAAATTGGCAGGAAATGCTCGATAGATGCGATGTCGACGCACTAGAATGTTATTTTCTCCCAAAACAATTTGTTGTGAAAGAGACGAAAAAGTTTATCGCTGATATAACACGTGATAAAGTTAGAGCAAGCTTTTCACACGTTGCATCCAACTCGTTTGTAAAATGTAAAAAGAAGCTTGAGGTGTTGGAAAGTTATGCCCCAGAGACTGCAAAAAAGTCGCTTTGGCACTCTATTCGAATCATTGGGTTTGGAATTCAAATCTTAACGCTTGGGCAAATTGTTGACTATGGAGAGTCTAACAAATATTATAAAGATATTGTGCAATGCGAAAACAATCAGTGGGAATATTACAAAGAGAAATATAAACCAAAATACAATGCTATGAAAACTGCGTTCAGGGCATGTTAATTTTAGTAAAAAAGATGCGTTCTTATGAACGCGTCTTTTTTGTTTTAGCCAATTGCTAACTCTTCTATTTTAACAATAGTCGGCAAATTGACCAAAAGGGGATAAAATTATGTTCAAAAAAATATTATCAATAGTTCTTATAATGGGAATAATCGCATCATTATGCGCCTGCGGAAACAAAGAGGAAAATTCGCAAACAATACCAACTCTCCCGCCTGAGAAACTTGAAAACAATGTAGTTAATCCAGATGACGATATTGATGTTGGGTCATTTGAGGTTGTGGACACCTTTGATATCGAACTAGACAATTACAATTCAAACATACTACTGTGTGCAGGTGGAGAATACACATTGCACGGAGCCTCACAGAATATTATGGTTTGCGTAGATTCAGAAGAAGATGTTGTTTTGAATTTAAAAAATGCACACATCCAATCGTCAAATGGCCCATGCTTATTTATTAGAACTGCAAATAGTATCTTGATTAATCTTGTTGATGATACTAAAAACAAGTTTGAAACCAGTGGAAATAACACTTATGAAGCTTTAAACGCTGTTATTTATTCCACATATAATATTGAGTTTGGTGGAAAGGGCACCCTGGAGATTGTGTCATCCGTAGCACATGCGGTCAAGGCTGCTGAATGTTTATCTATTCATGATGGCACATATATAATCGATTCTACAACAAACTGTTTCGATGCAAAAGATGAGATTGTTATAGATGGCGGCTCATTTAATCTTCGTTCAACTGGTGGAGATGGTATTGAAACAGATGGAGAGATAATTATCAACAATGGTGATTTTACTATTGATGTTTTTAAAGACGGAATCAAGGCTGACTCCAACATCGTTATCCATGATGGCAATTTCAATATTGTTAACGCAACAGAAGGAATTGAAAGTAAGACAAACGTAGTTATTAACAACGGAAAGTTTAATATTGCGACAGTTGACGACTGCATTAATGCAATAGGCACCCTTACTATCAATAATGGAAATATACATGCTGTATCAGAAACGAATGATGCGATTGATGCAAATCTTGGTATTGAAATAAATGACGGATATATTTACGCGGTTGGAACGACTGTGAGAGAAGGCGCTATTGATACAGATGAAAATGGCATAGTTATTAATGGTGGCACCATTATCGGCCTTGGAGAAACAAATAGCGATACTTTTGAGGGAGAACAGCGCGCAATCGTATTGAATGTTTCAACAGTTAGAATTGTTAAATCAGTTACAATCAAGAACGATAAAGGAGAAGTCGTTTTCCATGTCGATGTGGAACCATACAAAGATGGATTTGAAGATACAGAAGACGTTGTAGAAGAAACACGACCATCTGGTGCGGGTCCATCACACAATGGCAACAGACCTGGAAGAGGAGATTCGTCTAGACCAGGAGGAAACTCATCATCTGTTGGCACAGATAGCATGCTGTACTTATCGATTTTTCTATCTGACAAATCCTTTGTCGATGGCTTATACCAAATATTTATAAATGATGAATATTTTGAACAAATTACACTGTGAGAATATTATATTTTTGTAAACATATTTTATATTGAAAATGTAAAAACACAATACCTAGGAGGTATATGTTATGAATATAAAAAGGAAAAATAAAAAGAATAGAGGTCTATCATTAATAGAGCTCGTTACTGCAATTGCTATTCTTGCAGTACTTGTTGCAGTGTTAGTTCCTTCGCTTATAAGATACACAGAACAATCCAGGGCGGGTAGAGATGTGTCGGCGATGGACGAAATTACCAACGCATTTTTTGTAAGCATGGCCGATACTAGAGTATATGACGAGGTTTTTGAGGACAGTTTAGTAAACAACATATCTTGTTATATTGACTCGGAAACAGAATCAACACATGAAGCCCTTGTTGTTAGAACTGGGCATATTGCTGGTGTGGCATCACAATATACGTTTAGTGAAGGCGCAAGAAAAGCCGACGAGACTGTATACCATGTGGCTGGTAATATGAAAGGTATGACGGTCACATTCGAGCCCAAATACACAATCGGCAACGAGACTTATTATACTATCGCAGATGGTATAATAAACAAGTACACATCAGAAACAAAACAACTATTATCATCAAATCCTTATTTGTGTGCTAAGGTTCAATCAATTGTTGGAGAAACTGTTAGTATCAATTCTCAAACATATCACAACTCTGAATTTACCGTTTTTATTAGGCTCGGCAACGTTGGCGGCAATGGTGATGAATATACAAACAAGGCCACGGTATATGGACAGTACTCGGGAACAAACTTATCAGCCGATGACGAAGACCCAGAGTTAGTAAAGGATAGGATTTCTGAAGATAACTCAACAAACACGCCATCTGATGGCACGCAGTCTTCTGGTGGAACTGGCGATTTAAATGGCGATGGCAGCTTCTATGAAGGCGATGATATCAACAAGCTTGGAGAGGCATATGCTATTTATTCCGAAAGCACTGGAACGTTGACATTTGTTCGTTCGGAAACTGAAATCGTTCCAGATAGTGTTTTTGAGGGGATAGAAGTTACAGAGGTTTATACTGGATTCGAAACAGCAAGATATACTATCGATTGGGACACTTATGAATCAACGACTCCATGGGACCATCACTGGGAAGACATCCGTTCTGTCGTAGTTAGAGACGAAATCAGGCCATTGAGCACATCTGCCTGGTTCTACTATTTCGAAAACTGTACTAGTATTGACCTTACTGGATTAAACACTAAGAACACTACTGATATGAGTTGGATGTTTGCAGGTGCATGGAAAGTCAGAACGTTAAATGTGTCGAGAATGGACACGTCGAAAGTTTTTGACATGTCTGGCATGTTCTGTGGCATGTGCAATTTGGCATCTATTGATTTGAGTAAATTTGACACATCAAACGTAACTCACATGAACAATATGTTCTACTGTTGCGAATCTTTGACGACATTAAATCTTTCGTCGTTTAATACTGCGAAAGTTCAAGACACCTATTGGATGTTTGGCGATTGCGGCAACTTAACGACAATTTATGCTTCATCTGAAAGATGGTCGATGGAAAGCGCAACCGAAACAAACGATATGTTTAATGGAACAACATCCGTTATTGGTGGTAATGGAACAATGTTCGATTGGTATGAAATTGATGGAAATTATGCTCAAATAGACCTGGGAACAACAAGACCAGGATATCTGACCGAAACATATATTAAAAACCAAAACCCTACATTGCCTGGAGAAGCATATGCTATTTTCTCAGAAGATGATAATTCTTTGACATTTATTAGAGCTACGACGCCTCCAGTTGTTGGGGATACATATAATGGTAAAACTATAGACGGTGTATATACTGGATTCGAAACAGAGACATATGAATTTATGCAAGCACCGTGGTATGTTGACGGAGTCAATAATTTAATTTACAAAGTTAGCTTTGATGGGGATATAAGACCATTAAGCACAGCATACTGGTTCGCTGGTCTGCAAAATTGCTCGTATATCAATGTAACTAAATTGGATACATCTAATACGCAAAACATGAGTGCAATGTTCTGCTGCGCAGGAAATGCTCTTTCGTCGGATGACTCTTTTGTTGTTGTTGGACTTGACACTCTTGATGTAAGCAAAGTAGTTAATATGAGCGATATGTTTAGATTCTGTGCAGAGCGTGTTGGTTACGTAAGACTAGCTGGTATTGAATCATGGAGCACTCAATCTGCAACAGACATGAGTTATATGTTCCAGAATTTCGCAATGAGACACTCCGATTCGTTCGCATTAGATTTACATAATTGGAAAGTAAGCAAAGTAACAACCTTCGCTGGAATGTTTGAATCAACGGCCAGGAATAGCCCATCTTTCTACATAAACATTGATGGATGGAACACCAAATCAGCAACAAATATGGATAATATGTTCTGTTCCGCTGGTTATTCTGCTACTTCGTGGGAGGTCGCAGGACTTAGTGGCTTAGAGATGTCAAAAGTAACTAGCGCCAACGGTATGCTCGAACGAGCAGCTTATAGTGCAAACAGTATTTCGTTAGATTTGAGAGGATGGGATGTAAAGAATCTCATTGACGGAAATAGCTTGTTCGCGTACTTTGGATATAATGCAAAAACAATGAATCTTAATGTGTCCAATTGGAACGTTCCCAATTTAACATCAACGCAAAGTATGTTCTATTATTGTGGAAAGAATGCAAGCAATGCGTCTTTGCATGTCGATGGTTGGATGGCCCACAATGTGAAAAATACAGCAAATATGTTCTATCATGCGGCACCTCTTAAAACGATTGATATGGTGGATTGGGACACATATAGCATCACCAATTGCAAATACATGTTCTATCAATGTCCAAATCTGACAACAATATATGCATCAGAGTGGTGGGATATGTCTAATGCTACAACATCCACTAGCATGTTCTATGGATGTTCTAAAATCGTAGGACAAAGTGGTGTGACTTATAATAGCTCTAAAACAGATAAGAGTATGGCTAATTATACAACTGGATATTTGACATACAAGGCAACTCTGAACCCACCAGAATACGTCAACTTAACAATTGATAATCAGTGTTCAGATTTGGTATCGGTGTCTGCACCAGCAAATATTGTTGAAGGTAGAAGCTATATCAAGTTGGTTCCAGTTGAATCTGGCAAAATTGTCGCATCTTGTGTCGTTAATGGTGTACAATACAGCGGGGCGAATGTTAAGGTTGAGGAAGGCGTAGTGACAATGGTTATTACAGATGTCAAACTTGTCTCGCCAACTGTCTTTGAATCGGCACACAACCCATATGCTAGTAATTTCTCAGATTATTACATTAAACATTACGCAGGAGCAACATCCATCACGGTCACAATCACATATCAAACGCATAATACAACATACGATTATGCAAGAATTTATGATGGAAATGGAACGTCATATGGTGGAAAACTTGGTGGTACAACAAAGCGTACGTTAACAGTAACGGTCCCAGGTAATTATGTTGAAATTTACTTCACATCAAACGCATCGAATAATAATTATTATGGATTCTACGCAACGCTTACTCCTTCGTATGATTAATACAAAAGCAACAAGGCGGATATTCCGCCTTGTTTTTTTATCTAAAATATAGCGAGAACACTCAAGCTTCAATGAGCTCTGCTTGTAAGAGGTAAGATGAATCGTCCACACCCTTCTTTAGAGGGGCTCTTTTTCTATAATATTTGTATGGAATGTACAAAATATTTTTGCGCAAGCTGACAAAAAGTATTCATTTGCCCAACAAAGGTAGCATCGAAACTTTTTTGACGCAAATATTCTAATGAAAAAGATTAGTTATATTAATTGTAAAGAAGAAAGGAATGTATTTATGATGACATATTTTGACTATATAAAAGAAAACCCAAGGATAGATAATGAACCAATTTTACTGGCGAAGGTTGGGAGTCAAATTCATGAGTTGGCAGATTGCGTTGAAAACGAAAATGAGAATATTGAATTTTTGACAACAAAAAACAAGGTCGGTATGCGCGTTTATAAAAGGAGTTTGACATATCTCTTTCTGAGTGCAGCTCGTATTGTTGCCCCCGAACATAAGGTCGAGGTTTTATTCCCGCTTGGAGATGCGGTATATATTGAAAGCACAGACCCCTATTTCCACGATTCTTTAAAGCAAATTAAGGCTACGATGAACGAGTGGATTAAGCAGAATCTTGTTTTTAAGAAAGAAGTTGTCTCTTTATCTAACGCTATGAAATATTTCAAAGAAAACGGTATGGTGGAAAAAGAGAAGCTGTTTTCTTATAGACGAATCTCTTCAATTACGTTGTACGACCTGAATGGAATGAAGAACTATTTCTATGGAGATTTAGTTTATTCAACTGGCGTTCTCACAAACTATCAGGTACACCCATTTAAAAATGGCGCCTTATTGTGTTTTCCAAACCACAAAACGCCAAATGCTATTCAGAATCCTCAGAATCATAAGAAGCTTTATAATAAGCTCTATGAGACGGCGCAGTGGGCTCGCAGACTTGATGCTAAAACAATTGGCGATTTGAATAACGCAATTGTTAATGGTAATATGGACAGGATTATTTTGATGCAAGAAGCTGCAATGGAAAGAAATATTGCTGATATTGCAGAGAATATTATCAATGGAAATAAGAAGTTTGTTCTCATTGCAGGTCCGTCCTCTTCTGGCAAGACTAGTTTCTCCAATCGATTGGCTATTCAGTTGCAGACGCAGGGTTTGAACTGCCATACAATCGCACAGGACGATTATTTCAGAAATAGAGATGATATCCCTGTCGACGAGAACGGAGAGAGAAACTTTGAATCTATTGATATCGTAGATTTAGCATTGTTTGATTCTGACATGACAAGATTGATGAACGGTGAAACTGTTGAGATTCCTCGCTTCAATTTTATCACAGGTTGTAGAGAATATAATGGCAAGCATATCATTAAGCTCAAAGAGCATGATGTTGTTATTATCGAAGGTATTCACTGCTTGAATCCTAGATTCTTGCCGTCTGTTAATCCTTACAGAATTTATATTTCCGCATTGACACCTCTGAATATTGATGAGCACAATAGAATTTCGTCTTCTGACCTCAGAATGCTTAGAAGAATGGCTCGTGATATTAAGCACAGAGGCACAGACCCAAGTGCTACAATTAAGGGTTGGCATAAGGTTAGAGCTGGTGAAGAAGAAAACATCTTCCCATATCAAGAAAATGCGGATGTAATTTTCAATTCCTCTTTGGTATACGAAGTACCAATGATGAAGACTCTTGTGGAGCCAATGCTTTTCTCTGTACCAAGAGACTCTAATGAGTGGGTCGAGGCAAAGAGAATGTTGAAGTTCTTGGACTTCTTCCTTGCATACCCCTCTGACTTAGTACCGAATAACTCCATTTTGCAGGAGTTCTTAGGAGGAAGTGTTTTTGATGTCGGATAAGAAGTTTATCAAGCGATACCTGATAGAAATCATCACAATTATTCTGCAAATTTGCCTATTTTACATATGGCCATTATTTGCTGGACCGACAGATGCTATGGGCATGGTGGTTATTATGTTGGGCGGGACTGCGCTCCTTTCAATAGCAAATGGATGGATATCGACAAATAAGATTAGATTTCTATATTGTATTGTGACAGCTATCATTTTTGTTCCAACGATTCCAATGTACTATAATTGGTCAGCAGCAATACACATTCTTTGGTATTTTGCGTTGTCTGCTGTTGGTACAATTCTTGGAGCTGGAATCAGGTGGCTACTAGAGTGGTCACATAAAGTCGAAGAAAAATTAAAAAACAAGAATAATAAAGTGGACATGTGATGAAAAAATTAATTGCATTTTTATTATGTTTTGTTTTGGTTGCTGCGTCTCTGGGCGGATATTTAATTTCGTTTGTATACTCAATGGCAAACAGTGACGCATATACTTACTAATTAAAAAGAAGCTGGTTTGTAGCCAGCTTCTTAATTTTTACCCTGAAATAAGATTTCCTTTCCACTATAATATTTTCATAAGTGTAAACGGGGAGCACAGCTTAGGGAGGCTGTGTTAAAGGAGTGATAGCAATGTCCAACAATGAACATAAATTAATTGAAACTATGCGCAACACAATTTCGTCGCACGAACTCATTAAGAAGAACGATACAATTGTTCTCGGTGTTTCTGGCGGCGCTGATTCTGTTGCTCTTTTAAAGGCTCTACAATGCGTTCAGAGCGATTTTAATCTGACCCTTATCGTTTGTCATGTTAACCACAAAATCCGCCCTGGCGACGCAGAAAACGACCAGGAATTCGTTAGAAAGATGTGTGAAGACAATAACATTGAATTCCATGTAAAAGAAGTTGATGTTGAAGGCTTCGCAAAAGAAAACGGCTTGGGGACGGAAGAGGCAGGAAGACAAATCAGATATGATTTCTTCAAGGAAATTGCTGGTGAGAGTGGTAAGATTGCAACAGCCCACAATAAAAATGATAATGCAGAGACGGTAACTATGCGTTTCATGAGAGGAACTGGTCTTCAGGGTTTGGCTGGTATCCCCTACAAAAGAGATAATATTATTAGACCTTTGCTTGATGTAGAAAGAAGTGTCATTGAAGATTATTTGAAGTCGATTGAGCAAGACCACATTACCGATAAAACCAACAATCAAGCAATTTACACTAGAAACAAAATCCGTTTAAAACTGATTCCCAGAATTGAACAGGATTATAACCCTAATTTCATCAATACGCTCACAAAAAATGTGAATACGTATGCAGAGGAGAATGATTTTATTTTACAGCACACAGATGAGGCAATCGAAAAGTACTTTGAGTTTGATTGCGATACTATTTCAATTAATCCAAAGTTGCTGGACGAGCATATTGCAATCGTCAAAAGGGCTATTTTAAATTATGTTAAGTCGAAATTTAATTACGACTTGTCGACGAAAATGCTCGATTCAACAATTGCTTTGTTTAAGGCGAAGCATGGAGATAAGATTTCACTTGGAAAAAGACTAATTGCTCGTGTCAGAAACGGTGAAATTATTATTTTCGACAAAGAACAGGCTGCCGCCAAAAAGGATGATACTGAGGTTATTGTTGCCATGTGCTATGATAGCCTCATGAATATTGGCAACATGAAAATCAAGTTATCTATGGTGACAGAAAGTAATGTTGAAAACACTCCTATGGTTTTCTATCTTCCTGCTAAAAAATTCTGTTTCGATACTTTGTTCAGGACAAGACGAAATGGTGATATTGTTACTATTGACCCAACGATGTCAAAGAAACTGAAAAAGTTTTTTGTTGACGCAAAAATTCAGGCACAATATAAAGATAACTATTGGCTTTTATTGCACAGAGGTAGAGTTGTCTGGATTCCTGGATTGTTTGGCAGTAGATTGGATGAAAAAGAAAGAAGTGGCAATTTCTTTAAATTTGAAGTTGTTTGATAAACTCTGAAATCAAAACAAGCCCACCAGGGATTCCTGGTGGGCTTGTTATTTTATTATGCTATGCCGCCATCATCTTCGTCGTCTTCT
>JAEIGA010013730.1_pt1 | contig 12319 bp, 15 predicted proteins | sample 9270691 | NCBI WGS metagenome assembly JAEIGA01 (sample SAMN17057246, study PRJNA624740) | gut metagenome | biome: biome; isolation source: fecal sample | host: Bos grunniens | place: China: Xizang | collected 2019
AAAAGTTGGCAACTTTGCTTCATATATTGCTATGTGGCAAAAGATGGGGTACTCGGGCGGCGCATTTTGGAATTTGTTTTTTATTTTTAATTTGTGCGTTTTATCTATTCTTTTTGACAAATACAGATACTCAAAAAGACCGCAAATTTTGATAAGTTAGCGCTATTGCGTGGTTAGGATCCTGCAATTATTCCACAATTTCAACAACTCGCCCGCTTCCTGCCCTGCTGCTATTGTCTTATCCGGGCGCTTATGCTATAATTGTAGGTAGATAAGACTTGTATGATATATACGTATATACAGTAATAAGGGGGCGTTTTATGTTGATTATACCTAAATATAGTGGTGTTTGTGATGTCGAGAATGTATTTCAATACTATTTTAAGACATTAACTAATAAGGTAGCGGAGCTTATCAGGCTTAAAGGCCTTGAAGAGCGGATGGATGAAGAATACATAAAAGAAAGTTGGATACTTGAAGGCCGTGTATGCTTCACCCGCTTTGAAGCGTTCGATAATGCGCTTTATGCGCTTACTGGTAACTACGGCGGGGAACCTGATTGTTATAAGATCCCTACACAATATATTATAGCTAATCCCGTATTAGGTTCCAAAACAGTTACAGTTAGGCACTTAGACGGGCGCCAGACTGTAGAAGGATTAGACGGTATAGTGGTAGGACTTACGCATTTAGACGCTGAATTAGCTATTGATAGCTGTAAAGGACTTTATGATTTAATATATAACTATGCTGGTATGCTCGCAGATAATTTTGTAAGTCTTAATTGCGCGCAGATTAATAGCCGCGTTCAGGTGGCTTATGTAGCCGATAATCAGAATTTAGCTAATTCAGCTGAAGCAGTTCTGAAGGATCTATATGCTGGTAAACCTTTTAAGGTGCTTACGCAGGATATTTTGAATAAATTAACCGTTAGTCCGGTTGTGGCCGCCGGATCCAATGATACTATTATCAGTTTGATTGAAGCGCACGCGACTATTTTATCTGACTTCTGGTCTGAACTCGGCATAGCTTATAACGGAAACAGGAAGCGCCAATACATCAATAATGCAGAAGCTGCAATGGACACGGGAGCACTTAGTCTGAACATTGATAGTATAATTAACTCGATTAAATCCGGCTTAGATAGAGTTAATGAGCTGTTCAGTACTAATATAAGCGTTGAAGTGGATGAAAATGCTCTTGAAAATATGATGAATGGTACAGTGAAAATTGAAGGATCCGGCGCGGCTCCTTCCCTGCCGGATGATAAAAAGATAGAAGTGGATGATAACGGAGCTGATCCGGGCGCGGATCCTGAAGGGGGCAAAGCAGATGATAAGAACGAAGAATAGATATATAACGCTTGAGACTCTGCTTATTCAGATGATAGATAAAGAAATTACTTTTGTAAATCCTTTTGCTAATTTTGACGTTTTCAAAGTCACGGGAACCGGGTACAATGTCGATGGTGATGATTTATTAAGACTGCTTACAATGAAGTATAAGGAGCGGTATGTAGGCCGTGAAATACCATGTATAGGCCGTAAATACATTGATCACCTATTGCCTAATAGCGTTGATACAATCGAAAATGATGTAGACCAGATTAATTATGTATATAAGTTTCTGTATAATCAGATAATTATTTACCTTGAAGAGAATAAAGATAATTATACAAGGATAATGGAAGCGCTTACGGCAGAGTATAACCCAATTGAGAACTATAACATGGTAGAGTATAGCGGCAGCGCTAGCAAGGTATCAGATACAAAGAGCACGCCGGGAACAATTACGGCTACTACTAAAGTAGCTCCGTTTACAGACGATAATCAGAATTTGCATCAAACTGTAACCGGCGCGCTGAAGAGCACGGCAGGATATGAAGACGCTGCACAATCTATGCGCTGGGCAGATGGTGACGCCTTCGGCTCTACTCCTACAGGTAATAGCGTTGCAATGCAGAAGCATACTAGAAGCGGTAATATTGGCGTAACCACAAGCCAGCAGATGCTGGAGCAGGAAATGAAGCTAAGAGCAGATAGTATAGTTGATGATTTTCTAAGAAAAGCCGCTGATACTTGCCTTTTGGCGGTATGGTCTTGATATTTCCAAAAAAATCTGATAGAATAAAAGTAGATCCAATAATTTAACCTGAACGATTGAATTAATTGGGGTTCTTATTCAGTTTGATTGGTGCACAAGCTACTCATAAGCCCGCATAGCTTGTGCATATCCCGGAACTTAGGCTAATAGGCAAACCGCCGGAGACAGTTAGAACGTCCGGAGTTATTGGTTCGAGTCCAGTAGTGCCGTTTTGATTTTTTATAATCAATCGAAAAAATTGTAATAGAAAATATTAAGGGGGATGTTTTAAATGCCTAGAATTACACAGTTAGCTGCAATACTTGAAGGAACAGTTAGCAGCGTTGGTATGATTGATCAGGTAACAGGCGCGGAGCTTGTAGTTAATGAAGACTTATCTAACTTAGTTGATGTAGGTAAAGCGGTATTAGATTATACTGGAGCTTCAAACACTAACAAAGATAGCTTTGTGCGTTCCTTGATTGATCAGGTAGGCCGTATAATGATGGTTGACCGTACTTATGCATCACAGGCGCCTAATATTCTTATGGATAGTTGGGATTATGGTAGCGTATTAGAAAAGGTGCGTTGCGAAGCTCCTGACGCGCGCGATAATGCAACATGGGACTTATTCAATTATCCTTACGTTGGCGGGGATGCTTACCCGGATCCGTTCGAGCTTAGCAAGCCTTCAGTAGCTGCAAAGTTCTTTAACTCAAAGGCTACATATGAAGTTCCGATTACAATCGTAGACACACAATTAAGAGAAGCGTTCCAGAGCGCGGAACAGCTTTCGAGCTTCGTTGCAATGATCGAAAACCGTATACGGATGAAAATGACGCTTTGCAATGATGCGCTTATTATGGCTACAATCAATAACCTTATAGGGCAGAAGGCGGCTAGAGGTAGAATTGTCAATCTGCTTTCACTCTATAATGCAGGGCCGAACGCTGGCGGTACACCGCTTACAGTTGCCGCAGCTCTTACCGATAAAGAGTTTTTAAGATTTGCTTCAAAGACAATTGCACAGTACAGAAAGTACCTTGCTACAGCATCGGTACTTTATAATGAAGGATCCTATCTGACCTTCACGCCAGATGATAGGCTTAAATTTATAGCTAATACAGAATTTGCTAAGTCCTTAGACGCTTATCTCTATTCAGATACTTATCACGATGAGTTTGTAAAGCTTCCTGGTTATCAGGAAGTTGCTGAATGGCAGGGATCCGGCACGGCTGCATCAGATAACCGTCTTAATATTGACGTAACAATTGATATGTCAGAAACAACAGGCTTAACAAAGGCAGAAGTAGCTAATGGCGGTGTTCTTGCTGTAATGTTTGATAGAGATGCAGCGGCGGTATGTAACCAAAATTATAGAGTAACTTCTATTTATAACCCAAGAGGGGAATATTTTAACTATTTCTACAAGTGGGATGCAATGTATCTTAATGATATTCTTGAAAATTGCGTGGTATTTACTATCACTAACCCGGTTATAGTGGCTAAAGATGATACTGAAGCTAGTGCATATGCTACTGCCTTCCCTGCTACAGCTACTTATACTTATGTACTTGATACAAGAGTTGGCGCTCCTTCAGAAGTTTCTGATGCTCCGGATAACTGGACTACAACAAGAGCAAAGTATTTTACATTTGCCAATGGTGCTATGGCTGCTGTTGGAACTGGATCATACAGCGCAACTACAAACTATTACTATTTAGCTAGTGATAAGCCAGTAGATCCAACGTCCTGAAAGCGTAAGCGGAAGACGTCCGCAAAAACAACAACAGAATAATTCATACTTAGGCGGTAGGCAGGATTGTCTGCCGCCTTGATTTATAAGGGGTGAAAACATGGCAGTTCCTAGTAGTTTATATGCAGAAGATGAAAACGCAAGACAGACACTAGCTAACGGTACAGTCATTAAGTGGACTAAGCAATTACAGAATATCCACGCGCTAAACGCTGAAACTGATTTAAGTATTTCATATACCAATTGGGCTAATGAACCAATGATGACACATGCAAACCGAGGTTTTCATCAGTGGCAGGGTGGCTGCGTGAGCGGTGGAGATCTTGGATATAATCAGAGCACTGGTTACACTTATCAGCACGCAACAGGTATTAAACAGTTAGAGGGTGGACAACCGCGTATTGATAGCTTACAGTCTCATGTTGTATTATCTAACGGCGGCGGTTATTATGTATGGGGATATAATCCGGAAGCATCAACACGTATAAGCGGAAGTTCAGGCGATCAAAGGCGTTATTTACTTGATATGGACATTAATAAGATGATCTTCAGCTGCACTATAACAGTAGTTGATAAGTCATTCTTTGATAATGTTGATTATACAACTAATCCGGAAAATATGCCTGCTCCGTCAGAACATAATATTACGCTTAAAGAATTATATACTCATCCTGAATTATATTATTGTACAGGTACTATTAACTGGGCTAATACATATGTATACGGCACAGAAACATCTGATCACTGGCGCGGCGTAGCGATCAGACCGTCTATATTATTAACTGGTGAAACTATCGGAGAATATCAAGGAGCGGATAATAGTATATTTGGTACATTTACTTCAAATGGATCTTTCTCATATGATAGCAGAGACCCAAACGGGCACGCTAATTTTGGCGGCGGCGGATCTTCAAATACTCTTTATAATCGCATGAATGCGGGTTATTTTATGGGATGCAAAAATGAAATAGATATGACTCCCGGAGATACTTTTGATTCTGCTGGCGGAGCATCAACGGCTATAGCTCTTGATAAGTGGGGTTATACGAATTTCAGCCGATTTGCATACTGTAACGGTCAGATATTTGATTATGGAGATAGTGTAATATGGTGTGCATGGGGTTGCAGAGTAGTCAATAATACAGATACAGGATCTATATATAGAGATTATACTTTTGGAACAAGACGATATATAAAAGCTGATAAGATGCTTAAATATATTGCATCTTTTGGACTTTATTTTATGTCAGAAAGTTTTGATCCCGATACTGTTAGTTTAACACCGGAAACATTAGGCGATGATAGCAGAATAATGCTTGGTGAAATGTCGGCAGACGGTACAACAACAGGCCGCTGGATAACTGATATTGATAGCTACACTGGCCCGAATAAAGACGGAAAAACAAGCAACCCGGACTATGACCCGTCAGGCGGCGGCGGTGGCGGCGGCGGTTATGATGATGATCCATGGCATGGCATATCATTTTCCGGTGTTGGCGTTGGCGGCGCTGGAGCTTTTGCAAAGTGTTATTATATGACGTCTACAGAATTAGCTAACCTTCGTACATGGATGAATTCCAATAACGTTCCTGAAGGCTTTGATCCGATGCAGCAGATTATAGGACTGTCTCAGGTTCCGGTTAGTCTTTCCGGAGATGATAATACTACTGTACAATTCGTTAATTCTTCGGCGGTCTATGATCCGGGTGTTACCCGCTTAGTAGATTCGGGCGTATCTACTCAAATTGCTATGGGCACGCCTAAAAGATATTCACTAGGCAGCGTTAATATAGTGCGAAGGATGCAGGAGCGCGGCGAACCGTACTTAGACTATGATTGTCAAATAGAATTATACTTGCCGCTTATCGGTATGTTTAGCTTAGATACTCAGGCGGTTATGGGGCGCACAATAACAGCTGAAGCCGTATTGGATCCTATCAGCGGCACATTGGCGGCTTATGCTTATGTATCAAGAGACGGCCAGAACTTGCCTATAGCTTATGGTAGTACAACTATAGGCGTAGACTTGCCAATTACAGCGCAGCAGTATAGCGTAGCACGCGCGGCGCTGAAGCAAGCCAATGCACAATTAGGAACCAGCCTATTAAGTAGTACGCTTAGCCTTATTGCAGCGGCTACAGCTGGCGGCAAGGGATCCGGAACGGGTGCTAAGACTGCAACAGGATCCACAAACGGCTTAGCGGCGGCAGGAATACGTGAAGCTGGCGCCGATTATATGAAGGCATCGCAAGCCGGGAACGTTTTTGGAGACTTCATGCAATGGGGAAGAACTATAAGACAATTGTCATATGGAAATAATACAGCTGTAGCTGGATCCTTCGGCGGCTCTACTGCTCAATGGGCTTATCCGTTCACACCGTATGTCAAGATCATTAGGCCGAGATATGAAAAGCCTTCTAATTATAATCACTCTCAGGGTGTTCCATGTGTTCAGGCTAAGACCGTTGGAAGCTGCACCGGGTTCATTCAATGCATTGGAGTTGATGTTAGCGGCATTACTGGAGCAACTGATATAGAGCTGCAAGCTATTCAGGCAGCGTTAAGCAATGGAGTATTTGCGGGGGGTGGGTCATAATGACTTTTCAATTTGGTACAAATTCATCCGCTAATGAGTGCATACATAAAACAATTAGCTTAGGTAGTGAAATATCATGCATAGTGAAGGATCCTATAGATGTAATTTCACCGTACTTGATAGTAAAAAGTTCTGAAGTAGAGCTAACAGATAACTATGCTTTATCCAGTGATACGGGAAGATATTACTTTATTGAAGTTGAAGATTTACCCGGCGGCCGCCGCGGGGTACAGTGTACAGTAGATCCATTAATGAGCTTTTCAACTGGCATAGATGCATTAGAAGTCAATGTAGAACGTTATGAAGGAGCTTCAGAAAGTGATATATATGATACTGGTGTTTGCTTAACTGCTAGGAATGAAGTTATTATAGAATCATTTGGCGGCACTAATGAATTTGTGAAGGCATCGAGTAATAATGACCGCACTTATATATTAACAGTAGCAAACTAACGTATTTACGTTATTTCAAAAGTGTAAAGAAAATCAGCTTTACAGGATAAAAGGGTATAAAAAAAGGGGAGTAGAACATATAGAACTACTTCCCTTTTATTTTATTATCCGTTTATGATATTTACGTCTATCAACTTAGCGCCTATATCTTGCCCGTGTTTGTTAGCTTCTTCAAGAAGTTGATGATATTCAAATTCCCTGGCTTTTTCATTCTTAACGCCGCTGCAATAAGTGAAATACTTATAATAGCGTTTTTCACTCTCAAACTGAAACACAGCTAGTATAGTCATTTAATCACCTTCTTCTTCATCATCTGCATAAGGGCAGCAGATAGATTTTTTTTCGTAGCAAGAGCAGGATCCGCAGTCATTATAAGCGCACTTCCGGCACGCTTCAAGCTCTTCTTCTATTTCTCGCTCAATGTAAGGCCAGTCTATGGCGTTTTCAATGTCAAGGTCAAGCCATAAATCTTTAGTATCTTGAATTACCATAATACATTCATCTTCCCTTCTGCCTGAAGCTGTTTAATATCTTCTGCATCTTCGATCACTGTATTTCCTTCAAGGATCCTATAATTATATAGTTCAGAATCATCATTGAGAAACAAGTCTATAAAATGCTTGTAAGCATCCTTGAAGTCATGATAAATTGCTACAGTCTCATATCTTACTATTTTTCCGTTGTAGCTCTCGGAAATCTGTACTTGATATAGCATAATCATTCACCTGTAAAAGTAATTACAACCCGTTCAATAGTATCCGTGTTATATTCCATTTCAGCTTCAACGCCATAATCTAAATCGTCTGGATAATTCACGCCTATATACGTTCCTGTTAAAGTGCGCTTCAGGGTTCGGTCTTCTACATATCTTTTCAGTTCGTAAACGTCATACACGTTATTATGTACTATTCTCTTACCGTCTTTTCTGATAAATGTTACAGTCATTTTATCAGCTCCTTATCATAGTAAATATCTGTCATGTAAAAATCATTACCAGCGCGCTGTTTAAGACTGCACTTTACAGGTAAATTATAAACCTGCATATCTTCAATAGCGCGTCTTACTGTTTCCCGGTCAACTTTATAACCGTATTCTTCTTTAAGCAGCGCCCTTATATCGCATTGCTTTAGCGGGTGCTCTTTGTCGCTATGGCCTATTAGTATAGCGTAGATTATTAATCCATAATTCACTTTATCAGCTCCATTTAATTCATTTAACCTTTGTTCCACAATAAGGGCAGAAATTATAATTGCATTCCTTCATGTATGTGTACATTTGGATAATACATTGACAACATAGACATGCAAATTGATCTGTATATTCTCTACAATCGGGAGCAATAGGCACTAATTCGGTTTCTTTATCTTCAGTTGATTCTTTCACCATAATTTCACTCCTTGCATTTCCTGCAACCAGTTCCTAAATACTTCACCCGTATCATTATCAGAAAAACATACAGCCTTCCGTTGGATTAAGCTGTATATAAGCTTATGGCCTTCTGTTGGCTGATCCTTTAGGAATCTTACATGCATTCGGCAGGAGCTGAAGTCAGACACGTACATAATAGTAAAATCATCTACATTAATATCCTTAGTCTGCGGATGCACAAAGATGAATACATCATTGCAATACTGTTTCATGGTGCTATGGACAACTTCACAAGCTAAGAGCTGTTCAGCAAACTGTATGTAGAACTTCAATACAATGTCTTCCTGAAGGATCTTATAAGGCGGGCGTGGATATATTTGAAATTCCCACGCGCCCCTAGTGATCATTTGAAGCTGCGGATTATCAAAGGCGAAGTATTTACTAGCTGTTTTTTTAGTCGCTTGTACTTCATCGCACAGCTCCACGGCTACAGTTAAATCTGAAGACCCGTAAGTATATACAGCTATTTCACCCTGCGCAAGTTTGTCTATATTCTTCAATCCCATCTCTGCAAAATAAGGGCAGTATTTATTAACTGTATTTGCTAGCATATAAACAACTGCGTTCTCGCGGTCTCTGATCAGGGTACTTAGTAAATTCATAAAGCGCACAAATTCATTATTCAGGTATCCGGATCTAGTCATGAATTCATCAAATACAATAGTGTGAACTTCGCCCCTGTCTTCCCCTTTTGTATTTTCACTTGTATTAATAGCAGCAGTTATACAAAAGGCTGTATCATCCTTAGCAATTATCTTTCCTTCGCTATCTATAGCACAAAAATGAAATTCTTTTGCCCGGTAAAATACCGCGTTCCATTTATGTTCTGAAAGTTCCCATATTAACTGTAAGTGCGGATTAAATAAACTTTGTAAGTTTTTAGGCGTTATGCTTTCTTCATAGCGCCTTATATATGCGCCGCGCTTATCTTCGTTAAAGTAATCTTCTACTATGTGCTTACATACTGAATAAGTCTTACCGTTGGAGCGCTGGCCTACTATAAGCCTATATATAGCTCCAGTAGCATCTATTGGAGCTATATTATAATAAAGATCCGGCGCTTCTTTGGTGGGCTTATCCGGCTTAGATCCTAACCGTCTAAAAAGGTTCTGCCATAGCAAAGCCATCGTTCATCACCTTCCAAATATAGTGTTGCTTGTCCATTGTTTCTTCATCCGGCCAAAGAGGGAAGTCACTGTAGGCAGTTACGCCGAAAACATCCGTTTTCTTAGTATGTCCGTTTATAATATTGACATTCTTAAAGATGTCTTCAAACGTTTGAAGCTGTTCAAACTTCATGCTATTACAGCCGCTAAATACAGGTTTCAGCACTAATTCATTGTTTTTTAGCTTAGAATAGAAGTATACATTATTTGTAAACTGAATAAAATCAATGTCATTGGTATACTTCCATAAGCCTAGACTAGTACCGCCGTATCCAATGCGCTTCATATATGCTTTTGTCTTTTCGTTCTCTGCATCCATGGCCGCTGTAATGCGATTATCCGGCGTTCTGATGCAGTCCGTAACTATTGCTATTGTGTTATCCATGCCAACGCTATTCATTAGCCTAATTGCATTATAGCGCGCTCTGGAATAGGCAGTTATAGAAAACTGCGGGCACATATAGTGCTTAGGATCTAAGTACCATCTTACATGATTATTCATCTCAGACAAATATACTGAATGACCTTTGCCAATGATAAAATTAAGCGTATCCTTATATAACTTTCGTTCTGCTTCCGTTCCGGCGCTGCTCTTCAGCTCGTGCAACTTCATAAGCCAGTCTAAATAGTTATGGTTTAACATTCCCGTCTTACTGGTGAAGGCTATATAATTCCAAGCTATATCCCATTGAAAAGGATTAACGCCTAACTCTACAAAGCCTTTAAAATCCCACTGCGTCAGCGTATAGTAATACTTGCCGTTCTGTCTTACTGGCCTATACTGTAGGCTATAATATTCTTTATCGCTTACGCCCTGCACTATATACCAATATTCAGTATTCCATAACTTTTTAAATGTTTCAAGATCCCATTTAACCCGCTTCAGTTCACCCAGCGGGAAGCAGTCGGCGAAGAGCTGCGAAGTATAACAGCTGTCCATATCATAATCATAGACGTTTTTTAAATATTTATATCTATAATTTTCATTAGTATAGAGCACGCCGGCAGCGCTGGCTCTGATCATATCCTTGATTATGCCCTTAGTAGGGCAGCGCTTAGCTGCACATACTTCATCTACCAGCTCATGCTTAGCGCTGAAGCTCATAAGCTCATAAGCCCGGTCAAATACCAGATTAGCACGGGTATATTTGTAAGGCTTGTGCGGAGCTTTTGGCTTGTTGTGCTCTATAACTAGCTGCATAGCAAGCGGCTTAGATAAAGTTTTAGGAATTGCAAATGTATCATAGATATTATCTATATTATCATTACCGCCTAATAAGTTGTTCCAGTTCTTAAAAATAAAGTGCTCTGTTACAATATACTGTATAATTCCTTTGCGATCCTTAAAGACATCAATTATATTAGTCTCTGTAACTTTGCTCAAATGTAATATCTTAGGCATTAAAGAGCCGTGCAGAACCCATACAAACAGCTTATATTCTTTATCTTTTCTAGATTTCTTTTTAAGCTGATTAACAAGTACCTTAAAAACGCTTCCGGCTTCGTTAATGCTGCATAGCGTGTTATTAATCGCTATATCGTTCCCGTCTGTTGTGATCAAATCCCTTAATACCTCGTATTTGCCAAACTTGCGCGCCCGGCCATCACGTAGAGATTTAAGTTTAATGTCATCAACAGTTTTTAACTTAATCTCTTCCATACGTGCGAGCGCCTCAGAAGGGAATAGGGCCAGGTTCTAACCCTGCAAGTTCATCATAATCATCTGGTACGCCGTCCTGCTCATCTTCCGGGTAATAGTATTCATCAATTGCTTGCTGTCTAAGTTCCTTCTCGTCTCCTTCAGGATTAGCAGCACGCTTAGCATCAATAGCCGCCGCAACGTCCATCTGCTGCTCAAAAGCGGCAGCATCAGTAGACACGCCAGCGGCGCCAAAGGGTTTAGAATCTTTAGACTGTTGTGCTTGAAGCAGAAAATCACGCTCTTTCTTCAGCTTTTCTATTTCAGCCATTAACTTTCCAAGTGTAGCCGCGTCAGGTGTGATAGGCTCCGGCATGATTGTTGTAGCTGGTCTATCATTATCCGGTGCTATCGGCCTAACTACAGGCGGCTCTATTCCTGTTACCTGAATCGGCTTTACTGGAGCCGGAACGGCAGCGGAAGGCGTAGAAGGCATTGATCCGGCAGGAGCTGAAGGTCTTGACTTACCTATAGATGAAGCCGCCTTAGATGCTCTTGCTGAAGTTCTAGCCGCGGATCCTAGTGCTCTGCTTGCCGTGCTCAGTACATTGGAAGCAGCCTTAAAGACTGTTCCGAGAATCGCATTTTTGTCGAAATTAAATAATGCCATAAAAAATTCCTCCTATTCAGTTATCATACTTACTTTTCAGAACTGCATACAGTTCCTTCATTAGTTCGTCTTCTGCCGTGCTCTGATCCAGCGCCCGGCCTTCCTTATGCGTTCGTAAAAGTCTATGGTATCCATGCCTAGAATAATCTGAACGCCCGCAGAACTCTGATACAGTCGGCTCGTGGCCTAGTATTGCGGTTATTATGCGGTACTGGCCCAGGACTGTAAATGTGTGATTATCCAGCGCCATTATTTCACCCCCTTCCATACAGCTATTCTATCATATCTTGTTGATAATGTCAACAAAAATCAGTGAAATTAGCTTGACGAATTACCGAAAAATGCGATAGATACGCGCCTAGGCCGCCGCTGGATCCATTCCCGGAAGCGCCGCAACAAATGCGCCACAAAGTAGGAGAGACCGACAAGAAGCCAACAGAACAGGCGAAAGGTGACAAGGCGTAAGTGTTTGCAACTCATGCGCCATATTGCCAACTTTTTATCTCAAGTGTGTGTGTGTAGGTGTTCCC